>Ga0123352_10009179_pt1 | contig 15453 bp, 10 predicted proteins | sample TergutLab28metaG_FD_89700 | JGI IMG/M metagenome (GOLD analysis project Ga0123352, IMG submission 89700) | Labiotermes labralis P1 segment gut microbial communities from Petit-Saut dam, French Guiana - Lab288 P1 | ecosystem: Host-associated > Arthropoda: Insects > Digestive system > Gut ... | reverse complement strand
CTGTTCACAGGGTAGTATTACATCATCACGTAACTTTGCTGCTCACACTGCGGTACACATAACAAAATTTCACGTATAGCCGCAATACTTAAACTTGTGGATTACCTATAACTTTCCAGCATCTCTTACCTACTCACTGCTTGTAATACGGAATCCTAAATTTAGCTCCGTTCGAACATACCAACATAAGTTTCCTCTTTGACGTTCATGTGACCCTGCATCGTAAAAATTCTTATAATAAAGCCAACTAGATACACTAATTAATAAAATTAACTAGATGCACTAATTAGTGCACATAGTTGCTTTTATTATAAGAATAAGCTTCCTCACTTGCTCTTTTCACCTATCGAAAATCAACTCAATTTCTACGATTAAAATCAAGTGATTGCTTAGAAATAATATATTCTCTCATCCACTATAGACAAAATCTACAATACAAACGACTTCTACACACCCAAATTATCCCTCAATACAGAACGATAAAATTAACAACGAAATTTCATTTATATGCAAACCACTTATAATCCAGTAACTATGCCTGGTAATTATGATGTATGCATTACCTGAAGATGTTCCTTTTGGACCGAATCATGTTGTAAACATTACCTCCCGTATAGATAACAAGACAGGCAATGTACATATAACGTAACACTGAGATGTGTTCGTGCAGCCTTTGTTGTAGTGGGAAAGGAATGAGTATTACACAGCCTGTGTTTGTCTGTAGCCTTAGATATCCAGCATGTAATGCACATGCGCCACATTGTCATCTGTGTACTGCCCCGCTCTACAATATTTTTCCACATTATCTCATAAACGGTACGATATTCGAAAAAAAAAGTGTTTTTCATTTACTCTACAAATTTTATCTGCAACATTTTTTATTCTCAGAAGAAATGAGCGAGTAATGTTATATAATGTACATTGGTCTTCATGAAAAGTGTCTGTTATTCTTGTCCGATTTTGATGACATTTGAATTTTCTCGACAGTTTTTCGAAACATCCTCAAATATCAAATTTCATACAATTCCGTCCAGTGGAAACCGAGTTGTTCCACGAGGACGGATGGACAGACTTGACAGACATGATGAAGCTAACAATTACTTTTCGCAATTCTGCGAACGCATCTAAAAACCCTTAGTTGTGAGAGACGGCATCTTTCTTCCTCTTTATTATTATTATTATCATCACAACAAGATGAACCGAACTAAGATCACGAATACAAGCTGATGGTTCTTTCGAACATAGTTCTGTTAAAAACATCGTTTCGGAGGAGATGGACAGAACATGCAGCACGCTTGACTGAGATGGCAAAATCTACATAAACGTTAGTCACAACACCCGAAGGGAAGAGTTCACTCGAAAAAGTTAAGCTTTCATAAACCGATAATATTACAAATGATCTGCAAGGAACGGTACAAGAAGATGCAAGTTAGATTATCTGGCTCATGTTTCAGAGCAGTGGTGGGCTGTGCAAGTAGGACAATTATTCTTTGCTTTGCACAAAGGTAGATGAAGTACCTTAAAATTATGCCCTATGTCTTTAAGAACTCCTAACTTTAAACAAAATAAAGGCATAGTTTTTATTTGCAATTTTATCACAGACTTTTCTAACATACACAAATCAACTTCCGAACAATTGGCTTTGGGAGATTCTGGAAATGGCCAAGTTAATTTGCCGCAACAACAAAAAGGAAGTCTCAGCACTTCATGGTTTAGGTTAGATATAAAAATTACTGTGGAAAAGTTTTGTCACATTAACAAAAATATATAAGCAAAGTGATATAAGTGTTACGGAACAACTGGAGAGGTATAATTGTGAATGGCAAGAAATGCGGGTGGATTTTCTGCTGTAACATTATGAAGACGTTCAGGCATGATTAAGATACAAGTTTAACTAAATAATCATTAGTGAAATGGGTTAATAAATCATTACCAATCACAAAAGAAGTACGAAAAATATCGTGGGCTGGTACATGACCCATCATAGAGCGGACACGTGGCTACTTGATTATATTTGGCGAGGAATATAAATTACGAAATTACTGACAATGTAATTCTCTGTTAGTTGCCCGTGGCCTCTAGTGTTTGCGTCAACAATCAAAAGAGTCAGTCCCTTGAGATACGTGAGGTATTCACCGTGGTGGGTATGAAGGCTGTTGTCTAATGGGCTACTATGCCGTGTGGCCTCCATCTCTAAACTGAGGATCAAGACCGCAGGATCTAGTGAAACATCTATGTACTTCTAACTAGAATATACGATGTCACACACCAGAAGACAAACATTCGTCCTTAGTCTATATTCTTCCCTTGACGTGAAAGACCAAGTTACACACCCAACTAAAATAAGAAAAATCATGGTTTTATATGTGAGTGAGTATTTATTTTTCTACACAGTGGGAGATAATAAAAATATTCTGGGCTTTATGGAGGGAAAAATTTCCAAAATTATTTCTTCTCATGAACGCATATTTGGCACAGTCGTGTCTTTCTGATAGTTTCGAATTTTTTCACGTTTCAAAATGTTTTTGCTCTGTCGTAAGCTGAGTCACAATTTGGAATTAGTAAATTACAGTTTTCTGCATGTTAGGAGGCCTTAAAATATTAATGTGGAGACAAAAGGATCAGCTGAACAGAGAGAAGAGAAACAAAGAAAAATTACAGTATTCATATGCATGCAATTAAGGCGAATATGGATTAAATATAAACAACCCTAAAATTAGGGTACTCTTGATAGAAGTTTATAAAGAGATATGTATGGACGTCGTAACTGATCTTATAAGACATTTCGTATTTACATAAAAAGGGACAGCCCATAGCACATACCCGTGACTTTTGCGAAAGGAGATCAGAATATAAAAGCCAACTCTAAACAGGTTTGGGCACGTACTTAGATCCTCAGAGGGCTGGCAGTTTAATGCCTATAGTGACAAAATATTTTTCTGTAAGATCCAAAACTATGAACAGAATTTAAACAGAAAGTAAACTTGAGAAGAAAACAATGATTTATAGTTTATTAAGAAATAGAAGTAGTTCTTAAAAATAAAATATTGGAGTATTATAATGTCCGAGGAGACTTCAGTTTAAGCCACAAGTGGAAGGAGATTGATTATAATATATGTTTGAGCGTTGTTTGACCGTGCATCTTCCTCATGAAATAAAGTGAAATGCCAACTTGTTCCAACTAGGTAATTTTATTGATGTTTTCTTAGCTCGACATGTTTCGGGTACATACGCCCATCATCAGAAGCATTAGATGTTGAGTTGCAGCATATGGTTTTCTGCGCCGAGTTTTGGGATGGGTGGTGGTTTTGAGAGCCGCTGCGTAGGTCGTGTGTACGGTGCGGATGGTGCCGTGCACCATCCGCACCGTACACACGACCTACGCAGCGGCTCTCAAAACCACCACCCATCCAAAAACTCGGCGCAGAAAACCATATGCTGCAACTCAACATCTAATGCTTCTGATGATGGGCGTATGTACCCGAAACATGTCGAGCTAAGAAAACGTCAATAAAATTACCTAGATGCATAAAGTTGACATTTCGATTTGTTTTATAATATACGTTCTACATAAAACTGAAACTAGGAACAAATCAGTTATAAGAATAATTTCTAACAACATAATAACGAGTATTTAAAAAAAATGAAAGGCGTAAAGTTCACAAAATTGGCAAAAGAATACGAAGGCGCAGGTGCCAGAAATGAATTATCGTATCGAAAGCAGCACTGGCCGTCATTTTCCTTCCAGGAAGAAAAAGAGGAAATATAAGTCTAGAAACTAAGAGAAGAAGAAGAAAAAAGAGATGCATGCTTCCCACTAATATGACGTTTGAAATATGGTGCAACTCAGGTTAAGGTATGAGAAGCTGAAATAGAGAAAAGAAGGAAAGTTAAAAGAAGGAACAGGAGATGGGACACGGAGGCCAGTAAATCTCCATAGCCGATATCTCTCTTGAGACTTGACCTGGTGCGCATGCCCCACAATACCGACTCAAGAGAGGGTTAAATTTCCTGTGTAAGGTCTTAGGTGAAAATTGTACTTCACCCTAGAGGGTTTGTAGATCTCGTTCTGCACTAATCGGCCGGAAAAATTATTGGCATAACCCTCAGCAATTCTCTCTGCAACCAGTCAGCCCTGTGAATATGTTCCTTTGTTACCAAGCATTCATTATTATCTCCAACAGCAACAGGATGTAGACAATTCCAGAGTTTATCTCAGTATTTAACCAAATTCGTGCACAAAATTTGTTTCACAATAAGTTTTATTTCATGCTTCTACATGTTTCGAGCACATTACACAGCCTCTGGTATCACCTATAGGTGTGATGATACCAGAGGCTGTGTAATGCAATTTTGGCCTCCTGATGATGAGCATATGTGCTCGAAACATGTAGAAGCATGAAATAAAACTTATTGTGAAACAAATTTTGTGCATCAAGTTGGTTAAATACTGAGATAAATATACTGCGATGCACGGTCAGCAAAACGTCAAAATTCCAGAGTTGTTTCTTCGTCAAGGATGAAGAGCTATGGACCTTTCTCTGAGTTTATGTTAAGTCAGATGAGCTGGATGTATGAGGGTTTCGGTCTTTTGAGGCCTTACGTAACGTAGATTGTAGGTAGCTACCGACTTTTGGGGAGAACTATCGGTCCCCTTTTCAAGGTTCAAACATAGAAAACATATCCAGTTGATTCCAAAATGTCAGTACCATTTTACATGAACAATTCTTATGAATAATTAAAAAGATGTGCGCTTCTTCTATTCCGCAATTCCAAAAGTAGGCACGATTAATACACAAACATAGTTGGATATTAAGCTGATGCAACAGAAGAACAACACAGATGATTCTTTCTACCGACCCACCGCGATTACTATGATAAATGTTTGTAGAATGTGACATATTGCTGAATTTCAGGAACTTCTGAAATTCAGCTGTAAATAATCCTGAAGATGATATATGGTCATACACGTTAACTGGAAAATTGTACACTGTCCACCTTCTCAGGTTAACAGTATCCACATATGTTTCGAGAGATTGATCTGCCTCCTTCTTCAGATGAATCCATTGAAGTTGAACTCACTAGAGAGAGTGCCCAGTGATAAATACTATCTGTTCCTTATATGTTAAATAGGACAGTATCTCCCTTTCGCCGTTACACCTGAATAGGCCAAATGATCCAACCTCCGAACTACAGTTGGTCTCCGCCCTAAGAAGATGGGTAATGTCCATCATTTCAGTCACAATTATACCTTAGCCAATGACGTGCCTAACAAACGTACCCCAAACATCGGACGGTGCAAAACACAATTACTGAGAGGTAATGAATACATCCATTGTCACAGAAATTTCGGGTACGTTTTTTATTCTACCATAAATTGTACATGACTTACTCTATATTTAATCGTTTTTAGTTACTTTTCGGAGTCCTCCGACCGAAATTATAACACAGAAATACAAGACTCTGTCTCAGAAAACTCTAGTGATTTTCGAATAAAAACAAAATATGTTGCAGCTTGAGAGCCTACATACTAGGCCAGTTCGGTGACGTACGTTTGGCTTTGGCACTGCAATCTTAGTAACGACATTTTCAACGAAGACTTAATCCACTGCAGCGCAACATACCATATAAGCACAGGCGACAATATTACCCTTTTGTAAAGTTGTTTATACAAGGCATCTGATGATTGCTTTATCCACGGTGAAAAGCCACTGGTTAGAGAGCAAAAAAAAAATCCCTTCAAAGGTTATTTCTCAGCTAGGGTATTTAATTTGGACATAAGGTTTGGCATTTCGCGGTTACAAACGCTGATGAAAAATAAAATCCTAGCACTTTACTGCACAGGAGAAGGCAGAGACACTGTGGGTTTGCTAAGGAATGAGACATTATAAGAAGTTCAGAGTCTCAAGAAATCCGGTGACTTCGTAACCCTGGAAACGGTGAAGTGCTCTCGGCCTCCCTTATGGGATCTACAAATAATGATTGCTTTCATAAATTTCCGAGTTAACCTTGTGACTTTCCGAACTCCATCCGAGATTTTCACTGATTGGACGAAGTGTGAGCTTTGCTTTAGTTCAGCATACATTAAAAATGCAAATGAGAAACGCGTTTATAGAGGAGTTTCAAAGTCTAGTTAAGGATACTTTCGAGCTAACAGTTATACAATTATGAAATAAAGTATCTTCTGATATTCTTAACAAGTATATTTTTTTCACACATAATTTGAAGCCTTTCCGTTGCACTTACTTGCCTCTCAGTTGACATACAAAGAAACAATGTAGAATCTACATTAAATTCTTTATTATTCCAGATATAAAATTTTGCAGGTCTGTCTATAATTTTTTTTAGCAATGACCACAAATCTTTAAGCCAACAATAATTTTCGAGCAACCGATATGTTAAGAGATTTTTAATATGGAATTTAACGCCTTACCACTTCAAATGCCGATAGATAATTTTCAACACGGTTCATTGCATATTTTAAACAAACAATTCCAAGAATAACTGAAATCTTAATTTCCCTTCCCATAGATTTCTAGTTTTGTGTGTCCATTATTTCATTTTTTACGAACACATTCTTATCTACAAGTGCTGAATATACAGCAACAATTATGTGTTTAACGCATTATCAGTGCGGTGTGCTGCAGTTCGCATGATGCCTGTAGGCTCGACTTCAGGCTTCCAATTTACGAGTAATATCCCAACACAAAAGCAAGAGAATGACCCCCATTGGAGGCCGATAGTATTTTAACGTCACGTAACATATACGCTGTACTGTCACGAACATCGCACAGTCTAATTGATAGCGCATCAGATCCACGTTATTAGCATCTGAAGCTATAATCAATAACAGAAATTAAATATTTTGCTCACTCATGGGTTCGTATAACGAGGAAATCAGTCATAAATTAATAGGAAATAGAATTAAATTATTAGATACTTCTCACTTCTCCACTAGTATTACAGAATACGCCTCACAGTCTTTTCCACAGGAAGATACATCCTATCTCTGTTAGGCTGTATAATCTAGTATATAAATATACATGTGTCGTTAAGGTCTTATTATTAAGAACATAACGTCATATGCATTTTATACACAGTTTTATCAAGAATGTAAGCGTTTGGGATCCCACAGTGCATTTTAAACATTGCTAAGTGAGGATCTGTAGTCTTGGAAGGGCCTGAGGATGATTCTATAAGAATCGAAACATGTTGCCCTAATAAAATAATAAACATAATAAAGTTTTATTGTGTTTGACTGATACATCATTTTATATTTATATATGTGTTAAACACTTCGGGATGGCAAACATTAACAAAAATTTTATAATCTAGCACTGTGTGCTACATGATTCTGTTCATTTATACATTCCATCTACATTTCTCTCAGCGAATTTTATGATCCGTATGGCTCCGTGGAAACGGTTCTTCGTGAACCAGTTCTGTCAGAGATTGGCATAATATGGACCATTACGGATTCCCTGTATACTGTGCAGTATGCTGGACGAAATACTGAAACTAAAATAAAACTTCATAAATTTAAAACGCTTCATATACATACCGCAACTGCAGTGAACAACACGGTGTTCGAGCAATATCGTGTTGTCTGGGGCAATTTTCTGCAACTGAATTACAAGAAAGAGTCTAACATAGCTGTTCAAACTTCTCTCCAGGTTTTCTGGTGTTGGTGGTTAATTACAACATAAATCTACCAAGGGACTCCAGCAGCAATGGTAATTGTATTACATTTTAACTGCTGCGGGGACGATGACAGAACTCATTTCGTGTGACGTAGTTAGCCAGGCATATCGTAACGGTACAACAGGAGAACGGGATGGGCTACCTACGTAGCACGTTGCTCACCTCACCCAGCAATCACGCGAGGAAAACAAGGACGATATTGCAGAAAGGGACCAGCACTCTGCTGAGATAAAGAATTCCTTTTTTCTGGTTCGCGTGCAGATTTTAATTATTCTTTTCGTGCTGTAGGTGCGACGAAGTGTGTTGGTGTTAATGGAGGTGAATTTAAAAATCTCAAGATTGACTACTGGCATGCTATTATAGACTAAAGTACATTGTCCCACTTAGCAAGCGACCTCCTTCCATTAATGTGGCGCTACATTTTTCATCCATTGTTTTATATACACATTCATTCTTTCTTAATGTGAATATTTTCATCAGCCTCTTCCGTAATGACAACTTCGTACAGCATCCAAACACTGCGCTTGAAACCTAATTTGTGATAGAGTTAGGATACTTGCCTGATATTCCAAATTTTTTTTTCATTTCAACCGTTGTCACTTAAAAAATAACAGGGCATGTAATGTAAGTAAAACGTAAAATGGGGGGGGGGCGTTTGTGCAACCAATGTTGCCGTGGAAAAGCAGTAAGTATTACATATTCTGAGTGTGTGCTTTTAGTCTTAGTTATCCAGCACGCAATGCGCTTGCGCCATATTGTTAACTGTGGCCTGTTCGGCTCTGCAATATTTTCCACACTATGTCAGAAACGGCACGATATTTAAAAAAATGTATGTGTGTTTGGATTTTCCTTAAGACTTGTCGAAACAGTTCTCATTCTAAGAAGAACTGAGAGAATATGTAATAAAAATGCATACTGGTCTTCATGTAAGGTACCCGGTGTTCTAAACTAGAAAGCCTTTATTCATAACAGGTTCAAATACAGATAACAGCTGGTAAAAGATCCTTGTTAAAGCATTATGTAAAGATCAGTAAATGACTTAATTATTTATTGGTGTGACGTCAGCAGGATACAAGTGCGACGTTGCACAGGTTAAGATGTCTTTTCAAAATCCACGCTTAAAAAATAATTTTATAATTTTCCTATGTGCACATATCATCAGCAGCAGGATCTTGTGACAAAGATTGCGGACCTATGTTTCCATAAAGAGCGAGAAATTTCTGCAGTAGATGGCAGAATATTAGTTTCTGAAGAAGGATTTCTGCAGTGGAGTTAGTTTATTTTGTCAAACACCGTCAAAATATTACAGCTGTTTCGGCAGAGAGATTTTTAAGAAGTGAGGTTGTTAAGAAACTGTTACGAAATAAAAGCTCCACTTGTAGAATAGGGCTCACTATGAAAGGTTTTGGACTGGATAGTTAGGTGATAAACTCTTACGGCTTTATCCGATCAATTTGGATTTCCTCTACCCTTGGTAAAGGTACCTGTAACACTTTGTTTAGCAGTTAAATTTAACGAATCTAAGACAAATAGATGACAAAAGCAAGTAAACAGTAAGGGAAAAACCGACTTCTGGACAGCAGGGTGAATTACTCCTAAATGAAATAAATAACAGTGGTGTTGGGGAGTGAAGAAGATAGACTCACTTTCAGACTCCGCGGCTAAGGACAATCGTTACGGAGAACATGATTACACTCTTATCCGAGCGCTGTCTCTTCACTTACTGAAACTGTGGGAACAAAAACCAACCAATAAGACTTGCAGTCCCATATTTATGAAATGCGAGAGACAATATGAAATTTAATTAAAATAATACAATTAATTAAATAATTATTCATAAATTTATTGTAAATTTAAGTTATTTAAGTCTTTGGTTTTTTGTATTGATCAAATAATAGCACAGACGCCTTGTTCTTTACCAGACAGGCCTAAAACTACACCTATCAGTAGGCATACGCATTTAAGGTTCTGCGGAAAACGAGAAGTCTGTATTTGAAGTCGAGTATGTAATTAGTGAACTTCAATGTGCGTCACCCACTCTGTGTTTGTTAGAACCTAAAGTAATTCTACAAAGATGTAGCAGTCGTAACACAACTATACATCAAGTGTGTATGTAATTTTGCAATATCATCTACATGTTTCGGCCATTGATGCTGTGGCCATTTTCAGCTGGGATACAATTTATTATCAGAGAAGCTAAATATAGATATGATATTTGTGTAAAACGAGTTCTCGTTTCCCCTTATCTACACTAATAATTTGTTCTATATTATATCATATCTATATATAGCTTCTCTGATAATAAATTTTATCCAACCTGAAGATGGCCACAGCAGTAATGGCCGAAACATGTAGTTGATATTGAAAAATTAAATACATACTTTATATATAGTTGTGATACGACTGCTACATATTTGTAGAATTACCTTAGGTATGTAATTAGTGTTAAAATGTTGGTATTTCATTTTAGTAATAAAGTACGTTTGATATAGTGCTTAACAATGGGGACAAATATTTGTGCTCTTGTATCAGCGATTCATAATGGAAGTTTATATGCATTAAAAGATGTAGTGAGAAAGACGTTCATAAATATTAAAGTATTAAACATGAATTGACTTACATTTAATTGCGATTAATTAATTGAATCGTCACTCACATTACCTGGGATAAAAACATTCACACAACTAAGTTAGATGCACATCGCAGACAAAAGGTTTTAATTAGCAAGCTGGAACAATTACACAACCGACAGTTCAAGATCATTATCCAGCTTCGTATCAAGAGCTAAGCATACACGTTTACAGATGCAGTATCGCTCTTGTAACAAAATGAAAAATTCGGTTTACTAAAAAGAAACGACATCCTGCTTCATAATCTTATTTATTGAATATCAACGTACATATCTGTTTCTGCAAAAGTTTTAAGAACTCCTTTTGTTATTATTGTCGTTTACACTCATATTTCACCATCACAGTAAAATTATTCTCTTCGTCCGTAAATACCTCCATGCAGTACAGTCCGTCGTGAGAAGCTGACAGTTTTTTATCCAGTAAAGAAATTTCTCGTATATTTTTTTGGAAAACGAAAGTTGAAATCTTCCCTCTTCCAGGATGTTACGGGTCGCATGTTGAAAGTTTTTACCGACGTTTCGGTACAACTTATTGTCCAAACAGTCCGAAGCATCTTGACTTTCGAAGAGAGGACCAAAACAAACGAACTGCTAACTAATGCATCGCAGCTCCCCTTTACAGAGCTTGTCAAAACAGCACCTAAAATCTCGCATAGCACAACATTTCAATGGCAACTTTACAATAGCCCGAGGCTTGTCCACTTTTTGACTCAGGTCAATCCACCCTACGACTTCTTACTACAATTTTTAATGACCTGATTTATTGTCATCATCCAGTCACGCATATGTTTTGCAAATGGTCTATTTCATTCCGTTTGACGCACAGAAATCCTGCATGAAATTCTCTTTTCACTCATACGCGCCACATGTTCCCCAGTGTAATTTTTCTCGCTTTAATTACCGAATGATATGTGATGATAACCACAAGTCATCCATCCATAATAAGTTTAATTACATTTCGTCAGTTGTTCGAAAGTTTGTCACAAGAGAAAAAATAAGTAAACTAACGAGCGTATGTTTAACTATCCGTGGAAATGAAAGTTTTTATAAAAATCAGCGACATACTTCAGACAAATTTAAAAGTCTACAGACTTCAATCCATCAGGAGTATGTTGTGAATAGAAGCAAATTTTCAAGTTAAAGGAGAGATAAAGCATGAGAAAGAAGCAAAGATATTATGTCAGTTCAGGGAAAGGAAATTCTTTTTCTTTTATTTCTTGAGGGAAAACAAAGATGATAAATTACACTGAGGAAATATTAAGCTGACCACGAACTACGAAAACACCCGTTCCATTCTCGGTAAAATATAGTTACTAATCAAATTTCAGTTATCATATGAAAGATGGTGTCAAAAATTAAGTGAAAATTGTGAGTACGAAATTCATTGCGGATGCTATAATTTTGTACTTCACAATTTTCCGCAAGGGGTAAAATAATTTTGAGTTGGTTATCTCAGAACAATGGGTCGAAATATTATCTCTAACATCATTTTAGAATAAGTAAACTGTTATACTGTGGCGAATGATTCGGAAGTAGACTGTTGTGTCGGTTTCATCGTAAGGTATAAGCTTATTCTGGCAGTTTGTATAATATTTGCTGGAAATCTGAAATACTGAAATTCTTTTAGCAAACCTCTTATTTACAATTTACGAATGGCAAGATTAAATTCTTGCTGCTGAGTTTTTAGGCTTCCTGTTACACACAACGAAGGACTATTTCTAAAATACTTTGTCTTTATTCGCTAAGCGGTAAACAGAAAATTAGTCAGCAACTTTAAGCCTCCCTATTCTACGAACGATGTTTGTCGTTCATACATACACGCCTCCTGCATCCCGAACTGCACCCGTCTGCTACACTTTCCTCTGCTGTACACTGGTAAATAAATGCAAATATTTCTACCTCTCGGTAAAGTTAATACTAACACCGCAGTAAAATATACATTTACTACTTAACCCTTATCCTGCTAACGTGGAGAATAGGGTGAGCTCCTAATAATGCGAGTAAATGGCATATGGGACTTAATTAGGCTTTTAAAGGGTTAATTAAATCCAGCAAGGTAAAAAGGTAAAGTAATCCCTGTATTTTCCTGGACAGGACCTGAAGTTTCGAGAATTTTGAGGCTCCCAGATTTCAAGACAATCGGCAAATTAAGGTGGTAAGTTTGTCAGCCTAACGAATCGGCCGCTTATACCACTCTCCAAACCGCAGACAATATTCGTGGTACTCATTTCTGTTAGACGGGGGGTAGAGCAAAGGGCCATATTGCGAAGGGAAGGTTTACGTAAAGAAAAAATTCCATTGACACAATCGGGAATAGAACCCGTGACTTTCCGGCTTGTAGAGCAGTGCCTCGACCGACCGCAACACCACATTCCCACAAATTGAATGTGGATAAAGATTACTGTCTTTACTGCACGCACTTCTACATAAAAAGAAGCTATAAAAACGTAGAAATGTAATCTATTGTTGAACATTGTTTTCATTTATTTTACCCTCTTAGTTTACGTGTTATGGACGAATAAAAATAATTTCAGCGTACCTGAAATTCAATTGTAATTAAAGGGATTCCCTTTTTCATACGTCAGTACGACACACATACATCATTCTGTATTCAGTGAGAGTAAGTTGAAAGCGACTTTGCTATTCATTTTTAACTCAGTTCTTTGAGAATGGGAGAGAATGAATCCGGACTTATTCGATGTAAATTCAATCACATCCACTGCCGTCAAATATTCCAAAATAAACAATTTTGTCACTTTCTATTCGTCCGTTTGTTCTCTGTTCATCCTTTTTATTTCTGTATCGGTGATGCAAGAATCGCAGGATGATTGCTTCCACTAGGTGTACAGAAGGATAAAAATTCCCATCCGTCATCATTCTCGAGGGAAATCGGTAATGAGCAGGGATATTTGATCGGAAGTCTACAGAAAGTAAAGCGACGTATGGGGACAGAGGATAAGGTTCTGTATATGGAAGCTTCATTTTATACATACGTATATTTTTCACAGAGGGTTATAGAACAGTACTACTGCTATTCACAACCGTGGTATAGCCACATTATACATCGAGCTTTGGGTCTCTCGCGGGTCCAATAGCACTGATGGCCAGTGACTAATTAAACATTAGCCCGTGGGACGTGAGAATGGAAATACACGCCTATATCTCCAGCTCTCGCAGGTTACCACGTACGGAGTTGCACACTGTAATATGCTGGCTTCAGCAGAAGTTACTCAGTGACAGCAGGCAGTCCAGGTACATCGATATAGAGGAAATGAAACTCGTAAATAACAGAAGGATATCTGATCCTCCCGTCCGTATTTTAAAATCACATTCTTTTTCCCTAAGCCGAAATTAATTATTCCGGAAACAGATGACTTCTAAAAGGGAAGTACAAAAATAATGTATCCATTAATTTGACTTATTTTACATTCAGGAAGGGGTGTTGTGCACATAATTTGTAGAAACTAACAGACTTGTACGAAGATTCAACTGTCATGAAGAAGTCTAAGAATTTGTATTTCAAATGCCCGATCAATTTAAACTCGTGTATCTTTTTAGTAAAAACAAAATTAATAAACAGACGTATTATCTTATTTGTATAATTAACGGTAAACAGGCTTAACTATATAATTTCAAGATAAATTCCTATGATTTTGTGCAAAAAGTTCCCAGATTTCATGACAACGGTACAGGATATTGGTAAGGTTGTCAGCCTTACGCACCGGCCGCCTTTACCCCCAGGAAATGTTCCTGGTACTTTTTTCTGTTAGAGGCTGAGTCGACCCCAGGAGCATGGTGCGGTAGGAGGGATTATGTCAATGAAAAATTCCAATGACACCAGCTGGGATCGAGCAAGCGACCTTCCGATTTGTAGCGCAGCACCTTAACCACTGTGCTACCGCGGTCCCCTCTTTATGTCAGCTATATAGGCTTTTATCCGGGCGCATTGCTCAGACGTCAAAGCAGTTAAAGTCGCTAAAACTGCCATAAATTCTGCACAAGATTCATAAAAAAAAACGCATGGCCAAAATATTTTCTTTAAGCTCTATGTTTCAAGGGCAAAGATAAGTTAAAGATCAAAACACGTTAATCCGATTAATTGCTTGTGAAATACATTCCGACTGATTACGCAACCCAGAGCGAGAGTGTCTTGCCTATCGTTTGTTGAAGCATTAGTAGCGCTCTTCTTTGGAAAGACGCTCCTTTCACGCGTCGAATGTTTTCGAATTTTTATCTTAGTACATATTCTGTTCATAAGGGATAAGTATTGCGCAAAACCCGACGTGAAAGGAGTATGTAGAAAGAACAGAAACTTGCCTATTTTGGTTTCGTTTGGTTACGCTGACTGAGAAAGTGTTGAAACTAGCCGTGACTTTCTACAATTACACCAAACGTCAAACCTAATTCAATTTACAGCCATTAATTACACTTTTTATAAATCATCCTTGTTCTATCTGCAATAATTATATCTCGAAATCCGACGACTTTCGAAGGAAGACTTATGTATCCATTAAAATATGCTAATACTTACAGCGAGTAAAGAGATAAAATATTTGAAGGAACTGACAAAATTTGCTCTGTCAAAGATGTCGATTCTTCAACTTAAGGTCTCCAGATCGAGTCAGAATACTACTGCACACCCATTGAATTACGGAGAATAAAATGGCATAAATGATCCTTCAGTATTCAGATCATCCCTCAACGTTTGAATGGTCATTGTAAGAAGGGAATTAAATTAGATTATTTGACATTAAAAATGATAACAGAATACAGAAAAGTACCCCGTATCTTTTGAAAAGAGGGCTTACGCTACACACACTCGCGCACATACACACACACACTCACACCCACCCACACTCACACACACACACACATTCACACACACTTACACACACACTCGCACACACACACACATATACTCACACACACACATACACACACACTCACGCTCACACACATACACACACTCACACACATACACACACACTCATACTCTCACGCCCACACTCACACACACACACACACACACACACATTCACTCACTCACTCAAACACACTCACACACACGCATGTATATGTTTTGTTCTATTCTCTTTTGTAATTGTTCTTTATTTCTGTATTGT
>Ga0123352_10009177_pt1 | contig 15454 bp, 6 predicted proteins | sample TergutLab28metaG_FD_89700 | JGI IMG/M metagenome (GOLD analysis project Ga0123352, IMG submission 89700) | Labiotermes labralis P1 segment gut microbial communities from Petit-Saut dam, French Guiana - Lab288 P1 | ecosystem: Host-associated > Arthropoda: Insects > Digestive system > Gut ... | reverse complement strand
TGTGGTGTGGTGTGGTGTGTGTGTGTGTGTGTGTGTGGTGTGGTGTGGTGTGGTGTTTTGTGGTGTGTGTGTGGTGTGTATGTATATGTGGTGTGGTGTGTGTGTGTGTGTTTGTGTTTGTATGTGTGTGTGTGTGTGGTGTGGTGTGGCTTGGTGTGGTGTGTGTGCGTGCGTGTGCGTGTGTGCGTGTACGCCTCGAAGAATCAGTCACAACAATAAAAAAAAAACAAAGAATGAGGGCACGGAATTGGATGTTGTACCAGGAAGACTCTTCTGGATCGTGGTGAGGGATGGCAGAAGTGAAGATGCGGGAGCTAATGGAAGACGTACAGCTGTTGGGATGGTATCAGGCTTCCACCGTATCTGTCAGCATTTACTGATGGCCGTGTGCCCATCCAGTGTCTAGAAAGGGGCGTTCACATGCTAATCAGATACTTCGATATCATTTATTTTTCTCGTCATTCCATACCTTTTGCTGATATCTTCAAGTAACACGTGTCGCAGACGTTACTTGATCGTTTTGGAGGTTGATACAGTGACATTTTACCCAGCCGCATGTGTTTCATAAACCGTGAATTGTTTATGGCAAGAATGTATACTAACCTCACGTTTATTCCGCATTCATCAACCCAGTCACATGATGCATATCATTCTCCCTTCTTGTTTTGGAGTTAGGTGTATTCGCTTCATATTCCGAAAGTGAAACTGACAATTTTGTTCACTTCGACAAATGTGAGTATAAATACCGTACATTAGTGACTGTTTATGCGTTCGTGTCAGTGACAGTTCATAACAATGGCTTCCTGCGAATTGCACCCGCTTGTTGCCTCGAATGTAATCGATTTTTAAAACTGGAGTACCAGAGTTCATTTTTAGTCTTAAGATTTTTAAAAGTTTTGTATATCGTGCATTAATAGATTCTGACTAATTAGGGTCTGTAAGTCTTCGAAGTATTTTGTGCTGTGGAATAATATATTTGAAACAACTGCGAAGTCCCCGTGAATGTTACATGTTGTTCGTATCTTGAATTTGACAGAGCGGCAGTAGCTCACTTTAAGTAAAACAACGTCTTTGTTATGAATTATGTAACAGTGATCCTGATTGTGGACTGATTTGAGGATGAAAAAATTTTTTTTTTTAATTGATGCGCATGTGTTTACCAACTCTACATATATATCAATCATTCTTTCTTATCGGATATCATTGAGACGACAAACACAGTGATACTTTTAACTACAGTAGAAGAAAGGCAGTACTCAGCCTGGATGCCAATGTTTTCACGTGCCTTGTGGAGTAATAACTTCACCGAGTATCCGAAGTGCCCCCGTCGATTGATGAACGAAGTTTAAATAGTGAAAAATGTTATAAGTTTATTGATAGCCCAGAGTATTAAAATGAGGGTTCTTTTGTATGTTCAATGTTAATAAAAATTCAACCAGATGCAACAGTATGCAGATATTTATTTACCGCAAAGTCAATCTACATGTTTCGGGTGTCACAGTACCCATCATCAGGAGTACTAAAAACTGTAACCGCAGCCTCCGGTACAGGTCATAATACCGGTACAGCTACTTCCCTCCAACGTGGCCCGATTGGGCCACGTTGGATGTTTTTCTTGGTTTCCCTGTGTCTATAAGAAAATGCTGAGATGGTTCCCAAGATTCCAAGTTGCCACTATATGCTTCTCATGTAGCCCTCCCGACTTAAATCTAGTAGTAACCAATTTCATGTTTTCTTTACATGTAAAATAACCACTGCCACCGGGTGACCACCCAATTGCAGTAAATAAATAAATATAAAAAATAAAAATTAAAATAAATAAATATCTGCCTACTGTTGCATCTGGTCGGATTTTTATTAACATTGAATTACGTTGCACGGAACCATGAGCTTGAAAGTTTCTTTTGTAGTTTCGGTAATGATAACACCTGTACTTAACATTTAATTATTATCTAATTTAATTGATATCTGAGACATTAATTTTGCAAGAAACTCTCTCACTAATTTTAAAAATTTTGCCCTTCTATTTCCAAGTACTTTACATCTCACACTGGCCCCACATGGCTTGGCTTTGTTATCGTTTCCAGCACAGAGTTGTGAAGTGTGCGGCTAATACACTGTGCTAAACAGGTATGTTACATTAATCCGCAGGAAGAGCACAATTTTCTCGCGTCACCATATCCGTAACTCTGGAAGGCATGTTTTATTATTATCGAAATAATTTAGCCGTAGGAACTTTCTCGCAAAGTGTGGTGGACTCCTGTTTGGCACTCAATGTATGGTGTGTACAGACATACACTCGTGTTACAAAAATCAGTATATTCTTAGATCTCAGCGTTTTGTTTCACAGTGAATGGTCATCCTGGGAAGTAACTCATCAGATATATAACAACTGCTTGACTCTATGCAACACCGTTTTCAGATTTTCCAAATTGATAACCCAATTTTGCATTTGATAATAATGAAATGGCCATTATCATCTACTGGGTCACTAAAGTCCATCATATTAAGTGAATGGGCTTCGATATAAATTTTCCTTTGTCGAAATTTTTTGAGTCTGAATATTATGAAAACGGTTTACAGAAACTCCTTCAAACGATTAAATGACTTTGATGTGTATTGGACCGTGCATCATCTTGATAAATGAAGAATATAATCCAACTAGACCCCATTTATTAATTTGTTATGCCTATGTCCGGACCGAAGGCCTTCGGTCCGGACACTCATCCATCCTGCCTGCACTTAACCAACCAACCAGCAGCGACTCGAGAACTCGAGACGGCCTATGTGGTAACCAATGCTATCGTCGTGAGCTCCTGATGATGGGCATAATGGTGCCCGAAACGTGTTGAGCCTAACATAAGCATAACAAATTAATAAGTTGCATCTAGTTGGATTTTATTCTTCATTGATTAAATGAATTTTTTTTAAATGTCCGTATGAAGTGGATAATAACGACATTTATGATAACAATGTGAATTAGTTCCAATTCCCGAAGGAAATACGCGAGTATTTCATTTTGGGACGCCCAGTCTAAAATCATGCGGCTGGAAATCGAGGAAGGTAACCTTAATAACAAGTTACGTTTCTCTGATCCCTGTTTAAACCATTTAGTTTTTTATTTATCTAAAAATTGCTTTGTGTTAATTTGTTCCCCTCTGTAATGGCTGTTAGATGTAAGAGTGAGGCTGCTAACTACAAGGCTTTGATGAACTCAACTGCTTTGCACGCACCGCTCACACAAGAGTGGCCAACTAACCGTCAGTGTAAGCGGCGTAACTCGTATGGACAATGCTGTGCTTTGGATGTTGTTAATGCTGTCACATCTGTCTCCCATTATTGTTGCGGCAGTAGCTTCTGAAATATGCTGTTTGCTATCGACGAGATTGATATATATATATATATATATACAGTCTGTGCAACACGGTTATGATTAGCACAATTCATGGATATCGACAACTTTGAAATCAGATATTTAAAAATGGCTAATATATAAGTTAAGGTCCTTTAATTGGAAATACTATTTGTAGTGAATTGATCCCGTATCGTGTCGGATGGCCAGATTTTGTTTGGAAGACGGAGGTATAGAAAGAAAAGTATTATTAAAATGGGTGTTTGAACGTACTAATTCGAGTATTCCGTCCCACTATCGGATCTCGTGTCCAGATTTAGTGTTTGAAAATTGTTATTAAAATGTTTTTTTAAAAATGTTGATTGGATTGATCTGGCCCAGTATCGAGTAAGTTGGCTGGTTTTTGTATTACATATTAGATCGTCATAGCAGCGTGCTGTACACATTATTCGAGCAATCGCTGAATACATTTCAAGAATCTCAGTTTAGAGTACAAAAATAAACAAGACAGAAAATGTACGTTTTTCGCAACATTGAGGAACGTTCTTGTAACAGTTGTTGTAGTGGAAAAGCTATAAGTATTACATATTCTGAGTGTGTGTTTGTAGCGTTAGCTATCTAGACTGCAATGCGCGTGCACCACGTTTTCGTCTCTTTCGTGTCCAACTCTACATTATTTTTGCACATTTTCCCATTAATGGCACGATTTTAAAAAAAGTTATTAAACATAAAATTTGTGTTAGATATTCTCTACAAAGTTTATCTGAAATATTTCTCACTTAAAGGAGAACTGAGAGAGATATGATGAAAATGTGTATTGATGTTCATGTAAAGTAAACGTTATTCTTGCCATGTTTTAATGAAACTTGAATTTTCTCGACAGTTTTTCGAAAACTACGCAAATGTCAAATTTCATGACAATTTGTTCAGTGGGATTAGAGTTGTTCAATGCGAACTGACGGACGGACGGACGGAAGGGTTGACAGATGGGAAGAAAGACACGAAGAAGGTAGTAGTTGCCTTTTGGAATTTTGCGAAACGCGACAAAAATGTTAAACTTACGGAAAGATGCTGTGGCTTGTCACCATTGCAGAAGTGCTAGTTTGTCTCTGACCCTACTGGGACTACTGTTGTAACACCGTACGGTCTTGTAAGTACCTAAAAATTACGGGTTATGCTACAAAAGCACGGTCACGGTGCCATTCCTGGTAATCGAACCGCTGGGATGCTGCGCAGCGTGGCACCACCACCGAAAAGATGTAGCTTAACTATACGAACACTTTCGGTTTCTCCTTCAGTAGGACTACCTCTGGGACAGGTTTGGAAGGGGACGTGCCGCCAATAAATCAACTTCCTGCAATAACACGTAACAGAGAAACATAGACATCGTTTTTGTATTGTTGATTGTAAGCACTGGTTCTGCCACGGAGAACTCAAATATTGACATACTCTTCATTCTTAAATATTCCAAGTATATTTGCCTGTCATATTTTCAGTTAAATCTTAAAAATAATACAGTTAACTCATTCACAGTTCACCGCTGCCTGTTACCTTAAAGAAAGATTAACCATGGGCTATATTTGAGGCAATATCTGGCTAGTCTGCAGGGGAGAGGGGTATAATGGAGTGGAGTGGTAATACTGCGCATTAGTATATCGTCAGACCGGTAGGTGAATTAAGCATCTGACATTATTGGAACATGCCGACAGTCTTGACAAATCATGCCATAATGAATTGGTGCTCTTCCAGTACCATTTCCCTGCAGTGAAAAATTAAGTTTTGTTTATGGTTTCCGCTTCCACAGTGTGCGTAGATCGCAGCTGGTTTACAAAACAATTTGGGACATGTAATTTCATGTTTTTAGTTTTGACACTCGGTTTATATTCAGTCAGATATTTTTGATTCTGTGTAGTGCATTTTGATTTCATTCTTCAAGCTATGAGGATGTGCTGGTAAGCTGCTGCTATCAAGTACCTGCCCTTATCAGGGGGAGCACCTCAGGTAGAGGAACCCTACTCCCCCCTTAAGTTTCGCAATTTAGTCACTTCTGAGTTGGAGGTTCGGAAAAGCAGTTTAGCCATCGACTTAACGAGAATATCCGGCTACGGTCAGTTCAGAGGGCAATTACAGTACGTAAGGGAAATGGACTGTAGGCCTATAAAAGGATTGGAAACTGGATTCGCCTTTTTGCCCGAGGAGAGTGAAAAATATTTGTCTAGGGAATAAATTAAAAACGTCTGTATACCAACATTTGGCGGGATATTGCTACCACAATGCTTAGCGGCAACTTTCTGTAGCTTCAGTGGCCTATATTTAATCTTTTTGTTATAAACAATAGCTGTAGGCTGCAAGGACAAATATGTCCTGGGTTCCGATCATGATAATTTCGATCAGCCATTTGTTACACTACCGGACACCAACTATAATTATCAAATTCTGGTGAAGTTCGTTGACAGTGGATTGGGCGTTGTGGATGTGAGTTTCGTTATTATTGCTAAGGTAAACAATATAAGATAAATTTCTTATGTTTTTGCTGTTTACGACACCGTGGCTGTGACAAAATCTTTGGGTTCTATTGTCTAAACCTCTAATCCTGTAATAAATCTAAGCCTATGAGCGTGTTTTGTTTATGAGTTTCTCTTAATTTTATTTATTTTGTGATAGTTTTTTGATTGAGGAATTGGATTATTATTATTTTTCACTACCTTTTCGCATGGCTTCACTTTATTACTATATATTGCCGTCAACACAACTATAATACAATGTGATATTAATGCAACATGTTTCGACTCACAATAGTCATCTTCAGACTAAGATAAGAACCATTATTGCTATTACAGGGTGGTTGTGTGCATTTGCAATATATAGTAATAAAGTGATATATAGATACACAACGGGACGACTTCATTAAAATTTTTCGCATGGCATTTACAATTTTAAACCTGAAACAAACCATGTTTCTCGAGTATACAATGCTGCTGCTGCTGCTGCTGCTGCTGTGTTGTTACAGTTCATTTTACTTTAAATGCCATTTCCCATTGATAAATAAAGAGTTTGCACTTTTACATTAGTACGTTCTGAAGTATGTCTGCAGTGCCCAATATGACTGTCTTCTGTAGTTCATTGATGACGTGTTTCCCGGTAGGTTGCTGGGGTATTTTCTGGGTAATGGATATGTCGTTCCCGTTGCCTGTATTGTTAAAGGTATCACGATTTACATTCCACATACGCTGTATTCCTATTTTAAATTCTTAATAATTATGTTTAAAATGATAAGGGCTTCTGTCTTACTTAAATGTCTTTGTTCTGAAACTGCAATGGCAGTTAACACAGATGTTCATTTTCATTATGAAAGATGCCATTAGCACCTGTGTTCGCCGCATATATTTACTGTTTCTTTGCGTAAGTTAAGATGTACGTTGCTTAACACACACCCTGTCATGTCGCCTTATATATTGTTCTTTTGCCAGCACTGGACACGCTGATGTAATGCGGTCTCCCGTCTTGTCACATTGTTGACGTCTGCATTTGCTGTCTTGTTTCTGATCTTAGAATTTTTGTTGAACGATACTTGATTTGTAACGCCTCAGGTTGTGGAGCCAAAATTTCACTTTCAGTTTCTGCTTTCAGATCTGTCCCTGATGTTTAGAAGAACGTACCCTCTCCGTAAGAAGCTGTCAATTATTTTAATATGTTCTAAATTCATTTTCTCGCATTTCCAGTTTTTTCCGTAAGAATTCTAATCTTACTCGCGTAAGTTGTTTGCCTTTTCATTTTGTGTTAATACTTGCATTTGTTTGGTTCAGTTATTTTACATTCTACGCTGATAATTTAGTTGCTGAATTAATATTCCATTGATACCTGTCGTGGCTTTTTACAATATTTACAAATTGGTCTTACTTTTTACTTTGTGTTCAAGTATTCTACACTAATTTTTATCTCTGCTTTTTATATTACTTCATTTTGTAACAAGCCTATTTCTCCTTTCCTTGTTTTTAAACATAACCTATCTATATAAGATTACGTGTGATGCATTTCATACGTTGTTAGTACCTTCAGTTCTTCTAACATTCACAAAGAAATTGCTACAATGGAGATATGCAGTACGCTCATGATGAAAGGAAATTACGGTAACACTGAAAACACCTGGTAGTTTAGTTCGACACTTCACAATTCAATCACCGATTATGTTAACTGATGGATTCGTAAAGACTAACTAGCAAATAGTCCAAAACAGAACGTGTGGCAAAAAAAAGCATAAAATAAACTAGCGGTGGACAGCCCAAAACAGAACAACTTCCAACATCCCTCTAATGTAGCTTGCGGCAAAACGCACAGAAGTTCATCTGATAGTGTAATAACTCGCACACAGGTGTGCAGCAACTGATGAAAATTCTAGATCCTCCATTTCTTAGCATCATAGTAAGCCCTTTATTCAGTGATACGTTTGTTTTCACGTCATACCTCACGCCATGAGGTTCATTATTGAAACTGAGGCACGATCAAAGTTTTTCTTTGGCTGCAGTAGTGACAGGTTTCTACCGGTATCCCGGGGAACGAATCCTCTAGGATCTGTTGTCAGTTCACTGAAAACCTTAGTAGTGATCGTGACTTCACCATTCGGCTTAGATTTAAGAAAGGGACAGGGAGAAGTAGGATGAGCAGATGGCTTAAGAAGTACCTACTGAAAGAACACCTGTGCCATTTTATCGCTCCCACCTGCTGACACTCGGAGCTAAATAAAATGTAAAGGTTACCCCATGATATGCTTGTGCTGACACACATGGGAGGCGGACGTATAGCTCCAACCCATTGACAATGTGACGTTAAAAGTGTCAGGACCACGTTCTGGTCACTTTACCCTCGAGAAAATTCCGGTGCTTAATATACAAGGGGCTGGGTGAGCCTTGGAACCGGTCTGGATGGGAATAGAATATACCGGCCACCTGGAATTGCCTCCAGGAACGATCCGTTATCATATCATTTAATTGTGAATTTCAGTTAACTCTAAGAATTTTATTATCCCGCTGTAAGGCACACTGTCGGTCCGAAACACGTTGTTTGCATAGCAGACTAAATGTTTGTATTCAAAAATTATTTTACAGCTACTAAAATTTGGCAGTCTCACAAAAGAAGATAAGCCAGGAGAAACCTAATACAGCCGAGATGCCTGTGCTACATTTTAAAACTTCATCTTATTTAGGTGCTGGAATTCGATCTGATTCTGCACGTGATAAATTGGCACCATGGAAATGTTAACATTTCAAGTTTGTTTGTCTATTTCATTTAAGACGAAGAGCCAGTGACTGGGATGTTAATGTCAGCAGTCAGTGACTGGGACGTTAATGTCAGTAGCCAGTGACTGGGAGGTTAATGTAAGCAGCCAGTGATTGGAATGATAATGTCAGCAGTCAGTGACTGGGACGTTAAAGTCAACAGCCATTGACTAGGATGTTGATGTCAGCAGCCAGTGACGGGGATGTTAGTGTCAGCAGCCAGTGACTGGGACGTTAATGTCAGCAGCCAGTGATTGGAATGTTAATGTCAGCAGTCAGTGACTGGGACGTTAAAGTCAACAGCCATTGACTAGGATGTTAATGTCAGCAGCCAGTGACTGGGATGTTAATGCCAGCAGCCAGTGACTGGGATGTTAATGTTAGCAGCCAGTGACTAGGATTTTAATTTCAGCAGCCAGTGACTGGGACGTTAATTTCAACAGGCATTGACAGGGTTGTTAATGTCAGCAGTCACTGACTGGCATCATACCTGGCTGGGTACCATAATGTAGTAATTTAATGAACTACAGAGTGTAACGGTCGTTTCTAGCAATGGAATTGTACTTCTATCTTGTGTTAACCTTCTGTACAAATTATATCGAGAAATAAGTATAATTTACACATCCGAACATTAAATTGAGTGAAAATGTTTCTTCGCTTTTAAATTTCCTGGAGAAATAAAATGGGATGATTTTTGTGAAGAGAAAGAGAAAACCAACAAGATGCAACAATCAGATGTTTATTATCAACACTGTCTGAACATGTTTCGGGCATAATTATGCCCATCTTCAGGAGAACAAAGACCGTGTGTTACTGCATGTGTTGTGCTGCGCTGGTTCTGCTGGATGTGGTTGGTAGCGGTTGTGGGGCGCTGCGTTGTAGGGTGCGAGCACTGTGAAGGTGGGCATAATGATGCCCGAAACATGTAGAGAGAGTGTAGATAATAAACACCTGATTGTTGCATCTTGTTGGTTTTCTCTCTCTCTTCACAATTTGCTCACGATGCACGGTCACAGAAACCTAAAGGGATGATTTTTGTTGCTACACGTGAATTGTTTTGACTGTAACATCTCTGGCCTGAGTTCATGCACGAATTCTCATGAAACTTTAAACTGTGCTGCAGTGGCTACATTTGAATGCATCCTCATGGCTCATGGCGTGACTCCATGAATAAAACCTTCCGCCGCACAAAACGGAGTAGCTGCTTTGTAGCTATAACAGGCCAGGGTGGGAGGCATTGCAAGTAGCTATGAATATTGAATTCGCACGCAGTGGTTGATGCGGTACTTTGTGTTACTAATTTGATGAACTTGATCGTTGCAAGCTTCATTTTAAGTGGTTTATAGGCTGCTATTGCTGTTTTATAAATATGCTATGGAACAGTGAGGTCCATACCAAGCTTATGGAACATTTTTTTTTAAATTTTTCTTATATATAATAAAACACAACATTGTCTACGACAACGCGTCTCAAACACATACGTTTAACTTCTTTTACGTACCGGTTAAAATTTTAGAACCAAAGTATTCTAGTTGTATAATAAGAACTTATGACAATTGTATTTATGCATAGTTATGTCAAGAATGTAAGCATTTCGGATCCCACTATGCATTTTAAACCATGTTACTAAGGATCTGCATCTTAGAAGGGCTTGAAGATGACTCTATAAAAGTCGAAACATGTTGCCCTAAACAATACAATGACATATTAAAATTTGTTGTGTTTGATACATTATATATTCATATATTATGGAACAGTTATGAATTACACCAATAGTTTAGAATATTTTAACAACATATAGCGAAACTATTGTCTGCACATAACTTGTACATTAACCTGATAAATGGAGGAAATTGTGCTTTGTTTCGCCTTTTTTCGTTGTTTCTGTTCTGTTTTTGTCATAATTTGAAATATACTCCTCATGGGCTTGATTTATTCATTGTCATTCTGTGTTCGTATTTATTTCCTTTACTTAGATATGAAATGAAACACTTGTTCTACTGGTTATTCTACGCGTTAACTTCTTTCACTTTTCTTTCCCTTTTGCTTGTCAGTTCCAGTCTTGACTCTATAATAAGCCACTGAAATCTTTAATAAATTCCGCACAAATATTCTTAATTAGGTTAAATACACCATATTATTTTACATTACAGAAGCACCCCTGTGTTTCAGCTAATACAATCACATTAGACAGAACTACGCTTGTTTCTCTTTGTAGCCTACACAAAAAGTAACGACGTCAGATATATTTCATACTTACAGTTTTTTGTTTGTTCAATATTAGTCTCAAAACAAATGACTCGGTGTAAATGAAATTTGTCGTAGATACTGTAATGTAAGTGGGCCGGGTAGCTCAGTCGGTATAGCGACTGACTACGGACTGGACTGTCCGGGATCGAATCCCGGAGGGGACGAGATTTTTCCGCCCATCCAGACCGGCCCTGGAGTCCGCCCAGCTTCCTGTAAAATGGTTACCGGGTCTTTCCCTGGGATAGAGGCGGCCGGGGTATGGGGCTGACCCCCCACCCAAACTAATGTGCCGAGGTCCTAAAAAGACAAGAGCTGTACTTCTTCTCACCCTAAGGGCCTTCGTGGCTTATAGAAAGAGTGAAACCTACCTATTGTAATGTGAAATAACAAGGTGCATTCTTCTGTTATTCGTGTCTTGTTAATGCCAATTGGCTATAAAGCGATTGAGTAAGAGAAGAACGCTGTTTGTGTAATGAGAACTTTCACGTAGGCGAGTTTGTCTATTACACGCTTTTAGCGACCGGTGTGAAGGTATAAATTTTAATAACCTGCCAGGTTTTCTTTTTGATCTGACCCTATTTTTATTACGCGTTTTTCTCTAGATCTCACAGGAATGAAACCGTCGCTTTATAACGGAGCTGACTGTTTGTTTTTGGCGCGACAGCCCCCAGAGGGCCATGGCCTCCTCATTCATCTGGTTTCTAGATCACACACAACGACGCACCACAGTCGGTAGGACTCCTCTCGATGAGTGATTAGCACTTCGCAGAGACCTCTACCTGACAACACACAACACTCACAAGGAGCAGACGGCCATGTCCCCCCGTGGGATTCGAACCCACAATCTCAGCAGGCGAGCGGCCGCAGACCTACGCTTAGATCGCGCAGCCACTGGGACCGGCAGAAGTGACTGTACATACACGTAACCTAATTAAGTTTATTGATTTTTTCAGCTGAGATATTCCCGTTGTATTCAATAATCAATAGAATATACTCGTATGTAATCGTACAGTCTAATTGTATTAGAATGTACAATTACATGTATTCTTTTAAGGTTATTGTGTTGCAATGTAACAAACCGTGACAAATTACACAGACAAGACATTAAGACGCCATTAAACTGCTTACTCAACACCAAATTAAACAAAGAATTATTGTTAATATTATTATATATCCATCAATATCAGGGAGTATTATTCGGTCCAGTCTTTATTTTCACTATCATTCTGATGATAAATTTCCCCAGGCAATTAAGTTGTAACGCTTTCCTTGTCTTCTCTGAACACCCTAATGATGTGGTGTAACATTAGTTAGGCCTGAGTCAGAATATGTCTCCGTCGTATGAAATTCAAGTACTCCCACCGAAGCCAGTAAGTTTCAGCGTATCCTGTGAAATTTCTGATCTCAATTGTGACATTGTCTTCTTTTAAGTCCTGTACGATATATTTTTTCAAATGTTTTGGGTTACCTGCACTTGGGTATCTGAACACATTATGGCCCACTGTCCTACTATGAGGACACTAGGCAAAATTATTTTTTTTTTTAAATTGCCACATTTATTTACTTTTCTTATTTTGCATCTTACAATGTGAACTCTCTTGATACTTGTCATATTATACTGAGATCCTCGTCAGATACAATTTCACATTTTTGGCATTACATGGAAGCTCAACGTTTTAGCATTGTGCAGACACTCTTATCGCTTGCTATACCTCACAGTTTTAAGAAGTGTAACAAAGAATTTTCTGCAGGAGGATACTAATAGTCTCCGCTTTCGAATTATGATGTGTACATCTTCTTCAAATGGATCAAAGATGCGGTAAACTGACGTGAACTTTGATGTCCTCAAAATAGGACGACAGCCACCATACATTGCAGTGTGTTAGTGGTTTGTCTTTTCATCATTACAACTGGAAGCTAATTTATGAAATAATATTGACAACAACAATAATAATAATAATAATAATAACAATAATGCAGACTTTCCCAGTTTAGGTCTTTTACTATTACTGCTTGGAAGTTTAATAATTAATTTCAGTGTGCTACCACACTAACACAAATATGTTTTGCCCCATTCGTAACATATACTGTTACTGGGGACAGGGTGTAATGTATAATTATAATTATAATATAGGTAATAGCGCTAATCATGAAAGGCACCGAATGATACAGCAGCATCTTGCCATGTACGATATACGATCTGAGGCCAGAGTGTCGCAAGAAAAATTCGTGATCTTATGCTCGCAAATATCACGGACTTTCGTATGATCCTACTTTTGAGGAAACGGTGTCTGCAGATCAGATTCGAGTTGCTGTTGTTGTTGTTGTTGTTGTTGTTGTTGTTGTTGTTGTGTGCACAGCAGATATGACACTTAGATAGAAGAAGAAGAAGAAGACGCGTCATATGTGCTGTTGAAATTCAAGATGTACTTGATACACTTGAATTTAATTTTCGATCAACCAAATCTTATGAAAATAAGAGCAAATATGACACATTCCCTTCGATATTTGTTACAGCGACGATGAACAAATTCTGTGCGAAACTTTGCGTAAGTAGTGACCTAACCAATACTGAACTGTCAACAAAATGAAATCAGACACTAATAACAATGGAAAGCTTGAGTGCAAGTCTTCATTCGTTGTCATTGAGATAGTTATGTTTGAATGCAAACACTGATTACTAATGACAATGATTCATTTTAAAGACAACAATTCTGCCAGTGAAAGAAATATGATCGTGGTTTCAAAATCAAGCCTCTCACGACATAATGAATTCTGCTTTTCAACAAATTGAATTTTTGGGAAATATCTGTCTAGGGATGAGATGACTGTCAAATCCTGTGGTCATAACAGGCCCAGACAGTTCATTCGTGGGAACAGAAATGTCTGAACTGTTTGTGGTGCACGTGGGCACTGTTTTATTTGCAAGGTTGGTAAATATGACCATAGTACCCACGTGGCTCCTCTGCAGGCATAGACATTTAACAGGTACGCTGCACCTTCTGGACTTCAAGCATGTTGCACCAAGTGCCCTGTCTTAGCTCTACACTAGCTGAAAGCTTGTCACTGTGTGATAGTTACGTCAGAGTAATGCCTGCTGTAAGATGTGACGCCGCGGACCGTGTTATGACGAAATGAAAGGAGCATAGAATATGCGGTCATGATTGGTTGGAAGGAAAATAGAGACCATTCTGCACTAAATATAATATGGCCCGGTGCACTCAGTGGTTTACTCTATATCACGAGTTAAATTTCGTGTTATTAACTTGGTTAATAGAAAGTATTATACAACATGTATTTTATCTTAGACATTGTACTTTTACCTGGTAATAATTCCTTAACACTAGTGCAGGAGTTCAGTGACATTTTGTGACGTAACGAGACGTCAAAAAAAATTAAGTGTGTACATATTCTGTTCTTTGTCGCCTTTATTATGTATATTTAATAAAAACAACACAAACGTATATAAAAAATAATTTGGGCTTTAAATGCCGCCACGTAGACGCGTTTTTCGCATTAAACTTTATAATGGCCCGAAAATATGTCCTTCCGTCTTGAAAACTGCAGGACTTCTGGTCCCAACCCGCAAACTCAAGAGATTTTATTTTGTTTAACATAGATTTGAACGTCTCAGCTCTCCTTCGGTAAGAAGTGCATCAGATGATAATTTGACTTCTGGAAAAATCCTCGTATATTCAAGCAAAAATCTACTTTGCTTGATGAGTTATTAACTTAATTGCACTAATTGCAATTTACAGAGGATTTTTTGATCGCGTATTATTATTATTATTATTATTATTATATTTTCCTCAATCTGAGTTCAAATTTTTGTACCTTATTTACTACAACTAATGCTAGTACTGCTACTACCACTACTGCTATTATTACTGACACTGCTAGTGTTTTGTGTTAACGCTTACATTTACCTCACTTTGTCTGTGCTTTCTTTCTGTCTCAAATAGTTTGCTGTACCTACATTTGTGTATTCTCATATTCGTGCTGATTTCGTAATAACCATTGCGATACAAATGCAATATTTTTAATTGTGTGTAAGTGCTTGGCATTGACCTATCAATGTACTCAAGAACAAATCACCTCACATAGCTTTTTGTTAATTCAAGAATCCTAACATTATTCAAGCTACTTTTATTTTATTTTATTTTATTTTATTTATTTTTATTATAACCATCAGTCACTGATTTTTATTTGTTGCTTGTTATGTGATGTATCTTCTATTATGCTTTTGTACTGTCTTTGTAGTTGGCCATAAAACTGTCGAGTAAATATGCCCTATTATTATTATTATTATTATTATTACTGTCATCATCATCATCTCCTTTATGCAGGGTATTTATTCTTATAATCCTGAGAAAAACTATGTCCCTAGGGAATACAGTGTTCCAACTAATCTGTTGTTACTATTCATGGTGCTTATATCGTTAGTTCCTGTGTTGAATCTATTGTACTTTTACATTAGTACTTTCCGAAGTATGTGTGCAGTGCCCAATATGGCTGTTTTCTGTAGTTCCTTCACTTCATGTTTTCCTGGTATATTGCTCACGTATTTTCTGAATGA
>Ga0123352_10009176_pt1 | contig 15455 bp, 13 predicted proteins | sample TergutLab28metaG_FD_89700 | JGI IMG/M metagenome (GOLD analysis project Ga0123352, IMG submission 89700) | Labiotermes labralis P1 segment gut microbial communities from Petit-Saut dam, French Guiana - Lab288 P1 | ecosystem: Host-associated > Arthropoda: Insects > Digestive system > Gut ... | reverse complement strand
TTTGTGTTTTGTATGTGTGTGTGTGTGTGTGGTACGTGGGCGTGTGTGTGTGGTGTTTGTGTGTGATGTGTGTGTGGGCGTGTGTGTGTGTTTTTGGTGTGTGTAGGCGTGGTGTGTGTGTGTGCGTGTGCGTGTGTGTGTGTGGTGTGTGTGGGCGAGGGTGTGGGTATGTGTGTTGTGTTTGTGAATGTGTGTGTGTGAGCTTGTGTGTATGTGGTGTGTGGGCGAGTGTGTGTGTGTGTGTGTGTTTGTGTGCGGGTGTGTGTGTGTGCGTTTTGTGTGTGTGTGTGGTTTGTGTGCGCGTGTGTTGTGTGTGTGTGTGTTGTCTGTGTGTGTGTGTGTGTGTGTGTGTGTGGGGTTTGTGTGCGCGTGTGTTGTGTGTGTGTGGGTGTGTGTGTGTGTGTGTGTGTGGTGTGGTTTGTGTGGTGTAGTGTGTGTGGTGTTTGGTGTGTTTTTGGACTTGTGTGTGTGTGGTGTGTTGTGTTTTGTGTGAGCGCGTGTGTGTATGTGTGTTTTGTGGGTGAGTGTGTGTGTGGCCGTGTGTGATTGTGTGTGTTTGTGTGTGGTGTGGGCGTGTGTATGTGTGTGTGTGGTGTGTGGGAGAGTATGTGTTTGTGTGGGCGTGTGAGTGGTGTGTGTTTTAGTGTGTGTGTGTATGTGTTTATGTTTGTTGTGTGGGCGTGTGAGTGGTGTGTGTTTTAGTGTGTGTGTGTATGTGTTTATGTTTGTTGTGTGGTCGAATTTGTGTTTTTGTTTTTGTGTGAATGGGCTTTTGTGTGTGTGTGTGATGTTTGAGCGTGTGTGTGTGTGTATGTGTGTGGTTGTGTGTGTATGTGTTTGTGTGTGCGTGTGTGGGCATGTGTGTGTGTTTGTGCGTGTGTTTTTGTGTGTTTTTGTGTGTGGTGTGTGGGCGAGTGTTTGTGTGTGTGGGCGTGTGTATTTTTGTGTGTGTATGTGTGTGTGGTGTGGTGTGGTGTGTGTGTGTGTATTTTATGAGTGTAGTATGTGTGTGCTTGCTTGCGTATGTGTGGGTTTTTTTAATATGTGTGAGTGTTACTCTATTGTGTGTGTGTATGATGTGGGCGGGTGTGTGTGTGTGTATGTGTGTAGATTTTTTAATGTGTGGGTGTTTGGTATTACGTATACTGTACCCAGACTGAAGCTTTTCTTGTCCTGACTGAGGTTTTTCTTCCCTTTGTCCTGAGTTGTAAGGCAATTGCCTGGTTAAAATTCGCAAAGACGGGGCACGGCCCGCACTCTTCCAAATTAGTTGTTAATTGTGTTTTTCTTTTGTTATTTGTGTTGTTGTATGTATTGTCTCTGTCTAAATGTGCACTTTAACACTGCCATCGGATGACAACCCAACTGCAGTTAACAAATATATAAATTATGTTGCTCCATTAGAAACATTTTTAATATTGACGTTGAAATTTCTGTAGCACATTTAATAGTAACTTTGAAGCCAGCAAAACACAAATATTCTCTCGTAGGCACCAAATTCTTTGTCATATTTCTTGTCCATTTAGCACAAATGTAACTGCATATATTCCTGAAAGCAGTTAAGCATTAACTTTCCTAAATGAAGTGAAATTTAAGGTTATGACAGCCGAGTTGTGAGCATTTAGACCAGATTACACGCTGTCTACATCCAAGTAAATCAAAATCATTTTAATTGCTCTCCGTAATAAATATATTCTGAAATAATTGCAATTTTAAAAGCTGCTAAATATATTTATTTCCCTTAAAATTATTTTTTAAAATTACACATATTTTTGCTTTAAATTTTTGTCATCAAGATCTTTGTACTTTATTTTATAGAAGATAAGAAATAATTTGCATACCTTGATGGGAAATTGTTTGAATTCTGACGTAAATCATATTTTTCAAATAAAATGTTCAACCTTTATTCGTTATTATCACTGCCCACTGCAGTGTCAGTCTGAATACATAATAAATGTACTTATAAAAGAGCACTTGTCGCAGCCGCTTTATTTATGTACTACCTCGGCTATTCTAACAGGATATCATGTAAATAGTCTAGAGCGCTTTTATGGCGATTAAATGTCGCCAACAACAATAAAACGAACTTGCATCTTCATATAAAGGGCCCAATATTTTGCCCGACATTAACCACATTTGGACTTTCTCGCCAAGTTTTCATGAATGTTCCCAATATCAAATTTCAAAGAAATCTACCCAGTGGGAGTCCGGCTGATACATGCGGATGAGTGGACTGACGGACGGCCATGAGGAAAGTAATAGATGCTTTTCGCAGCTATGTTAGCGTGCCTGAAATTCAGGTAGAAATGGCGTAAGGGTCAATGTGTTCTATACAATGCGCATGAACCAGAACATCCTTTGTCTATAGCTAGACTTGTAACCACATAAGCGTTTTGCCTGAAATATTTCTCATTTTAAGAAGAAATGACCGAAATATGATAATAAATGTACATTTTTCTTCATATAAAGTGTCCGTTATTCTTGTCCGGTTTTAATGAAACTTGAATTTTCTCGACTTTTTCCTTTCAAAAATTCTCGCGTATGAAATTTCACTGAAGTTCTTCCTGTGGGAGCCGAGTTGTTCCGTGCGGACGGAAGTAAGAACAGACAGAAAGACAGAGAGACAGACAGACATGACAAGACAAATGTAATAGTCTCTTATCGCAGTTTCGCGAAAATTCTTAAATGTTTAAACATTTATTTACTTTGGCTGTGTTGTGCCTCAAACAATTAGGCACCATCTCCCACCACGGACACCCATATTCGTTTCCAGCCATATTTTCCTTTAATCTGCTGTAGACAAAGTGTCTTCGTCTGTCAGTATTTTTCCACCAGTACTCCATATTCACTGATCCATCTACCACATACACCTTACTGGCAGTAACCAAGAGCGTCGTTCAATACCACACTGACAAAATCCGTGTCCTGCCTCACAATAAACACCAACAATCTCTGTTACAAAAAAAAAAGGACTAATATAGAAGTAGTCACATTTTGTTATAGAGATTGCATATTTTAACCCTATGAAGCCACTTAACTTCAGACTGCTTAAGTAGCGTCCCTGTAGTTGTTAAGACGATTATTTAAATGCAATACTGTGCCCATCCCAGATATGCTTGATCTTTCAAAAGGTCACCAGACCGTTACGACAAGTGGTTTGGCATTAATTATTGTTATTTCACAAACATCTTAAATAGGGTCATCCATACAGCAGAGCTAAGCTACAGTAAATGCTAATATACTTAAATGTATGCAGCTGTTGATACGTGACATTTTTCTCATCCTTATGACATCTGTTTTGTTGCAGATAAGGTGATGAAGTGATGCTGAAGGACACTGAAGGAAGAAGGTTTAATGACCAGCTTCCCCTCTCTGTATATAAACTTTCAGTAGGCACTGATCATGTGGCAGGGGGGGATGGAGGGGGCAGATCCTGATCAGGCCTGACTGTTCGTCCAGGACCTGAGAACAGGATAGTATAAATACAGCAGGACTGTCTCTGTCAGCCACACTGGTCGTTTGTGATCTTAAGTTGTCATTATTTGCTCTGAATTTATAGCAGTCCTTCGGCGATCACAATGAACACGTTGGTGAGTTGGAAGATCTTAAGTAATCACTCTTGTGTTAAATCGCGTCAGTTATTCTGAGTCGTTTTGAGACGAAGCTGAGATTCTTTAGTTATTGCCTGTGTTAGTTCTAAACTGTTCGCTATTAGTGGCGTCAGCAGAGAATGTTACAGCCAAGATCCGTCACAAATTTGGTGTTAATTTCCTGTGTAACTTTCAAACTTAACAGAATATTTATTATAGTTTGAAGTGTAAAGAAATGGAAACCTCAAAATTAAATCCAGGTTTTGAAAATCTGAACACGTTCAACTAAATAACTAATTCCAAGAACCAGAACCATTATTAAAAATCTTACCTTGTACACTGAATCCGACGTTTCGGAGGATATGTTATGAATATTCTATAGCGTTTCTGTTAATATTTAACCATATTTATTTGACTATTCTTGTACCCAATATTAACTCATACAGATAAATATTAAGAGTTAGTATTTACAATTAAAATTATTTCTACTTCTCGATACATTCCATTTGAGTATAGTTAACCTTTTGGCGCTGGAATTAATTTTTAAATTTTAGCACATCCTGTATATAAAATGTGAATAATACAGGAACCAAATGCGTTAGAATTATGAAACAAACTGCATTTTGAAGAGAAAAACGGAGAGTATATACCGTGTTTAAAATATTCGGTACCTATATTTGTTGAATAAATATATAAAATGCAACGTTAGAGGTTAGCGGTGCGGTACGTCAACTATAGTTGACGTTAGGCGTCTAAAGGTTAAACAGCAAAATACTCAATGACGTCACACTAACGGCTGCGAGAACTTCAAATCTCACACCGAAGAAAGTGAAGGAAAAAGAGGGTGCAAATACGTGATACAAGCAATGAATATTTCGTGTCAGTTTTAGCCTATACACAGACTAATTGACTAACCGCAAGTACCAGCGTCATATACTGAGAAAAAGACACCTGCTCACCCATTCAACTAATTACCCGCATTTCATGCAGCACGAAATTTTAATGGCGTCCTTACAAAAGCCCGACACTTTTTGCTATAATGAAGCATACATTTCCAGTTCTTACACTCCTTTAAAATCCATTCTAATATTATCCTCCCATATAGACATATGTCTTCGAAGCAGTCTCTTTCTGTCAGGCTTCACTAAGAAATTTCTATATACATTTTTCTCGTTCCACATACATGCCACATGCTCAACCTATCACATTCTTCCTCTTTCATATTCCACTTTATATTTGACGAGGAGAACAATGTATGAATTTTGCACATAAAAAAATTTCCCCTTATTTTCTATTTCTTCCTCCCAGACCCACATATTTTCCTCGGCTTTCTGTTGTTAAAGTGGTTCCTGTAACACAGCCCAACTCTTTATTAACTTTGTCGCCAGATGGATTCGGCTAATGAACCTTATTTTATTCACGGGAAGAAATTCCCGGTACTCATTGCGTGGGAGACAGGGTGGGATCCATAGGGTGTCTGGGCGAATAGGATAAGAAAACATTTTTTGCCCCGGCCGGAACATTAAACCCGCTCCTTACGGTCTGTAAAATTATGACCACTCGGACTGCGAATTTATGTTTCTACCCTGACCCTGTATTCTGCTCTTTCAGAGCGTGAGTAAGCACATAAAAATCAGGCAACGTTACAGCTCTGCTAATTTTAATCTTGGTCTAAAACGGTGCATGTGCCAGTAGACTGTTCATCTCGCGAAAATTCGCGAATGTGAAAACCTAATTTCCTTTCCGTTCTTAGTGTCCTTAGTGGTCAAGATGAGACTTCAAAACTACTGAAACATTTGAATAAGCACGACGTCTGTAAGGAAGAACGAGTTTTGATGTTTCATCAGTCATTTTGACTGCGAATTCTCTTTCTTCTGAGACAAGACACCACGCCTAATTTAATAACCCGTTCCTGACTAAAAGAAAACAAAACAGTCTCTGGTTTCAGTCAAACAGAACAATATATATTCTTATAACAAAACCAACACGGTGCTCTAATATCTCAAATTTATTTTTGAATTAGGACTCTATATGTTTCGGACGGTTTCTCCGTCCATCATCAGGAGTCTAGCACTGTACACACAGCAATACATACAGATTATGCTGACTGCTTGCTAGCAAGCAGTCAGCATAACCTGTATGATATTTACCTATTGCTGTGTGTACAGTGCTAGACTCCTGATGATGGACGGAGAAACCGTCCGAAACATATAGAGTCTTAATTCAAAAATAAATTTGAGATATTACAGCATCTTGTTGGTTTTGTTATTAGAATATATCACGATGCAAGGTCCTCTGAATGTCAAATTCGACAACAATATATATTTATATTATATTACCTTGACGACATGTTTTGGTCCATTGACTACCATCAGGCCACCCTTAAAAAACTCAGAATAAGTTGCATGTAGTGCAAATAACTCTTGATTAATACGAGATCTCCTAAAAGTTACAGAATGTATTAAAGAACTATAAAATAACTTATTTTGAACCTGTGACACACCAAGTTGTGTATGATACTGTACAGCAGTCGGAAGATGAAACTAAATAAAAATAAAAATATTTTACATTTCAAATCTTTACAATTTGAGTTGGTAATATTTGTTAAGGGTTAGATGGGAGGATAATATTAAGATGGATCTTCAGGAAGTGGTATGTGGGGGTATGGATTGGATCGAGCTGGCTCAGGATAGGGGCAGGTGGTGGGCACTTGTGAATGCGGTAATAAACCTTCTGATTCCATAAAATGTGGGGAATTTCGTGACTAGCTGAGAACCGGTCAGCTTCTCAAGAAGGCCTGTGCTGCATGGAGTAAAGTAAGAAAGTAAGTAATGTTTTTTAAGGATATTTACTATTAGTTATTTTGAGTCACAAGTTATAAGCACATTATGCATAACAAGGTTACGACATTTATCGTGTACGCCAAATTATGGATTATAGATGCGATTCTCTTAGTCTCCATTCCGAAGGCGTATTCCTATAACGATGCATGTTTTACGCACACCGGTATGTACGGTACTTTGTGTGTACCAAGGCAGTAACCAGTGGCTTACCGAGCGGGGGTTGGGGATTCAAACCCTCCTCCCCGAAATTCCGAAGGCCCTCCAAAATCGTGCCAAACTCAACGCGACTGTGAAAACTGTTAAAAATTGCTGAATTTAGGACGCCAACACCACAAGATGTTCGGAAAAAGGCAGTAAAATTCTAAAACTACCGCCGGTTCGCAATTGTTTTACATTAGCAATGTCAAATAAATTGGTTGTCATCATAAATAGTCTACCGTCTCTATCTCCAACTGCCTATGGTTTAGAGTTGAGAAAATAGTAGTCCCTCAATAGGGACTTGGCTGCATATAATTTTTTATATTGTGTCTGTGAATATAAAATTATCAGGACGGGGTAAAGAAAGGACAGTTTTCCTAGAGTTGTACTTAAACACATTCCGAGGAAAATATATTCCGTGAATAACTCTAGATCCCTGAAGAAGGAGGAATTAATTTTCTTCGAAACGTCAGGAATCCTTTACCAAGTGCCGCAGCGTCATTTCCCACAAGAGCAGAATCTTAAACGCTTATGGACAAAATTATGATGACAACAAAACTGTATCGGAGAGTTCGAAAAGACAGCTGCTCAAAATTTAGCTTCTCCATACGTCTGTCTTTACAGCCACATACTAAAACTACAGAACAGATGAAAGGATTTTGGGGGAATTTAACATAATAAAATGTTACCGAAATATTTTCTTTTAAATATTTCAAATTTGGTTGAAATTGAGCACAGAAGCCGATAGTTTTCACTAATATTGCTGAGTATTTCTGCACTATGGAGATTAACAGCTGGAGACTCGTTTAATGTTATCGGAGAAGGAAACATTTTGAACTTTCAGGGTGTAGAGGAAAATACAACATCCACTGATAGATAATGCAGTATATTTTGATATGATATGATATGATATATGATATGGTATATGATATGATATATTATATGATATGGTATGTGATATGATATATTATATGATATATATGATATATGATATGATATGATATATGATATATGATATGATATGATATATTTGTTAACTGCAATTGGGTAGCCACCCGGTGGCAGTAGTACAGTACACAGTTACACACAAACAATACACAGAACGACACAAAACAAACAATACCTAGAACAACACAAAACAAACAATACATAGAACAACACAAAAATAACAATACATAGAACAACACAAAAATAATTTTGCAAGAATGCGGGCTTTGCGTTATAGAGTATACATTTTGGATATAACTAACTCTTTGAAAACTTCGACTAATAAGAACTCCATTTCTGTTATAAACACCAGTCAGTTTACAGGTATGTAGGGAGAGTACCATTTGTTCCACCAGAAATGGACAGTGTGGGCAGAATTTAGCAATTCGGCATGTTAAAGTGTGAGTACACGTAGTAAAGACTAAACTTTTATAGGTTAAGGAAGAGTGGACGAAGGTTCTAAGAGGGAGAGTCAAACGAAAACCTTAAAAGTGCGATAAAAATTCGAAACACAGCTCGATTTTCTTGTAATGACAACAGTGATGCTCATGGTTTGAAGAGTGGCCGGCAGGTTGCAGTACGATGCAGGAATGCAACACGACGGCGCAATAGTATTGTAAAGATGGCGGCCCCGCTTGCAACATGCACCATAGAAGAACAGCGTTCTCTCATCCGTATTTTAAGTAGCGAAGGGATGAAACCCATCTAAATTCATCGACGAATGAACGTTCAGTATGGTGATGCATGTCTGTCACTAGAGCAAGTGTATAATTTTGACACTCAGGCATTTCATCGTAACTTCGTCAGCGGGCCTGTCAAAAATATATCTTTGGCTCACTGGTGGATTTGATAGAAATTAACAACACATGAGTGCAGTATGGAGTGTCATTCAGTATCATCGTTCTGGACTTGTACTGAGGAGGTACTTGGTTCAAATCTGAGCCGGAATCCTCGATATTCTTATATTTCTTTCTTAGTTTTCCTCAGAATTCCAAATCTATATATCAGGATGTCATTAAAAACTAATATATCCTTTCAAATCGTCGTCTTTCCAACATGTGCATACACCTGCATAATTCAATCATGTCCACATACTTGTGGTAAAGGAACATTTCACTAAGCATGACTATTATATTGGGCATCTTTTCGGACAAATCGTGTTAGAAACTGTACTTGCATCCGATATCACGTATCATTTCATCTCAGCTGTTTCCTTTACACATTATTGCTATCACTGCGCCATAATCCATGTCGTTCTAAGAAGCCCAACATCACTCCGATTCGTCGAAAACATTCACGAAATTTCGGAACAGTGTTATTAAAATGGGGTTTCTTTAAAATTAAAAATCCCGAACATCGATTTTCACGAAGTTTGAAATATCTCTCTATAAACATGCCTTTTGGACCATTGACGCAAATGAGCCCCCTCACGGTAACATAACTTTAACTCTCGATAGGAAATTTTTGCTTTCATATTAATTGTAAAACAACCAAAGAAAATGGGCTAGATAAAATATGCAACGTGCATGGGGAACATGACAAATGCAAGCAAAACATAAGAAGAGCGTCGCTGTAGATATACAGGCTTAATTGACTGAATAATATCAAAATATGTATTAAATATATTGTATATAATGATGTGGATTGGATTGTACTTGCTCTGGATGGGATCCAACAGCACGCCTTTTCGAACACAACAACTACGCTGTCACATTCCGCAAAATGACCCAGGAAGCAGCTGTGTTTTAAGTAGTACTAAGATCCATAAAATTGCTTAACATAGGTTTTCGCTTACTTAGGGCTACCTTTCACTAGTGAAGTTACAGCTTTGGGGACAGATTTCAACAGGTGGTTGGTCGTTACAAATATTTACTTACAAAATAAATACTGACTGGTTGATGCTTGCGTTCAGACAAGTTTTCTTATGCCTTATAAACTGGACTTAGTTGTAGGCACAGCAAATGCCGAAGCTTGCAATAATGTAATGAAGTTAAACGCGTGATATCCAGCTGTGTGAGGACGATATGTACAAGCAAAATCTATAAAATTCAAAACACATGTACCTCCATATTTTCTATCAAAGATGGATCAGTCAACAAAAATCAGATCACGCCGAATAGCGCGACGTAATAATTCAGCGTAAATGGAAATTCAACTAACCGAAAAGACCCGAAATTAAAATCCACTCCAGTCGCACCTTCCTGTAAATCCTCTTTGTTTCTAGACTTATCTCGTTAAGAACCAATCGAGAAGGATGGGCGGAGTGAACACTGTCTCAGAACCGGTTACCATAAGTACAGTCTTCAAAACATTACAATCAAATCCAATTTCATGATAATAATTGCAATGAACAATCGAAACAAAAAATAACAACATAATCCATCATTCACTTAGGAATAAGCTGCATACTGACGTGAAATAAACCAAAATCAAGAAACCAAAAAATTTCAAACCCTAAAAAGACGATAAATAAAGTGCGTCTTACAAACCAAAGCAACTAATGAAGGTCCATCGCCGGCTCTCATTAACGGGACAGATTCCTCTGAACAGAATTAGATAGGGCAAATTCTTGGGTTTCAAGATGATATCGAATAATATTCAGACACAAAGTACAGGCTTATTGTCTGATGAAGATGTTGTGCCTTGACTGTTAAAAAATTTTTTTCCCACTGTAATTAATTTTTTTACATAATTATCTGGAGTCTTTAAAAAATTTTCGGAAACACAGCTTCCAAAAATTTATATATTTCCAGTCAGTTTAGAAGTTCAGAGAAGTCAAAATTATGTGCCACATAAAAGACTATTTTTCTATCCTGAAGCTGAAGGCAACACGCTGTTTCAAAACGTCAGTAACTCCCACCAGGATTACAACAGCGACCCATTAACGGAAGATAGAAATCTGCGAAATCGTTTTGCTTCCTCCTTGTAAGGCAACAATCAGCAGTAACTGCTGTTTTGCCCTAATTACACTCAACTGTTTGCCGCAAGTCATACGCTTTTTTCCCACAGTTCTGCAGTCTGTGGGCTATAATTAAGAGCTCAGTATTGACAACAAGATGATCCCAGACTTAACTGTGTTCAATAATATCAATTAGAAAGAGTTTTAGTAATATATATATATATATATATATATACATAGGTCTAACGCATTATTAACCTGATTATTTACGTAACAAGCAACTTCCTTGTTAGGGCAGCGTCTTCGCTGGTCATTCTATGCTTATTGACATGTACTGCAGCGTGCCTATTGATACGTACTGCAGCAAACCTATTGAAAGGTACTGCAGCAAACCTACTGACAAATACTGCTGCATGTCTATTGGTAAGTACTGCAGCATGCCTATTGGCATGTACTGTAGCATGCCTATTGACAAGCACTGAAGAAATGTCTATTGACACGTACTGTATCATGCGTATTGACACGTACTGCAGCATGCCTATTGACAAATACTGCAGCATGCATGTTGACAAACACTGCAGCATGCCTATTGACAAATCCTGCAGCATGTCTTGGCAATTACTGCAACATGATGACAAACACTGCAGCATGCCTATTGACACGTACTGTAGCGTGCCTATTGACAAATACTTCATCATGCCTGTTTGCAAACACTGCAGCATGCCTATTGACACCTACTGTAGCATGCCTATTGACAATACTGCAGCATGCCTGTTGACAAGTACTGCAACATGCTATTGCCAAGTACTGCAGAAACGTTTATTGACACGTACTGTAGCATGCCTATTGACATGGACTGCAGCATGCCTATTGACACGCACTGCAGCATGCCTATTAACACGTAGTGCAGCATGCCTATTGACACGTACAACAGCATTGTGTGTTGTTACGATTTCCAGGAGCTGAATCAGTCCCAAGGCAAGTGTCTGCAATGTTGACTTTCTAACAAACTAAATGACTTGGTGACTAACTGACCAGCAAAGCAACTAGGTATGTAACGAACGAAATATCTAACTCCACGTAGCAAATTCCCTCTAGAGTAGCTATTCAAGAAAATTCCTTCACTTTATCGAAACCGAAAGTTCGTTACCGCGTTCATACCAGCGGCGAATTTATCTACCCTGAGCCAGATTAATCCATTCTATGCCTTCCCATAATATTTTCATTTTAATTGCATACTCCGCCCAGGCTTAGATGTTTAAAGCGTTATCTTTCTTTCAAGTTTTTTTTTTCCACCAGAACTCGTATTATGCATTTGTTTCTTCCCCCTACGTGCCACATACCCCACCCATCATATTCCCCTTCATTGTACCGCCATAATAATATTTGCGAAACAGCACAAATTATGGAGTTCCTCACTACACACTTTTTCTCCAGTTTCAGCTGACAATATAACCAACGAAACTGAGGCATCATGGAAGACAAGTTTATGTGCTAATTTTTCGGCATGGCTGGGCATCCTGTACGTGTCAGTTTATTGGATGTCGAATTTATGTCACGGCACTCCAACATTCTTAAGGCAAAGGGCCACACCCCTTATTTTAGGGCGCTTCGCAGGCTGCACTTGGAAAAGTAACAGTTAGTGGCATACGTAACTGAATAAATTGTGGTACAGTTGTATATTATGCTAACAACTTCCAAACGTGGTCACGGGCCGCGGGTTGAAGACTCAAGATATATGTCCTTGTTACTTTACGTTTCAAGGGCACACCGTGGAGCAACTACGTGCTACTCAGTTTGCGTAGGAAGGCCAATCATGTAATCATGTAATAATGCATTTTAGTACGTTTTATTTGAACAAACAACTTCATGGAGTAATTTATATATGAACGTGCTTTTGCAAGGCTATATTTTAAGAGAACCGAAGTCATGAGTGTTTTCAAATAATATCCTTAATAATATCATTGAGGCTGGCCAGTGCAGGGTGATAAAGTGTTTTCTGATCGACAGTCTCTGTTTCGTTGGGTGTGTTGTCAGTTCAGAGTGGATACATGAAAACATTGTATCACAAAACGATGTCAGGTTCATGGTATACCCGCTCTAGCTGTGTGTGGTAGCTGGATTCTTGATTTCTGGGATTCTAAGTGCTTCCTTAGAGGACCCGAAACACTTATGGAAAGGAACATCTACAAACATTTCTTGTAATTTAGTCAATAAATTAATTATTATTTACCTTTAATTTTACCTTGTCCAGACTAATTATACATAGGTGTTTTGTATAATATATGAGTGTGGCATCGGAACTTTAACACTTCACCGATCGGATTCGCCCAGATTATTAACTTTGTTTTACCCAGCCTAAGCAGTTACCGTTCCATTGCGTCCGTACGCGGTAACTGGCACCCCCGTTTCCATTTCTTTTCTAATACGTGGATTTTTTCCCACTTCTCTGATTTCCAAATGGCTGTCTTTTAATTTCACTATTTCCTACTAAGTCCAAAAGTAAAAATTTTTTAATTCTGTTACGTGATTGGCCCGCCGTGTTGTGACCTGTATGAATCCCAAATGAGTGTTCTAGCCGTTTTTCTTAATTTGTACTCCTGACTACCATCCATCCTCCGCCGCAAGATTTAAGAGATCTAAAACTGTGAAAATTTAGAAATTTCCACTATTTCAAAATGAACCAAACCCATTTATTTCGACATCGCCGTACTGCGACAACTGCTAGACCCTTCTGGCCACCTGCTACGCGCAAAGCCTTATCCTTTCAAAACGTTCCTTTATTTTTTTTTAAACTCTGCTATGCCTTACCACCGGCCATTGAATTTCACTTGCCAAATACATTCTTTCTTAACACACGTGCAACGGTTACAACGATGTATTTTAAAAATTATATATCCCGCTATTTTAATCCACAAAATAAGGATTAAACGAAAACCATCGAAAACGGTATTTTAAAATATTCGTCCAGCTACATGCTTCACTATAAGTCAAGACGTGAACAAGACATGCACTGTGTAGGTGACCTGAGACCCTGTCACCATAACATATCACCAGTTATGAAAACACCACACGGTACGCGGCTTTGAATACAGCATCACTTAAAACCAACTACCCCTAGCCATCACCGACATCTACCATTTTCTAAAAGATTTAACAGTTTAATTATCAACTTATTTTAATCACGAACAATTGATTATATTAGAGAATGACTGAATTGTAAATATATTTGTAAGAAGTGAGGTCTTACTTCCACAATGCAATGTGTAAACGTCTTTTAATATGTTCTAAAAAGCCAACCTGATGATGACCCTATAGGGTCGGAAAAATGTAGCTGAATGAATACTTCAGAAAGTTGTGTTCGACTGTTGTTTGTTTACTGTTTGTTCAGTACGCATTCTCACATCGCAAATTGCTCTGAATACAACATATTAATATCCTTGGCTAACGTCAACGTATTTCTAATTCCAGTATCCTTCTTAAATAAGGCTTTCTAATTTCTTCACCCAAATATTTTATATTGTAAACCTTTCAAATATCGTCACTAAAGTCGTTAGATTTTCGAGGTGTTCACTGTAGCAACATCTGGCTTGTGACGCCGTGTGAATTGTAGGCCTGTTCGCAAAATTACGAAAAGCGATCATTAGATTTGTCATGTCTGTCTGTCCGTCCGCATGAAACAACTCGGCTCCCACTGAGCAGATTTTCACTAAATTTTATATTTGAGAATTTTTCGAAAATCTATGGAAATAATTTAAGCTGGATTAAAATCTGAGAAGAATAGCGGGCACTTTACTTGATGAGTTACGCACATATAAGATAACACCTCTTTCAGTTCTTCTTAGAATGAGAAATTTTTCAGACAAAAGTCGTAGCGAAAATCAAAATAAACACATTTTGTGTTCGGTAACTTTTTTTCCGAAAATCGTGCCGTTTATGAGATAAAGTAGAAAAATATTGTAGAGCGGAGCAGGCCACAGACGACAATACAATACGGTGCATGCGCATTGCATGCTAGATACCTAAGGCCACAAACACACACTCAAAATATCTAACATTTATTACTTTTCCACTGCAACAATGTTCAGGCCAACTCGCCTCATTGTTACGTTATAAACAAATTGGCTATTTTTTTAAATAACATTTCGGAGAAATATGTTACCTCTGTCTTCATAGTAGTTGAGTGATCATGCAGACAGTGACAATATGATATTCTTAGTGTATGTTAGACCCAAAATATACGGTGTCACATTCAGACAAACCTGCACCTTAATTTGAGATAGTCGTCAGATTGTTTGTGACGACACGGATAAAAAACACGACAAAAGATCTTGAAACGCAAATCGAACCCGGAACCGGAATCTCGACTTCACCAACAGCAACTAGCCACGAGGTTAATTAAACTAACGTCTGCAGCGGTTCCTCACAGTTCTGGAAATTTCTTTTCTCTTCCGAGAATCGAAAACTGTTAAACTGTGTTACACACTGACGTCACTAAAATGACTGATACAGAGCACTACGATTTCTAGAGATAACCGCAATAAAAAATCGCGTTCAGACGCTGAAACCTTTGAGCTCTTTGTTTGCCGGATACTCTGAACATTCTGCTGTCTTACTGTGATCTGTCGCTGCAGAAATCTGTTTCTCCTCCAGTATAGTCCAATCGACTCGTTACAAGAATACTAAGATAATTTTAAAGCATGGTAGGAGGCGAATCGGTGTATATTTGAGTCAACCTGTTACGTGGACTGTGTAAAGATTTACTAGCATTTTAGTCTCATGATGAAACTTGGTCTACCGCTTGATCTCAGAATGAAAACTTCACGTGCCCCTTATTCTCATAATAAATCTTCACGTCGCCCTTTGTCACGAAGCAAAACTTCACGTGCCCCTTATTCTCATAATAAATCTTCACGTCGCCCTTTGTCACGAAGCAAA
>Ga0123352_10009175_pt1 | contig 15457 bp, 9 predicted proteins | sample TergutLab28metaG_FD_89700 | JGI IMG/M metagenome (GOLD analysis project Ga0123352, IMG submission 89700) | Labiotermes labralis P1 segment gut microbial communities from Petit-Saut dam, French Guiana - Lab288 P1 | ecosystem: Host-associated > Arthropoda: Insects > Digestive system > Gut ... | reverse complement strand
TATTTTCACTCTGTAATGGAATATGGTATTATATTTTGGGGAGTCTCTGTGGAAAGCAAAAGAATACTTTTGCAACAAAAAAGAATACTTAGAAGTATGACTGGAGCATCATCAAGGGCTACATATAGGTAGCTTTTTTGTGAATTGAACATTTTGACCCTGACTTCTCAATACATTTTTTCACTAATGAGATTTCTCTCATCCATCCTGGATACTTTTACATTCAACTCTTCAATTCATAATTTAAACACCCAGTTCAGACTTAAATTGCATAAACCCTCAGTGAATCTCAAAATGTATCAGCATGGCACCTATTATAACTGCATAAATATTTGTAATAAACTCCCAGAGGATCTAGCCAGTCAAATACAAAATAATAGTCAATTTTTACTACAACTGAAAAGATATCTAATGGATAAACCTTGCTACTCATTACAGGAATTCTTCGAACATTCAATAGACCCTTGAAATGAGGACAATGTACTTTTAACAAATTATCTGTATAGTTTTAATTTTACTTTTTACATTTCTTTTTCATGTATCATGCTAGCCTTTTAAGAATGTTTAATACTCTATATGCATTCTTATGTTGGAACTGAAGTATTTGGATTGTGGAAATGACTAGGAACAAGTGTTAATGGCTCCATTGTGATTGTTTTGTGTGTTTTGTATGACATGTTCTATATTTCATGAGCAGTCCTGCTCCATGGAATTGGGGGAATGAATATGAATGTATGTATGTATGTATGCACTTGTCATCTGTCTCTCATGCTTCCTGTCTCACCCATCTCATTATACTTTGTTATCAATTTATATTTAGTGCAGTTTTATTTGTGTAACATAACAAACTAAGAACAGGATTGGTCTTGTTTCATGTTTTAATTATTTGTTGTTTCTAAATGCCTGCTTATGGGCCACATTTGAATAGACTTTTTATGGGTTACTAATTGTGCAGAAAATCAGTTATGTAGTACAGGTGTTTGGGAGGCCATGATATGCATAACAGACTTTAGTACCAGTGTCATGTACACAACTACGATACTGTGTGACCCTGCCGATAGCTATTATCACCCGAAATTTTGGGCTTTAAATTCACCACCAATCTGGGGTTGGCATTTGTATTTAAAATCGGAGGCACCAATTTATAATCCGGGAAGGGTGGGGTTTAAAAACGAAAATTATGGTTCCCTGGAGTTGGCAGCCTGATCTAAAACTCATGCTAGAAATACGCGTGTGTATGTAGTGGTGTTTGTTTTGCAACACGGAATGTAGCGCGAGACAGCTTATGTAGTAAGTACAAATGTGTGTGAGCAGTGGATAAATTGGTTAATTTTTTAGTGTTGCTGTCATCTGCAGTGTGTCTTTGGAATTGACAAAAGTGGAGGGGAGGAAAAATGCTGCCTGGGCAGAAGAAGATGTTTGAATGATAAATTTCTGTATCGAAGCTCATGTATGAAGGTGAGCTAAAAGAGAGACTTTTATAGATTTGTATACATTAACATTAGGCTTGAGACATACATTCCATACTGAATTGCAGGCTCTTGATATCATCAGTGAGGTTAAGTAGTATTCAGGTATTTTGACCGCCAAATTCATTATCAGTAAACTGGCAGTGATACCAACGTTTGTAGTATAGACTTAAATAATTCTGGTGTGTAGGCCGGTTGTAGGAAATGCTGGAGAGTTTTAGCCTATAAATTACAGTTGCAGACACTTTTGTGAAACTCATAAATTAAGCCATTTACGTATTTTTCATTTCCTGTGTTTTAAAACTGGTACATAAAAACTACAAACAGAGTGGTCATGGAGGGTGGAAGATATGAATTTAGCTCGAAAAGCCCTTCTGAGCCGTCAGAAGCATCAGGAGGGTAGCAGACCTGTTAAAAAACCACGAACATGCCTGTGTCGTAAAACAGTGAAGAGGGCAATCCCGCTAGTTAAACCATATTGATCTTTGGCGAAGAAAGTGACACAGCAGCAATTGCTGTGTGAATTAGGTTTCGGCGTACAAGAGGCGATATCAGGAAGGCCGCGTGAGATAATGCAGTGCAACACAAAATAAAGAACGGGATTACCCACGATAACAAGACAGTAGGAAAAGATTGTTCGCTTAATCTTACGAAGAAGCGTCCACCAAGACTAAGGAGACCGGAAGCTACGTCTGTGTTCTTAGCTGTGGGTCTCAACAAGGAAGACATTATGACTCTTCGTCTCAAAACTGAAATTAATCATGTAAGACGCTGGTGATTTTGTAAGCCCCTTAATATATATGTTTATGAAATGGATTGCGTTTTTAACCGTCCAAACCTAAATGTGGAAACAGGATCCAAAATTTGTGTGAAAAAAAAAGTGTTGATATAGGGGAAATGATACCCATTATAGCGATCTGCAGTGCAAGCGGACATTAAATCCCATCTGCGGTAATATAGTATTTTTTTAAATTTTTTTCCCCTGCTTGACCGATAAGCTCTGATCGAATGCTCTGCTTGTGTTGCATCGTACGCCGCGTGTCAGGGAGGTTTAACAGTCCATAACGGGTGCTAGACAAGCGATGGCAGTGGAGGGGGTTGGTGGAGACAACGTACGATGATCTCATATACATATTCTTTGTTATTAGGAATGAATATGGTGTACAAAGGTCTAAAAATAAATGTAATGAAACCCTGTGGCAGATTAAGCGGCGACAAATGAACCACTAATCATAGAGTCGTAGTAATCGTTTCTAGAGAATTTTGTTACATTTATGTAACAAACCAACAAATACACATCGATAAAATATGCTTATCATATATTTCTATTTACCAACACGTTTCGGTCACTTCTGCGACCATCATCAGGCTGTCACACAAGAAAACAAATAATATACAACAGTTGCACAAAATGTCCAATTAAAAATCGCTCGACGTTATAGTTAATATTCTAAGCGCTCCCTATGGTCCTAAAATGCCGAATTATCGTTACAAGTAGTTAAAATCGGGTGTGTTTATGTTGCTTCTTAGTTGTGCATAGTTGCTACAAACGCTGTTATTGAAGGAAAGATGCTAACCATTGCGGTAATCGCTTAAGACAAAGGACACCATCACAGTCGCAGAAGCTACCGAAAAATTTTGGTAAACAGTAATATACATACGATAAGCCTATTTTATAGACGTGCATTTTTTACATAAATATAATGATCTTTAATGCACGGATATGGACTATACAGTGTTTATTTGTGTAGGACTGTGCGAGAGTGGAGAGACTTAATTCATTGAGGTAGTCTCATCTACATTTTGGGCTCAACCAGCCAGTCCGTTCATTGCTGATAAATATGAGATTTGCCCCTAGCCCGTAGATCTTATCCACCACCTCCGGGGCAACTTGGCTAATTAGAATCTACCTTCTCTGTCTTCATGACGTGGACCTGTTTTTACATCCCGGATGCAATGAAGTGCGATCTTTTGTGTGACATTGAACCGTCACTTCTGTGTTTCATTGTATCGCCCAGCAAGACTGAACTGATGGAGGTTTTATTCATTGCGTGTGTAGCAAAGAAAATTCCCACATTCTGCACATAGGCGTATGGGCGTTTTCCTTCACCTCGGACCTACACGAGCTGTAATGTAGGTCCCTGCCATGTTCAGCCTTCTGACAGTTGAATGAGTGACGACAATTCGTTTTCAATTACGTGTGTGAAAATGACCAGAATTGTTACGTAGGAAGCACAGATTATTTGACCGCATGCTTAGGTAAGGTGAAGTTTGCCTGGTATTAAATGCTGGGAATGATCAGAAGGGGAATGGCGGCACATATCCGGTCTTTCTTAATCTTTCAGCACTAGATAGAGGTGGTAACCTACACACGTCGATCACTTACCTAACGGCGGAAAGAACCTCCGAGACCCTGTTGACAGGAGGTTAGGTAGGTTCTAAAGCTGGTGTGGACGAAATGTAGAAGAGATAAGCCCCCTATCCTGCCAGAAACGGAACCCCGAATCTGCTGTTGTCCAGTACGTAGCCTTCTTACTATACTGCCTGAGTTATCCGGCCGACATACACGTAATTGTAGGACTTTAATAAAGCCATTCCATTATACGATCACGTACCAGGTTGACGTCGTGCCGTTGAAGTCTGCTGTGGACTTCGTTAATGAATACTTCGTGATTGAAACAGAGACCGAAATTTGCCATAAAAGTGCTTTTGTTGTCGTTAGTTCCGGAGTAATTTCCAGCACAGGGATTCGTTGCGGTCTGGCGACGTTTCTAACCATGTCTCTGATGATTAATGAGGTGAATACTGTGCTGTACACAACAAGGTTGTCTAATGGAAATGGTGCGAAATTGAAACGCTTCGATCCAACATTAGTCATTATAAATAAACAGGAAAATAAAGGGTGACGTTCAGAGAATATTTTGTGTTATAAGAATTATTCAGACTATCTTTGCAAACGCAAGTCGACGAAGCTGCGGTGCTCAGAATTTTTGTCCACGACCCAAAATCGTAATCATGTTGGTCTTGCGACCGTAATCTACACGGTATCCGATTGAAGCCTTCGTGTTCGCATGTTTATTTTGGAATTTGGGTTTGGTGATCCCTCCTATAGAGGCGTGTACAGTACATTTCAGGTCTCCTTTATTTATAACGGTGTGTGCAGAAGTAAGTGTCTACACTTCTAAAACCACACCGTCAGGCTTCTGGCATCTAGTGGTAGTGTGAAGTTCAACAGCAAAAGAAACTTTCTAAACATTATTGAAGACAACAATGGAAGCAATGTGTTTGCGCTACGAACAGCGCGTTGACTGGCAAGTTCGAAATTCTTTGTTTCATGGGGGTTTTAGAGTTGAGGTGTCGCTGATTCCCGTTTCTGACAATAGATTTGCTCTGTAGAGGAAGTGTGTGTCGTAGTTTGAAGAATGCAAAATAGCCAGGAATGCAATTACAGGCTTAACGAATTATGCAATGCCCGCAGGGCGAAGCACCTCTGGTGCCTTCCCTCTTTTATTATTTGTGAATACTTTTAGTGCACGCCTCTAACAGAAATGAGTACCAGGAATATTTACTGCGGGGTAAAGGCGGCCGGTGCGTTGGACTGATAAACTTGCCATTTTCATTTGCAGATTTTCTTGAAATCTGGGACCTTCAAACTCCTGGAACCCTCAGAGCCTGTCGAGGCCCGTATTGGGATTATTTTACCTTTACTTTCAACGCGCTCTAAGCGATTACTGCTAAGAGCTGTAGCTAAGTCGGTAACTTTCTGTGGCCTCACTAGCGCTGCCTTATTTCTTGTTATTTTCTCGTAAACGGGGAGGTGTCATGCTCCCTTGACTCATCTTGTAATGGGCGAGATACCTATTATCTGTACTTGTCTCGTAAAAGGGCAGATATTTGTAGTCAGTTGTTTTTAGGGGTTTAGTTCGTAGCTCGCAGCGAACACTTTCTTCAACAAAAATACCTGTCACTTAAGGTTTTCACGTAATGTGTCTGTTATTTTGGTCCGATTTTAACCGAAATCGGAGTGTGTCTACAAATTTTAGTAATAACCCTAAATATGAAATTACACGAAAATCCATCATGGGAACCGAGCTGTTGCAGACGGACGGACGGCCACGGTGAAGTTATTAATCGCCGCTCGCTTTGTGAGCTCGCCTAAAACATTTCCACCAACCGCGTATCTCTGTGAGTGGGTGGGAGAGTGGCCGTGACTCACAGTGCAAGATATGCATAACTACACTGCAGTAATAATATGTACCAGCATTCCATCACAAATTCACAGTAATTTTGCATGACAACCTTCATCACGAGTCTCACAAACCTTACGGCCGTCCTACCGCAGTCACGAGATTGCAGCGGCTACGTAAGCCGACCAATAATGGCACCTCCACCGCTTTGATTCCAGAAACACGCTGATCAACGCGCACACGACTTTGCGCACTCCCCCACCTTGTGACATCAGCCTAGGCTCGCTCACGTTACTTGTGCTTGAAGCTGGATACTTCGTGGAATTAATCCTGCTGTAACTACTGATACCTGTTTCTTTATCTCACTGTTTCTCTTTTCACAAGCTATCATTTAATTTAAAGTGAGAGAACAGCGTATTTATGTTTTACTTTCTACTCCAATGGCCGTCGTCCTCAGCACAACACATGTGACCGTTCCTTCTTATTAAGCCTCTCATTCTTAGAATTTCACATCACAGTAATTTGCTGATTATTCCTTTGGATCACACACCTTGCCTGGAAGTTAGTTTTGTTTTACGTTTGCATTCGTTGCTCCAGTATTGCCTCTTTGGAAAATGGTGACAATTTGTTCCTCTGTATTGAATATTTCCTACAACTCCTCATCTGACATAAGCTTTTTTCCCCTGTAGCTTTTAATTCACATAGTTTTTTCTTTAATATTATTTCCTTTAATGGTATGAAGTTAAATTGTTTATTCCTCCTTTCAGGATCGCACTGATGTAAAATATGTATCACATTTAACCTTTAAAACACAGTTGTCTCTACATTTAGATCCCGTCGCCTTCTTTGAGGTTAAAACATTTGATTTTTGAAAATAATTTTTAGTATAATTATCGGAATAAATGGCTGCCATTTCCCTGCAGAGCATTGACCGACTGATGTATGTAATCAAGGAGGGTGGTTTCTGTGAGGTAGGAATTGACTATGTGGTTATTATTTAAATAAAGAAAGTTACGTTCCGAAGGGCTGAACTTTGGTGTGGCCGTCCACGATTTCGTTTTCTCTTCCTTACCTGTAAATAGTCTTCGTCGACACTACTGGAGAACTGAATTCCTTCCTTTAAACTGATGTTGTACTTATTACTAATACATTCAAAGTATCACCAAATTTTGCTAGCCATTTTATTGGGACAGAGTAGTACTTGAGAAGCTAACAGTTGCGCGCCCGGTCGTGGTATTGACCTCATTTTATAGAATCCGAAGTTTCATGACCGTGTTCAGAAGAGCCTGCTATTGGATCCCGTCCTGAGACATTTGAATTCAGCCACCAACCGCAAGCCCTTTTTCTTGAGACCCATCGTAGTATTGCTGCTTCATGTGCATTACTGTCTCCCTTAGGCACAGTGGCGTACCCAGGAATTTTGTTCGGGGGGGTTCTACAAATTCAGTTGAGGACAGAGAGAACGGGGATCTGGGAGCGGTACCCCCCAAGTCAGGGGTTCTGGAGGCAGCTGTATTTTGGTACAAAAAATTTCATTTCGTATAGTAAAATTTTCTTAATTTTTGGCCCTTTAAGACTATTTATGATGACAACCAATTTATTTGTCATTGCTAATGTAAAACAGTTGCGAACCTGGGTAGTTTTAGAGTTTTACTGCCTTTATTCCGAACATCTTGGGGTGTTGGCGTCCTAAATTCAGCAATTTTTAACAGTTTTCACAATCGGGTTGAGTTTGGCACGCTTTTGGAGGGTCTTCGGAATTTCAGTGGGGGGGGGTTTGAACCCCCCCAAAACCCCCCTCGGCACGCCACTGCTTAGGCAGGCCTACTGGGGGGAACCATTTACCAGGTGGTAGAGTGTAGTCGTCAGATGAATGTGACATGGCCGTAGTTAAGAATGGAAGGGTCTTCCTTGTACCGTTAGTGTAACCTACCCGAACATGTCACTGGCGCAGTATGTAGTCCTTCGTATTTTGTGCTGATACTAAATAGTGGTTAGGTATTGTTGGTACAGGCTAATGAAATTCGTAGAAATAAGAAAGTGAAAGACACGCTAAAGATTTTGAGTAAATACTGAATGCTGAGAATTGCTGTGGGTGTGTTGTTGGCTGAGTTGATTTTGCAACGCCTGATGTATTAGGTTCGCAGTTGTAGAGATGCATTATTATTATTATTATTATTGGTGTTTTATTTTTCTAAGGTGTTGCTTAACAGATTCATTGTATATACGTTAAATTTGTCAATTTTGCACTATGATACTCGCATCGTCACCGTGTTTATAATTGTCGACTGACGCGCCGTTTCTTCTTCTACTTATTATTATTATTATCATCACCATCGTAATCATCATCGTCATCTATACTGGTACCAAATTTTATAATCATAGCTGTAAGAGATCATTAATTATTGCCTGCTCCCAGACAGAAAGTCAAAGAAAATTTCGCTGCGGCGCCATATTGTCATTTTACGTTCTGCAAAGTGTTACCTTAATAAGCGCTGCATTTTTGTTTCCAAGGTATCTCGCCATATATCATTTTAGGACCCCAAAGTACGTCAGTATAGTGTCACTTCAGCTGCACAATCTTGTGGGAAATTAAAAGGCATATTTCGAGGGTTTTCAGTAATAATACGAGTATAATTGTTATTTTAAGTTAAATAAAAATCGGTCGACTGGTTCAGAAGTTGAACTGAGGACACACGTACACACACAGCATGGTGATCTCATAAGCTTACAGTTCACCCTTGTAAGAAACGAAAGTAGGCTGAAGACAGGGATGCATTATTCATGTAAACATAAACCTTTCATGAAACGTATAAACTACAAACATATTTCAATGGCATATTATAGAAAAAAGAAATGAGACATAACCCCATTGTTTGAAAACAGGACGAACAGTTTTGATTCCAGTGGGTAGCAGCGGTGGATGTAAACTCCCCTACAACCTAGCCTTTTGATTCATCAGAACGTGTCGTAGAATTATTACTTTATACTAAGATATTAGAAGAATCTTAATGGTGTTGCTTCAGGGGTTGTTCTGTCGCTGTAATACAGAACAGGAAGGGACGATAAAGTCAGATATGTTGTGCCATGCGCTCTACTCTCCAGGCTGGAGTGACGTCAGGCGTGACTGATCGTCCCACTTTGGAGAAACTAAGGTGTAAGGTATCGTTACTGAAATTTTTGTTCTAGATTTGTCACGATGTCACTCTCTCTCCCCCTTACATGCATGAGCGTGCAGAATGTCCGTCAGTTATAAATCTTTCTGAACAGACCTTGACCTTAATGAGGCTGACCTTCCGTACCGAGAATTTTAAGGCGTGATATAGTAGAAATGTGCCTTCTTTAGGCCTAGGGTGTTGAGTAACGGTAGACTATAGTTGTATTACTGCTGCACTTGGACTCTTCTGCGAACTCTTGTCAATAGAGACAACCAGTTTCATTACCGACGAGGTGGTCCTACTGAATGTCACTGTGGTGCCTCTTAAACACACTTTTGAATTTGTGTGCATATTTTCGAAGGGGGGGGGGATAAAGAAAGAAAACATCATTTTGGGCTCATTTTTCCAGTGTGATTTGTCTGTACAGACACACCTCGAATTATGCAGTTTAAAGTTACGTAATTTCAAACTTACGCAATTTAAAAAAATGACATAAGAACAGTTATGATAAGCGGCCGAATTTTTCCTTGAGGAAATGAAAGCACAGTAAGATGATTGTGACGGAAGAATACTGCTGGGCGGTTAGGTTCAAGTGTGTTGGAGTTTGGATTTAAAGTGGACACAATTTTATATAGGCTACATAAATGTAACTCCAAATTGGACTTGCCCCAGATCTTTCGGAATGTAACTGTTGCAAGTCGGAGGGTGTTTGTGTGGCTGCATTGTATTCTGTATTTCTCTCTGTGTTTTCATTTCAAATGAAATAATTTTTTTTCAATTGTGCTTTCCGTCTCATGAATATTGTGTTGAGTTTGGTGCAGTAGTTTTGATACTTTCAAGACGCATTGCAAATTCGTGACAAAATCGCCTCTTTATTTGAATGGATGGCGCTTCGTTTGAAGAACTGTGAGAATCTATTTGAGTTAGGATCTTTAAATATAAACTTAGCAGGTTCTACACCTACGATGCGGAGCATTAAGTAGGCCTTTTAGGCGTACTCGAAAAATGGCGAAAAATACTGTTAGCTTCGTCATGTCTGATCTTCCGCATGGAAAAACTCCGCCTCCCAATGAAGGGATTTTCATTAAAATTGTTTTTGAATATTTTTCGAAAATATGTCGAGACGATTCTAGTTCGGTTAAAATATGACAAGAATAACGATTACTTTACACGAAAACCTGTATATATTTATGATAATATAAATCGGAATTCTTCTTAGAATGAGAAATGTTGTGGGCAAAAGTTGTAGAGAAAATCAAAATAAACATTTTTTGTCCAATACCTTTTTTCCAAAACTCGTGCCGTTTATGAGACGACGTGGAAAAATAGGGTAGAGCCAGAAAGGCCACAGATAAGAGTACAATGTAGTACATGCGCATTGTATACTCGATAACGAGGCTACAGAAACACAATCAGAATATGTAATTCTTACTGCTTTTCCACGGCAACAGAGGTTACACGTACGCGCCCCAATGTCACGTTTATACGTTCATTGCCTGTCTTGTTAACACATGGAGAGATAATAATATACAAACAGAATTTTGGTCGGAATATTTTAACGGAGGATTCCACCTGAGAGAACTAGCCACATATAGGATAATATAAAACTGATCGTAATCAAATATTGCATTAAATGGAATTCAACTGATTCTTGACATTGATGAGGGGCGGGTGGGAAGGGGAGGCTCTTATGGCACGGTAGTGGACGTGCGGGATGTATAAAAGGTGGGGCATGTCTTGACCAGTTGAGGGCTTATTAGATTTAGAAGAAGGATATTACTCCGTTTAATGGTAGTTCTCTTATGTGTGAACGAATTTTTAAGCCTTTCGTAAAACCAGTGAGTGTGGAACATGGTCAAAGGCTGTCGACACTATTACCGGTGAGTACATATAGAACGGAGAGGAGTGCTATGTGCGGGTGTTTGTATTTCACGAAGCTTTTAAATAGTGACTTGCAAATCAGAAGAAGATTTCATGTTGTTCATACAATGCATTGAATTAATTAATTCGGTAAGTGGTAACATTCCTTTCGTAACTTCCATTAGAAAAACAAAGTACAAAAAAAAAAAAAAAAAAAAAAAAAGAGAAGAAAATGGGGTTCCCATATTGTTGCGCAATCCTCAGACAAAACGTTTCATAAGGTGAAGCCTTGGATGACGACATTGCAACTGCTACCAAATTTAAATGTCTTGGAAAGGGTTTCTGAACTTTTCTTATGCCTTCTTATGGAGACGGTCTGAAACAAAGATTGGCCGTTTCGCCGTTACTTTCCACATTCGCTGTAGCATTTGACACCGCGAACGTACAGCATAGGCCTGTCGGAAGGCACTTGAATTGAGTATAACATATTAATGTCTGGTCGTCGATGATGCTTTTATTCTATTTTAGTTGAAAATATAAATGTAGTCATTAAATGACACACGATCTGGTAGACGCAACGGCAGAGGTTAATAATAAACATTGCAAAAGATAAGACGAGCATGTAAAAAAATCAGTCCCATTACAAGCCCGAGGTTCCGAGAGGTTTCCAGGAAGTTACGGGTCCTAGATTACGTAACAGTGGCCCAGGATGGTGGTAAGGTTGTCAGCCTTACGCACCGGTCACTTTCACCCCCCAGGAAGAAGAAGAGTATGTATAGAGTCTAATATTTAGGCGTGTTTGTAGACTTTTGTACTTCAGTTAGCTGTTGGTCAAAGACGCCACTAGCAATCTTTCCCGTCTTGTAGATATATTAGTCAGGGAGGTCTCTCGTTGACGCTACGTTACGAAATACTAAAAGAATACTGCAGTGTTGATTTGCTTTTAATTATAAACACGTAATTAAGTGGCTCACTACGGTCCAACGCTTGAGGCCGAAAGCAAGATCTGCTAGCGGCAAAGGCGCGTTAGAAAGTCTGTGGGATCTCAATGGTGAAAGTATGTACCTACCGAGGGCGAATGACGATTAACACCATCTGTTAGACACTAAGAAGAATTAGATCCTCCGTGAGTGGCTAAGATGCACGCCTACGTTATTCCGATATAAACGGCTTCCTGTTATGCATCACAAATTTTGGTCGTGTGTATGCAAACATTGTGTTGTGTAATGCGGGTAACCTGTCCATAATGACGTATTTCTTGGGGGAATGTGCGCCTAATGTTACAAGTGGAGAACCTCAACGTTTATAAGGTGCCCTTAAATGGAATTCTTACTGTGAAAGTGTATGCCTTTCATTTATGTCTTAAGCGAGCCTGTAGTTTATCTTTTGCCGTTTGACAGCGCATACTGCCACACCCAGTGTGAACTTTCACCCTAGCTATTGAAATATGGGTGGGTTCAGATGTGAGGAAATCGCACAGAGGAGGTCACTGGGGGGTCGAACTCGCGACCTTCAGGTTTTAGCGAGGCAAATAGAAGAATTTAGGAATTTTTATTCTGGTCATGGTTTAGACGAATTTAATATTCGGATTACTACACACAAAGAAGTGCACACCTTGCACAAAGTAGCTCAGCCTAAGGCAATTGTAAATTTTCACGAACTGATTGTGTTTAAAGACACGTTCTCTAGATATTGCCTGTCTTAGCGACGAATTGAAACAAGGCTGAAAAAAATGCGTAAATAATATCCTGTATAATGAGTGCAGCTGTTTGTTTTCTCAGCAATAAAGACGCTGGAAGCGTGAAAGTGACATTTTACTTGTGTCTAGTGACACATTTGCTTGACCAAATATAAGATACAACGAAAGTTCCGTTCGCTCTGTAAATGTTGAAAATCAACCTATATGCTTTTCATAAAACTGATGATTCTGTGGAGCGGAGGACTTCTTGAGAAGCTGACAGTTGCTCAGCTATTGGCAGTTTCTAATGGAATCCTAAGGTTCATACTCGTGCTTACTAGACACCCCCCTCCCCACCACAACTACTGGACCCCATCATAAGTCGCTGGTTAATTTAGTAATAATTAATTTTACGCCTTTAGTCTTGGAGGAAGTTGATGTTGCAGCATCGAACCTCGCCGCGTGTATGGACACTAGTTCGTTTTCCACCATCGTCAGCAGAATTGCTCACTGAATGAGAAACACAACTGAGGACTCCCCCATAATTCCCAGAATCGAGCAAACCTGGGATATCCTGGATATGAGGTTAAGTAAACCCATGGAATGCATTTCTTTTTGAGGATCTCAGTGTCGTTCTGTTCGCCCAGCAAGAAACTCACAGCTTTTGATGTAACTCGTAGAGTCATTGCGGTGTTTGCCATGTCAGGCTACAGGTCCATATCGTGAAGTGGACGAATCCAGTCCATGAATTCTAGACCATCTACTTCTAGGTCTTCCACATGTTGTCTTTCCTTTAGGTATGAACTATTTACCACATGAAGAACCTTTCCATGGCCATCTTATTTTCCTTCCCTTAATTATTCTAATAATATTGATCAGAGTACAAATTATGAAGCTCCTCATCATGCAGTTTTGTCCATTGCTCTGTTATTCCCTCGCTCCTTTGCCATACTTTCTCTTCAGACACTGATTCTGTTTTCTTTCATTACGGCGGGACATAAGTAAATAAAAAAAAAACAACGAAGTTCCTACCAGAATTTGTTATAGTGTGTTATTAGAGAGACAGTATGAATTCTTGACGTTCTGAAAATTTGACTGGAAAATTAGAACGTTTGAGGCGTGCCAACTTCATGGTCATCTCGGATCCCGGATCTAAGGATCTAAGGCCATTCGATTCATATCTGTGAACTGTACTTACGAACCTCTGCTGGCCGCAGCAACTGTAGAACAACAAAACAAAATCGCATAACAATTGAGACAGTATGTAAACGTTTCAGTGGTACTGATTATCTTTTGAATGTCTGTCGCTGATCTCGAACAGTTTAAATATGCGGGTTTGGGCTGTTCTGTGAGTTGTGTTCCATATATGCGGAGTGTGGCAGCATTCCTATCAGAGTGGATTTGATTTTATTGTGACTGCAAGTTAAATATTTTTTATCTCCACCCACAATACATAGTGATAATATGCTCATTCACGTCTGAAGCACAGGTCCAAGCCGTGTAATATTCTCTCCTTTATATCCGTTTACTGTTGGTAGAAAACGTGGCAAGAACACTGGATAACTGAGATAAAAAGATGACGCATTTCTGACGAATGTAGACGTATGAGGTAAACTTATTGGATGACGTAGGTATAAACGCGAGAAGAGTAGTACGATCGATCTTGGCTGTGGTATGACAATTTGGTACGATTTATGTTGCCCAAGACGGAGTGCACTGAACACTGTATTAACCTTCGGGTTCCATAAGACTTGAGATATTTCTTGGTACCTCCCTGACTATGTGCTCCAGAGGATGCCATAAACCGAGAATCACAGCATGCAGGATAGTCCTCCACATTTGTTAATATTTGTGTAATGAATATTGTTTTATTTGTATTTGTGAAGAAAATATTATTCCAATAGAAATTCTTTACCAGAAGGCCTATATATTAAATTTTTCGGACATAATCTCAGCAATTCGCAACGTGACCATATTTGTAATTGTTGAGTTGCCATATGCATTTCGTACTAGTATGTAAGCATATGCATAAGTAATTTCACGTGCCTGGTTCTACAGGCTCTTAAGCTATTGAAACAAAACCGAAAAACAAACGTAATTTTCTCACGACCGCTTTGTTATGTTCTATGATACAAAAATGTTACATTAACCGAAGGTTAATATTTGTCCAGCACCATTATCATGCATCATTTCAGGACAAGGATTTAAATGGCGCTAGTGTCGCTTTCTCCACACTAGTCCGTGTGTCCGCCATGTTGTTATCTACTTTTGTGGGATATTGTATATTGCGGCTTTAGTTTCCTCCGACGGTACAAATTTCGTACCAAGTTCTGTGAAAATAGGTTAACTGGTTCAGAAGTTGAAGTGAGGCCAAACACACACATACAACATTGTATAGTACGCGTACTTTTTTCAAAGAAGGAGGAGAAAACTAGAAGGAACTATGTGAAGATATTTAACGCAAGGTTTTCTATTATTAAAAAATAACACAATATGAAAGGCCACTGGATACTGAAGACAAGAGAGGACTTGAACACTTAGAGATGATTAATCACTTCTTTTATTCCAACTAAATGCACATTATACGTTAAATACAAGTAAAGCAATGGACACCCTGATGATGGTGCAACAAACACCGAAACATTTAGGAGGTAATTGGCGATAAATATGTGTTTAACATATTATGTGCATTTTGTTGGAATAAAAGAAGCGATTGACTGCAAGAATGCGCGGAGTGGAAAGCTTCAAAATGGCCTAGAGAGGTGATGATGGTTGTGCGAAGATCGAATTACATCCCAGGTGAAAGAAGGAAGTGATGGGAGCGAGAAAGGTTCATATAGATGCTCAAGAAATTGACATGAAGATCTTGATAGAGATACCGCTTGTACGGTTGCTGTTGGCGTTGTTCCAGCTTTAAAAACGATGACATACGTATTTTAGCTGTAACTCTTGTGGAATCTGGCTATGAATTCTGTTGCTGTTGTGAATGGGAGAGAAACTCTTCCCGCTGCTATGTGCTGACATCTAACGCCAGCAGTACATATGACACTTCTTCACCATTTTGATTCCAACATATCCAAAAAAAAAAAAAAAAAATAGCTATTT
>Ga0123352_10009171_pt1 | contig 15458 bp, 7 predicted proteins | sample TergutLab28metaG_FD_89700 | JGI IMG/M metagenome (GOLD analysis project Ga0123352, IMG submission 89700) | Labiotermes labralis P1 segment gut microbial communities from Petit-Saut dam, French Guiana - Lab288 P1 | ecosystem: Host-associated > Arthropoda: Insects > Digestive system > Gut ... | reverse complement strand
TGAAATAAGACATGCTGCCAGCATACCTCAACACTAATATCAGATAACAAGTAACTTTAATAGGCACAGGAGACTCCCTGAAGATGGTTTTATAAAGTAAACCGAAACATGTCGGAGTTTTTTTTAAAATAATTTTATAGTTTATCTTTTAATATTTTAATGTATTAGCATTAATATTAACTGATATACAAGTGCATAAGTTGGTAAAAAAAAATAAGTGAACGGTTAATGCTGTTTATGGAAATAAAAGATGTCGGTGAAAATTATATAGGACACACAAATACACTGTGTGGGGAAAATGCACAGTACTTCTCCGTTAAAGCTGGCGATACATGGATAAAAATATGCCGCTACCATTTCCTCTCACATTCTTACTGTGTCCCCTCGCCCTTTCATTCACGATATTCAACTTCAGTACTTTCCGATTCGCAATGTCTGCAAAGGCACCCTGACCTTGCCCGTCGTTACGGTCCGCTAACAGGTATCACGAGACCTTCACTCCGGGCGACCACCGGAACTCTTGGGTTGAACGACCCGTCATAACTTGGCGGCGCAAAATCGGAATGCCCAGTAAAATCAAACACCAACAGACTAACAATTTTAAGTTTTATTTAATTTTTTATGTAAGTTCTTAAACTTAAAATAGGGAGTAATGCCATGACGCTGCGATTCGAAAATTATTGAAAAAGAATACTGGGGGATGAGATTTATGCCAGAATGTTACTATTCAGTGCTGGTAACTAAATATTTGAGGTATTTATAAAACGCGGGCAGGCTGTGGTGGTTATTCGTTTGGCGAGGGTGTATGACTCAGAAATCACCATTTACCACTTACATTAGCGTGTTTTTTATATGAAACATCTCCATCGGTGTAGCACATATTTCAGCTGCCATATCTATAGGGTGAGCCAGGAGTTAAGGTCAATATTTCGGGATTTAATTCCAGAGCCGAAGCTGAGTCAAAAACGTCATAAGCCCAAGGGTCCAATTTGCAACGGTTCAGGAGTTATGAGTTTTTAAAATACAGTAAATAAATTAGAAAGGAAAGAGGATCATTGTGCATTTATTGAGATATGTTGTTAAATGTACAGGTACAGATTCGCCGTTCAACACTCAAGCAAGTTGTTCAAACTGTTCTCCATCCGTTTGGATAACATTTCCGACTCGTGTGACCTGAGCAGTCGTAACCTTACGAAGCACTGCAGCGTTGCTGATGCTTCTTGCAGCGCTGAGAATTCGCTGCTGTAGTTCTTCTCTCGTGTTCACCTTGTGTGGGCCTCGTCGGTGAAAAAAAATGTTACGAATCGTATGGGGGTTAGAATTAATCCAACGGCACAATTCCAACCAGCTACACACGTCCGCAGGCTCAAGAAGCCGAATGCGCTGGATATAGTACGGAAACATTCCTTCTGTGTGTAATGTTCTCCAGACTCTCAGAGGCGAGGTCAGTATTTTAGGGCTTAACACCACAGCCAATTCCAAGTCAGAAATGTCATACTGTATATGTACACTTGGATCCAATTTGCAACGGTTGCCGAGTTTGGAGCAGTTGAAATGTAGCGGCTCATTTTACCCGCGATGGGAGTCAACAATACAAGAAACTCCCACGTATGGGATCATGATAATCCATATGGAAGTGATGAAAGCAACTACCAACATCGCTTTTCCGTAAACGTGTGGTGTGGTGTCACTGGTGACCAACTCATTGGCCCGTACATTATCCCGCAACATCTGACAGGTGATATTTGTGTCAACCTTTTTGCAAGATGAACTGCCAGCACTCTTAGAGAATGTTCCTCTTCAAACATGACGACAGATGTACAAGAAGCATGATGGAGCGCAGCGTCAGTTCAGTCAGGTCGTCAGGCAGTACCTGAATCATAAATTCCCAAACCGACGGATTGGTTGTGGCGGTGCACAGAATTGGCCACCATGGTCACCGGATCTGAACCCATTAGATTACCATGTGTGGGATTACATGAAAGCTATGGTGTATGCACACAAGGTGAACACGAGAGAAGAACTATTCAAGCAAATTCTCAGAGCTGCAAGAAGCTTCAACAACGCTGCAGTGCTTCGTAAGGTTACGAGTTCTCTGGTCAAACGAGTCAGAAAATGTAACCTAGCAGGAGGAGGACACTTCGAACAACTTGCTTGAGCACTGAACGGCGAATCTTTAACTGTACATTTAACAACATATCTCAATAAATGCACAACGCTCCCCTTTCTAATTTATTTTCTGTACTTTAAAAAATCATAACTCCTGAACCGTTACGAACTGGACCCATGTGTATATGTAGTTTTTGACACAGCATCAGCTCTGGCATTTAATCCCAAAGTACTGACCTTAACTCCTGGGACACTCTGTATAGCGGAAAGTATATCAGTAAAGTCCTTCCTCTGCATTTCTTTGGTTCCACGATCCTCTTCATCTTCATCTTCCTTCTGCTGTTCAGTCAATTGTTGGGTCAAGTCATAAAGTTCATTGGACAGTGGTAGAGAGTGACTTTCTTAAACTTCAGTGATCCCCACGGGATCAACATTATCAAGACCAACTTCTGCTATTTCGATTATCTCTCTGATCAGCGTATCCAGATTATCATAATTTGTACCATAATTCTCGTTGCTAGGCCAAATTTTATGCCACGCACTTTTCATCCACGACAGTTACTTCTTCTCAAGCCATTTTTGCTATCAATAGCTTTTAAAATGTCATTTTTCCAGTACGCTTTCAGGTAGACCCCAGAAGTATCCATTTGTCGTATCATTTCTTGAAGTGATTGACGAAGGTAACACGCCTTAAAAACGGCTATTACTCCTTGGTCCACTGGTTGGAGCAGGGAGATGGTGTTGGGGGGCGAAAAAGCTATCTTAACCTCGAGCTCTGACTTAACATCTTCCAAGTTTGGTGGATGCCCTGAAGCGTTGTCAAGCAACATAAGAGCCTTACGGCGCAGATTGTTTTGATTGCAAAACTGTAACACAATATGGCTAAGTGCTTAGAATACCGTTCTGAGAAAATATATAGCGTTATCCAAGCCTTTCTGTTTGAAACCCAAATGACTGGAAAACGAGATTTTAGAATGCCTGCCATTACTCTGGGAGTTTCGGAGTGATACACCTGTAATGGCTTTAATTTTAGAGTTCGTGATGCATTCCCTCCAAGGAGCAGAGTAAGTCGGTCCTTGGATGCCTTGAAGCCATGCGCCGATTTTTCTTCCCTCAAGATATAAGTTCTTGACGGTAACTTTTCCCAATACAACCCTGTCTCATCCACGTTAAAAACGAGATCTGGTGGGAAGTCATTGTCCTCAATAATTTTCTTGAATTCGGCGGTGAACGAGCGAATTGCTTCAATGTCTGCACCAGCTGCCTCTCCACTAATTTTTATGCAGTGAATTTGTGAGTGCTGCTTGAACCTTGCAAACCATCCTTTGCTAGCATTGAATGTCTCGTTTCCACCTTTTTGTTGAGTTTCGTCAAAAAGACTCCTAACCTCTGCAGCAATAGCACGCCGAGTGAGAGGAATTCTTTTTTGATTTAAATCATTAACCCACAGTGTTAGTAATCGTTCCATTTTTTTATGTTAAAATTTTTAGTGTAACTTACATTTGATGCGCGAAATTTTGTAGTTTTCTGTGCCGACTGTTTTATTTTTTATTTTTTTTGCGTTCGCCATAGCTGTTGATACAATAGCCGGTGCTAAGCCGAGGGGACTACAAACATTAGCACGTTTCTCGCCAGCTTCCATTTTTCTGATCACTAACATTTTAGTCTCTAAAGTTACAGTCTTCCTCGTTCTTTTCACTCGTTTTTGCAAAAGAGGGCAATCTGTCTCTTTGCTGGACGTCACAGGTGGAAAAATCACAATCAACTTAAAATCGAACTGCACTAAAATAGACAGAGAAGAAACACATGCACACCGGGAAAGAGCTAGAAGAGCACTAAGTAGAGAAAGGAAGCTTGACTTGCGACAGTGATGCACCACAAGTCGGGAGTGCTCGGTCCGATTCGACCAGAGTCGTACAGGGGTGTTTATAAGTCATTAGCCCGAATTTTTAATTCTTACGTGAAAATTAAACAAGTAAGTTGCCTTTCATCCCCCTAAAGGTTCTTCAGACTCTGCAGCAAGCATATAATATTTGATCTGAGCAGTAGATTAGCTTCCAACGACACTATCGATTCCGTCCTACGACATCCAGAAGTAGTCCGGGCTAAGGACTTATCAGCACTCCGGTAAAAGTGAATCGTGTAAAACGAACCGTCGCAAAACGAGCATCTACTGTATTTAATGGGGACCGCGGTAGCACAGTGGTTAATGTGCTCTTTTACAAACCGGAAGGTCGCTGGTTCGATCCCAGCTGGTGTCAATGGAATTTTTCATTGACATAAAATGCTTCCGATCGAACTATGGCCCTGGGGCCGATTCAGCCTCTAACAGAAATGAGTACCAGGAGTATTTCCTGGGGGTAAAGGCGGCCGATGAGTAAGGCTGACAAACTTACCACCATCCTGTGCCGTTGTCATGAAATCTGGGAACCTTAACTTCCTGGAACCCTCTGGGCCACTCCAAGCCTGTAACGGGACTGCTTTACCCTTACTGTATTTAATAATAATTCATGGAACTTGATTCAAAATTATATTTTCAATTCTGCCTACGGATCAAACAATTTTACAGTTCAAGTTACCCCAACACGTACGTAATAGTGTACTTTACAGGTAGGATATCTATTATAACAAATATGTGGAGGGGAAAATCTCTTTTATGCGTCCACTTGAGCGGCTAAATAATACATTTTACAAAATAAATATTACAGCATGTACCAACGTATATTTAACTATTCAATGTTTACGGTCCGTCGATGTTAACTGCAGTCCATTCACGGGACCCTACTGCTATGAATGGACACGGAACAAACTGAAGCAAAATATTTTATTAACTGCTATTGATGAGTAAGATCTCCCGAAATTTGGTTGAGTAATAGAGAACAGAGCACGCTACTTAAAAGTAATCCGAGCAAATGCTGTTTTTGTGCGCAATAAGTTCCCTTATTACCGTCGATAACGCTTATCAAAGTCCATAGAAGGCAAACCTTACCAGATACGAATAAACAACATTACAGATTCAACACCAACTGTTTCCAAATGTAACACGACAGGCAAAGTACGTATAACGTAACAGCGAAGCGCGTTCATGTAAACACTGTTGCAATGGAAAAGCAATAACTATTACATATTCTTAGTGTGTCGGTAGCCTTAGGTAACCAGTATGCAATGCGTATGTGCTATATCATCTGTGACCTGTCCGGCTCAACAGTATTTTTCCACATTATCTCACAAACGGCACGATTTTCGGGGGAAAAAAAAAGTGACTGCACACAAAACGTGTTTTGTTTCCTTTACAACTTCTGTCCGAAACATCTCATTCTACGAAGAACTGAGAGAGATACGATGAAATATGCATATCGGTCTTCATGTAAAGTACCTGTTATTCTTGTCAGATTTTAATGAAACTTGAATTTTCTCGGCAGATTTTCGAAAAATACTCAAATATCAAATTTCACGAAAATCCGTTCATTGGGAGCCGCGTCGTTCCTTGCGGACGGACAGACATAACGAAGCTAATAGTCGCTTTTCGAAATTTTACGAACGCGCCTAAAAAACGGAGTGAAAAAAAAACCCATCGGTCCCATCTTCAGCAGTGCAGCTACGTCCCTGAAGATGGGACCGATACGTTGTCCCCAAACGTTAGTAACAAAATGCCCAACCTACCCCGCATAACATTCCATGCGGAAAAAGGCCTCAATTACACGGCGGAAGGAGGAGGAGGAGAAGAAGAAGGAGAAAAAAAAGGATGGAAGAGGACGAGAAGGAGAAGAAAACATCCAATGAGCAAGAAGTGTGCGGAAAGTCTTTGTATTTGTCATATGTTACGGCCCCAAAGAGTGAATTGTTTTCACTCACGTTGACTACACTAATCCCAACTTCTTACTGTTCTAGTGGACGCTGGCCGGAATCATTCGACAGCTATATCGATGGTTCAGGCGTGGCTAAGTACAGTAAAACTAGATACGCATATATGTATAACGTAACACTGTGGCACGTTCGCCTAACATTGCTACAATAGAAATGGAACAATGCATCGCGTGTATTAAGCTACACCCACTGTCGATAATACAAAAACCTGGGTGTTGTACAACAATGCTTTTATGGCAAATGTATGCCACTGTCAACAACAGAATGCACTTAGGTCTTCACGTACTGTACAGTATCATGTTTTCGGATTTTGACTAAATCTGGCACCTGACAAGATTTTCATAGACATCCCCCATATCAAATTTAACGGAAATCCCATAATGTAAGCTGCGCTGATAGATGCTGACAGACGGATGGACATAACGAAGCTAAAAGGCTTTTCCCCACCATGCGAACGCGCCTAAAAGCATGCCTCCTGCTGCAATCATAAGAAGCGAACGGCAATGAAAATAGGTTATTCCTGCAGACCTAATAAGCACATGATTGATTTCAAAATCAGGCTGCAGAGTGAAAAAGGACTTATATGTAATTTGTTTTCATGTTAAATCTTGCTGGCAAAAATAACGCGTTTTAAAACTGTGACACACGCTGTCGCTCATTTTCCATGCTGCGAAGTTTCAAACCTGAAAATAATCACCATTACCAACACAATCTGCTCTGAATATAATTCATGATTTGAAGTTACAGTGCCAAGACTTCTTTCGTCCCTCGATGTTCATAGGCAGGGAAATAGAACTGCTGCAGAACACACTTGAGTTTAAGCTCGACTGCCACCGGAATTTCCGTTGGAATTTATTTTCACCGTAATGACGCAATAAAGGTCAATCGAAGGTAAAAAAAAAACTTGGTAAAATTTGTCTGATGAACATTCAACGTCACTTTCAGTACCAATAATGTCTGATTCCCGGCTCGACTTAGATTTATTACATAAGCATCATTCCCACTCCTCCAACTAACAGTAGCAAATAATACCACAGTGCGGTATTTGTATGCATTCAACTGATCGTCAAGAAGTATTTGGAGGACCTACGGCTGGGTAAATCCCAATTCTCGTGCGGAATCGCGCGACCTTCTCCAAGCTCTCGTTCCACAGCTGCAATTAAGGCATTTTCACTGGCTGATAGCCGTGCACTCCGCTGGCGACCTGCACTTACAAATGCCAGGTGTTGCACTTCCTGTCTGAAACGCTGCTGCAGACGTCGAAATACATTAGCGTCTGGATAACGCTGACCACGATAATGTAGTACGAACTACCGTGCATCAGGGCCAGCTACACTCTTACGCACACCGAAAGATAAAGGCATTCTGCAGTATTCATTGTGTATGTAGACCACAATCATTTGATCACAAATGATCCCTACGTCTTCATGTAAGTAACAGTGCGCTTTATTGTCGCGACAAGTAACACTGCTGAGAAGTAAGTATGTTAGCCTATCTGCTGGCTCCGTGTAGCCCAACAACTACCGATCTAAGGATGCATCGTGAAGTGTGAGAGAAAACCAACAAGATGCAACAGTTAGATGTTTATTATCAACACTTTCTCAACACATTTCGGGCATCATTATGCCCATCTTCAGGACAGCAAGAGGTGTGTTACTGTACGTGGCGTGCTGCGCTGGTTCTGCTGGATGTGGTTGGTAGCGGTTGTGGGGCGCTGCGTTGTAGGATGCGAGCACTGTGAAGGTTACTGTTCGAACAGTAACCTTCACAGTGCTCGCATCCTACAACGCAGCGCCCCACAACCGCTACCAACCACATCCAGCAGAACCAGCGCAGCACGCCACGTACAGTAACACACCTCTTGCTGTCCTGAAGATGGGCATAATGATGCCCGAAATGTGTTGAGAAAGTGTTGATAATAAACATCTAACTGTTGCATCTTGTTGGTTTTCTCTCACACTTCACGATGCATCCTTAGATCGGTAGTTGTTGGGCTACACGGAGCCAGCAGATAGGCTAACATACTTACTTCTCAGCAGTGTTACTTGTCGCGACAATAAAGCGCACTGTTACTTACATGAAGACGTAGGGATCATTTGTGATCAAATGATTGTGGTCTACATACACAATGAATACTGCAGAATGCCTTTATCTTTCGGTGTGCGTAAGAGTGTAGCTGGCCCTGATGCACGGTAGTTCGTACTACATTATCGTGGTCAGCGTTATCCAGACGCTAATGTATTTCGACGTCTGCAGCAGCGTTTCAGACAGGAAGTGCAACACCTGGCATTTGTAAGTGCAGGTCGCCAGCGGAGTGCACGGCTATCAGCCAGTGAAAATGCCTTAATTGCAGCTGTGGAACGAGAGCTTGGAGAAGGTCGCGCGATTCCGCACGAGAATTGGGATTTACCCAGCCGTAGGTCCTCCAAATACTTCTTGACGATCAGTTGAATGCATACAAATACCGCACTGTGGTATTATTTGCTACTGTTAGTTGGAGGAGTGGGAATGATGCTTATGTAATAAATCTAAGTCGAGCCGGGAATCAGACATTATTGGTACTGAAAGTGACGTTGAATGTTCATCAGACAAATTTTACCAAGTTTTTTTTTTACCTTCGATTGACCTTTATTGCGTCATTACGGTGAAAATAAATTCCAACGGAAATTCCGGTGGCAGTCGAGCTTAAACTCAAGTGTGTTCTGCAGCAGTTCTATTTCCCTGCCTATGAACATCGAGGGACGAAAGAAGTCTTGGCACTGTAACTTCAAATCATGAATTATATTCAGAGCAGATTGTGTTGGTAATGGTGATTATTTTCAGGTTTGAAACTTCGCAGCATGGAAAATGAGCGACAGCGTGTGTCACAGTTTTAAAACGCGTTATTTTTGCCAGCAAGATTTAACATGAAAACAAATTACATATAAGTCCTTTTTCACTCTGCAGCCTGATTTTGAAATCAATCATGTGCTTATTAGGTCTGCAGGAATAACCTATTTTCATTGCCGTTCGCTTCTTATGATTGCAGCAGGAGGCATGCTTTTAGGCGCGTTCGCATGGTGGGGAAAAGCCTTTTAGCTTCGTTATGTCCATCCGTCTGTCAGCATCTATCAGCGCAGCTTACATTATGGGATTTCCGTTAAATTTGATATGGGGGATGTCTATGAAAATCTTGTCAGGTGCCAGATTTAGTCAAAATCCGAAAACATGATACTGTACAGTACGTGAAGACCTAAGTGCATTCTGTTGTTGACAGTGGCATACATTTGCCATAAAAGCATTGTTGTACAACACCCAGGTTTTTGTATTATCGACAGTGGGTGTAGCTTAATACACGCGATGCATTGTTCCATTTCTATTGTAGCAATGTTAGGCGAACGTGCCACAGTGTTACGTTATACATATATGCGTATCTAGTTTTACTGTACTTAGCCACGCCTGAACCATCGATATAGCTGTCGAATGATTCCGGCCAGCGTCCACTAGAACAGTAAGAAGTTGGGATTAGTGTAGTCAACGTGAGTGAAAACAATTCACTCTTTGGGGCCGTAACATATGACAAATACAAAGACTTTCCGCACACTTCTTGCTCATTGGATGTTTTCTTCTCCTTCTCGTCCTCTTCCATCCTTTTTTTTCTCCTTCTTCTTCTCCTCCTCCTCCTTCCGCCGTGTAATTGAGGCCTTTTTCCGCATGGAATGTTATGCGGGGTAGGTTGGGCATTTTGTTACTAACGTTTGGGGACAACGTATCGGTCCCATCTTCAGGGACGTAGCTGCACTGCTGAAGATGGGACCGATGGGTTTTTTTTTCACTCCGTTTTTTAGGCGCGTTCGTAAAATTTCGAAAAGCGACTATTAGCTTCGTTATGTCTGTCCGTCCGCAAGGAACGACGCGGCTCCCAATGAACGGATTTTCGTGAAATTTGATATTTGAGTATTTTTCGAAAATCTGCCGAGAAAATTCAAGTTTCATTAAAATCTGACAAGAATAACAGGTACTTTACATGAAGACCGATATGCATATTTCATCGTATCTCTCTCAGTTCTTCGTAGAATGAGATGTTTCGGACAGAAGTTGTAAAGGAAACAAAACACGTTTTGTGTGCAGTCACTTTTTTTTTCCCCCGAAAATCGTGCCGTTTGTGAGATAATGTGGAAAAATACTGTTGAGCCGGACAGGTCACAGATGATATAGCACATACGCATTGCATACTGGTTACCTAAGGCTACCGACACACTAAGAATATGTAATAGTTATTGCTTTTCCATTGCAACAGTGTTTACATGAACGCGCTTCGCTGTTACGTTATACGTACTTTGCCTGTCGTGTTACATTTGGAAACAGTTGGTGTTGAATCTGTAATGTTGTTTATTCGTATCTGGTAAGGTTTGCCTTCTATGGACTTTGATAAGCGTTATCGACGGTAATAAGGGAACTTATTGCGCACAAAAACAGCATTTGCTCGGATTACTTTTAAGTAGCGTGCTCTGTTCTCTATTACTCAACCAAATTTCGGGAGATCTTACTCATCAATAGCAGTTAATAAAATATTTTGCTTCAGTTTGTTCCGTGTCCATTCATAGCAGTAGGGTCCCGTGAATGGACTGCAGTTAACATCGACGGACCGTAAACATTGAATAGTTAAATATACGTTGGTACATGCTGTAATATTTATTTTGTAAAATGTATTATTTAGCCGCTCAAGTGGACGCATAAAAGAGATTTTCCCCTCCACATATTTGTTATAATAGATATCCTACCTGTAAAGTACACTATTACGTACGTGTTGGGGTAACTTGAACTGTAAAATTGTTTGATCCGTAGGCAGAATTGAAAATATAATTTTGAATCAAGTTCCATGAATTATTATTAAATACAGTAAGGGTAAAGCAGTCCCGTTACAGGCTTGGAGTGGCCCAGAGGGTTCCAGGAAGTTAAGGTTCCCAGATTTCATGACAACGGCACAGGATGGTGGTAAGTTTGTCAGCCTTACTCATCGGCCGCCTTTACCCCCAGGAAATACTCCTGGTACTCATTTCTGTTAGAGGCTGAATCGGCCCCAGGGCCATAGTTCGATCGGAAGCATTTTATGTCAATGAAAAATTCCATTGACACCAGCTGGGATCGAACCAGCGACCTTCCGGTTTGTAAAAGAGCACATTAACCACTGTGCTACCGCGGTCCCCATTAAATACAGTAGATGCTCGTTTTGCGACGGTTCGTTTTACACGATTCACTTTTACCGGAGTGCTGATAAGTCCTTAGCCCGGACTACTTCTGGATGTCGTAGGACGGAATCGATAGTGTCGTTGGAAGCTAATCTACTGCTCAGATCAAATATTATATGCTTGCTGCAGAGTCTGAAGAACCTTTAGGGGGATGAAAGGCAACTTACTTGTTTAATTTTCACGTAAGAATTAAAAATTCGGGCTAATGACTTATAAACACCCCTGTACGACTCTGGTCGAATCGGACCGAGCACTCCCGACTTGTGGTGCATCACTGTCGCAAGTCAAGCTTCCTTTCTCTACTTAGTGCTCTTCTAGCTCTTTCCCGGTGTGCATGTGTTTCTTCTCTGTCTATTTTAGTGCAGTTCGATTTTAAGTTGATTGTGATTTTTCCACCTGTGACGTCCAGCAAAGAGACAGATTGCCCTCTTTTGCAAAAACGAGTGAAAAGAACGAGGAAGACTGTAACTTTAGAGACTAAAATGTTAGTGATCAGAAAAATGGAAGCTGGCGAGAAACGTGCTAATGTTTGTAGTCCCCTCGGCTTAGCACCGGCTATTGTATCAACAGCTATGGCGAACGCAAAAAAAATAAAAAATAAAACAGTCGGCACAGAAAACTACAAAATTTCGCGCATCAAATGTAAGTTACACTAAAAATTTTAACATAAAAAAATGGAACGATTACTAACACTGTGGGTTAATGATTTAAATCAAAAAAGAATTCCTCTCACTCGGCGTGCTATTGCTGCAGAGGTTAGGAGTCTTTTTGACGAAACTCAACAAAAAGGTGGAAACGAGACATTCAATGCTAGCAAAGGATGGTTTGCAAGGTTCAAGCAGCACTCACAAATTCACTGCATAAAAATTAGTGGAGAGGCAGCTGGTGCAGACATTGAAGCAATTCGCTCGTTCACCGCCGAATTCAAGAAAATTATTGAGGACAATGACTTCCCACCAGATCTCGTTTTTAACGTGGATGAGACAGGGTTGTATTGGGAAAAGTTACCGTCAAGAACTTATATCTTGAGGGAAGAAAAATCGGCGCATGGCTTCAAGGCATCCAAGGACCGACTTACTCTGCTCCTTGGAGGGAATGCATCACGAACTCTAAAATTAAAGCCATTACAGGTGTATCACTCCGAAACTCCCAGAGTAATGGCAGGCATTCTAAAATCTCGTTTTCCAGTCATTTGGGTTTCAAACAGAAAGGCTTGGATAACGCTATATATTTTCTCAGAACGGTATTCTAAGCACTTAGCCATATTGTGTTACAGTTTTGCAATCAAAACAATCTGCGCCGTAAGGCTCTTATGTTGCTTGACAACGCTTCAGGGCATCCACCAAACTTGGAAGATGTTAAGTCAGAGCTCGAGGTTAAGATAGCTTTTTCGCCCCCCAACACCATCTCCCTGCTCCAACCAGTGGACCAAGGAGTAATAGCCGTTTTTAAGGCGTGTTACCTTCGTCAATCACTTCAAGAAATGATACGACAAATGGATACTTCTGGGGTCTACCTGAAAGCGTACTGGAAAAATGACATTTTAAAAGCTATTGATAGCAAAAATGGCTTGAGAAGAAGTAACTGTCGTGGATGAAAAGTGCGTGGCATAAAATTTGGCCTAGCAACGAGAATTATGGTACAAATTATGATAATCTGGATACGCTGATCAGAGAGATAATCGAAATAGCAGAAGTTGGTCTTGATAATGTTGATCCCGTGGGGATCACTGAAGTTTAAGAAAGTCACTCTCTACCACTGTCCAATGAACTTTATGACTTGACCCAACAATTGACTGAACAGCAGAAGGAAGATGAAGATGAAGAGGATCGTGGAACCAAAGAAATGCAGAGGAAGGACTTTACTGATATACTTTCCGCTATACAGAGTGTCCCAGGAGTTAAGGTCAGTACTTTGGGATTAAATGCCAGAGCTGATGCTGTGTCAAAAACTACATATACACATGGGTCCAGTTCGTAACGGTTCAGGAGTTATGATTTTTTAAAGTACAGAAAATAAATTAGAAAGGGGAGCGTTGTGCATTTATTGAGATATGTTGTTAAATGTACAGTTAAAGATTCGCCGTTCAGTGCTCAAGCAAGTTGTTCGAAGTGTCCTCCTCCTGCTAGGTTACATTTTCTGACTCGTTTGACCAGAGAACTCGTAACCTTACGAAGCACTGCAGCGTTGTTGAAGCTTCTTGCAGCTCTGAGAATTTGCTTGAATAGTTCTTCTCTCGTGTTCACCTTGTGTGCATACACCATAGCTTTCATGTAATCCCACACATGGTAATCTAATGGGTTCAGATCCGGTGACCATGGTGGCCAATTCTGTGCACCGCCACAACCAATCCGTCGGTTTGGGAATTTATGATTCAGGTACTGCCTGACGACCTGACTGAACTGACGCTGCGCTCCATCATGCTTCTTGTACATCTGTCGTCATGTTTGAAGAGGAACATTCTCTAAGAGTGCTGGCAGTTCATCTTGCAAAAAGGTTGACACAAATATCACCTGTCAGATGTTGCGGGATAATGTACGGGCCAATGAGTTGGTCACCAGTGACACCACACCACACGTTTACGGAAAAGCGATGTTGGTAGTTGCTTTCATCACTTCCATATGGATTATCATGATCCCATACGTGGGAGTTTCTTGTATTGTTGACTCCCATCGCGGGTAAAATGAGCCGCTACATTTCAACTGCTCCAAACTCGGCAACCGTTGCAAATTGGATCCAAGTGTACATATACAGTATGACATTTCTGACTTGGAATTGGCTGTGGTGTTAAGCCCTAAAATACTGACCTCGCCTCTGAGAGTCTGGAGAACATTACACACAGAAGGAATGTTTCCGTACTATATCCAGCGCATTCGGCTTCTTGAGCCTGCGGACGTGTGTAGCTGGTTGGAATTGTGCCGTTGGATTAATTCTAACCCCCATACGATTCGTAACATTTTTTTTCACCGACGAGGCCCACACAAGGTGAACACGAGAGAAGAACTACAGCAGCGAATTCTCAGCGCTGCAAGAAGCATCAGCAACGCTGCAGTGCTTCGTAAGGTTACGACTGCTCAGGTCACACGAGTCGGAAATGTTATCCAAACGGATGGAGAACAGTTTGAACAACTTGCTTGAGTGTTGAACGGCGAATCTGTACCTGTACATTTAACAACATATCTCAATAAATGCACAATGATCCTCTTTCCTTTCTAATTTATTTACTGTATTTTAAAAACTCATAACTCCTGAACCGTTGCAAATTGGACCCTTGGGCTTATGACGTTTTTGACTCAGCTTCGGCTCTGGAATTAAATCCCGAAATATTGACCTTAACTCCTGGCTCACCCTATAGATATGGCAGCTGAAATATGTGCTACACCGATGGAGATGTTTCATATAAAAAACACGCTAATGTAAGTGGTAAATGGTGATTTCTGAGTCATACACCCTCGCCAAACGAATAACCACCACAGCCTGCCCGCGTTTTATAAATACCTCAAATATTTAGTTACCAGCACTGAATAGTAACATTCTGGCATAAATCTCATCCCCCAGTATTCTTTTTCAATAATTTTCGAATCGCAGCGTCATGGCATTACTCCCTATTTTAAGTTTAAGAACTTACATAAAAAATTAAATAAAACTTAAAATTGTTAGTCTGTTGGTGTTTGATTTTACTGGGCATTCCGATTTTGCGCCGCCAAGTTATGACGGGTCGTTCAACCCAAGAGTTCCGGTGGTCGCCCGGAGTGAAGGTCTCGTGATACCTGTTAGCGGACCGTAACGACGGGCAAGGTCAGGGTGCCTTTGCAGACATTGCGAATCGGAAAGTACTGAAGTTGAATATCGTGAATGAAAGGGCGAGGGGACACAGTAAGAATGTGAGAGGAAATGGTAGCGGCATATTTTTATCCATGTATCGCCAGCTTTAACGGAGAAGTACTGTGCATTTTCCCCACACAGTGTATTTGTGTGTCCTATATAATTTTCACCGACATCTTTTATTTCCATAAACAGCATTAACCGTTCACTTATTTTTTTTTACCAACTTATGCACTTGTATATCAGTTAATATTAATGCTAATACATTAAAATATTAAAAGATAAACTATAAAATTATTTTAAAAAAAACTCCGACATGTTTCGGTTTACTTTATAAAACCATCTTCAGGGAGTCTCCTGTGCCTATTAAAGTTACTTGTTATCTGATATTAGTGTTGAGGTATGCTGGCAGCATGTCTTATTTCA
>Ga0123352_10009169_pt1 | contig 15459 bp, 10 predicted proteins | sample TergutLab28metaG_FD_89700 | JGI IMG/M metagenome (GOLD analysis project Ga0123352, IMG submission 89700) | Labiotermes labralis P1 segment gut microbial communities from Petit-Saut dam, French Guiana - Lab288 P1 | ecosystem: Host-associated > Arthropoda: Insects > Digestive system > Gut ... | reverse complement strand
GTAAGGCTGCTTGAATCCGAGGGTCGCCACTTCTCAGAGTTCACCGTTCTCGGTTTCTTACACTCCACCGCAGATGCATCTGTAGTCCCTCGGCACGGTAGTGCACACCTTGGACTAGGGGATTTTTTTTCGAGGTTTACTCCTCTAGGTCCGCCGTGTTGCGTTTAAACAGGCTCACCTCTGGTCGGATGTAGTTACTACGTACGGACGGTCTTGTGTGCAGGGAAGTGAGTGGCTGGTGCCTCAAGTTGCACTGCTGCACACCTAGGCTGGTGAGGACCAGTGCAGGGTCAACCCCTTACAAAGGTACTACCTCTCCCATACCCATTGAGCCCTTATTATTATTATTGTTATTGTTATTGTTGTTATTATTACCACAAATCCAAAAGCTCAAGAGAATATTTGCAAGGCGGCCATGTTCCTAAGTTCCATTCAGCCAATATTTTACCGCAACGAAAGTCCCAGAGTTTTCACAAGTGTGCGGACGTAAATCACTTCAGGACGGTAAATTAAGTGTGCTATGGTTTATCCCACTTCAAATTTCGCGAACTCGCCATGTTGCCATCACCTCCTGTACGAAACTACAATGTAAGACGCTGGAGAACCCTCCAACCGGATAATTTTCTTAAACAATTCGCGACAGTCGGCTATGACGTCGAGAGGCACAGCCGTCGGCAGGGCCGGCACGCTGACAGTCCCAGGGCGCACGGCAATCCCGCAAGGCTGTTTACTGCAGCTGCACAAGGAACAGAGGCTTATAAACGGTACTGATAATGCAAAAACAGAAAATTAAAATTGTGTGATTATCAGATTATTGCTAGATGGATCCCGTACCAATGCATTGCGCATCCTCAAGTTGCAGATGGAGAAGACCGTCTGCTGGTATGGAGAAAAGCTGCGAGTATATTAAACAAGCAGTCTTGGACAGCCGACAAGGAGTTGTACTCGAAACAGGTTTGGGCGATCATCGTAAAACAGCATCAATTGTTGTGACTTTAAATGTTACTTTGAGATTCGAAGTATCGGCCATTTGTTAGGACAGCAATGACAGCGCAGTTCGGTACAGCGCAGACAGTCTCTTGCCCAACTCCGCTCAGCAGACAAGGTCACTCTGAACACATCTGCGGGCTCCGCTCCGTGGAATTACGTCACTTGAGCACAATGCTTTTGACGAAAATTCAGTTCTTCTGTAATGCCACGCCCAGTCGACCTAAACAATGAGCTACGTTTCGTAAGCAGCACAATAATCCCATAAGACTACAGTCTCTGTCAAAATCTACTTGTTCTTAAGAGATGTTTGTCTTCACACGCGTTCTACTGCCATGTTATTATCATTCCTTTGCTTTTCTGTCAGCATGCTGTTAACTGTATTAATGAAACTTTAGTGGGCTGTAATATGTCATGAGGTCTTGAGAGTTAATTTAAAAGACACAGATGGAAATAGGTCAGGTGCTGCAACAAGCTGTGAATTACTGACAGACACTGTACATTAACAGAAAAGGAAGGGAAAATAAACAAAACAGAAAATTGTACATCAGAATAAATACAATGTGACAGATCAATAATGTTTCTCTCTAATATTGGGACCCATCAGAGTGCTGGACACAGGCGTCTACAGACGGTACAAGGACTGTCTTGCCGACAGTTTAAGAAGAGACCAGACTATTGGAATCCAAACTTATTTATGCTATGTATTTCATATTGGCTGCCCCTTGACCTGTGATACAGTTCAGGCTTCCGCCGCGGTGTAGGTGAAGTCTTCGCTCTTCTAAGGTGTTACGCAGTGCAACATCTTCGAAGAGTCAAGACCTAACCTAACATAACCCAGCCTTACCTAATTTGAAATATTAACCCGAAATTTTGACGACGTCGAAAAAGACATTTCTGTCTGGTGTCTTCTTGTGCGCCGACGTTTCGACAGGGCCTGGTGGTCTGCAGCCCGCCTATCGTGTACCCTCAGGGGTTGCCAGGGCGCGAGCGTAACCACTCACACTCATCTTGAGCCGAGCTTAGGAATCAGAGGAGTTACACCCTAGCGCCCTACACGTCTCTATGGCGTGTACTGGGGCAGTGTATTGTGCATACGGTGTGCTCATATGCTGTTCCATGACATACCGTGACAAAACATAAAAACGCAGTTTAGTGTCTCATTTTACCTCCTGACATTCAGAACAGCCAGGCAGATAACCCTCTAAAGCCCAGTGGTCATTATATGTACCGCCAGTTTAATATTCCACAATTCCACGTTCTGCCCCACACAGTGCATTTATGTGTTTTGTGCGGATCTCAGAACAAACAGCGATTATTTATCCATACAGCATTAACTGGCTGGTTTTATAACAGAGACGGAGTGTGTTTACTGCGCGGTACGAACCAAAACTGTGAATATAATTTGTGCTAATTTTCGTCTTTAGAGTGTTCAAGCTATTTAGGGACGTACCGCACCTTTCTGTTCAACAGCGCTAAACCTGCGAAGTTCAGAAAAGTAATTACTGAATTTCTATCGAAATTTAAAAGTTCTCGCTTTAGACAGAAGAAAGACAGACAGACAGACGGTAGGAGCAGAACGGCTCTCGTCTGCCTTATAAAAATGAATCATAAAAGTGACTACCGTTGCTTAAACTTTATTCCTAATTAAACGTAAAGATATTGGAAGTATTACAGCCATTTTAAACAAAGACAAAGATGGTGAAAGGCTGCGATATTACAAAAGTCAATACTGAATATCTTGCAAGACACGAAAATAAAATGACCAAGTAGTGAAACGGTCTTCAAAACTTGTCTTATTCGTTCCTCCTCACACGAACAGCACCGATGGGCAAGCGTGACCAGGGGATTACAGACCGTAGTGTTGTAACAAAATGACATGTCATGTAATAACAAAAGTCAAATTTCAGAATGGTTGTACACTGAAAACGGATTGTGCAGATTCCTCTAAAACGTTAGCCATTATCTAAACAAGTTAGGAAATGTCCACAGAGCGTAACACTTCTGGTGTGTTGGCTCTGTTGTTCCCACATGTGAATCCACAAAACAATGAGTACTGTAACATGTACAGCAAGATTTATCCGTATCTAACACACACTCCACCAGCGTCGGGATTTGGCAAGCGGGGAGTATTATAGTTGATGTCAGATAAACGCAGTATCACAGTCGATAGCAGATAAACACAGACACTCAAGGTTTACAGCAGATCGTGCCTCGCATATTCAACAGGCGGTCTCAGTACATTATCAAACTGTTTCTTAGTCCTCAGCGCCTGACGCCAATGCAGATTGTTTTCATTCTGAAAACAAATCACAGTGAGGCGTCACAAACGTACGTACGTCTTCATGTCAAGTTTTTGTTGCTTTCGTCCATTTCAACCAGAATGAGAGTGAGTCCACATATTTTCGTACAAGTCCGTAATCCGCATTTTCAAGACAATCCATCCGGTGGCAGTAGCCCTTCGACCTTCGGAATTACACAGAAAGCAGCTTTTCGCATGCCAATGCGCCTTAAAATGAACAGCAAGTCACTTTCGTCCATGATCTGAGTCTGCCATAAATCCCACAAACTGCTCAGCTTTCTTGCTCTGATAGACACAACTGCACAACACACTACACAACGTGTGTCTACAGCACAACTATCCTTACCCCTGTCAGGTATACCACTGGAAGGGTGAGATACTGTTAATAATCCATCAATCAGGGCAAGTTTAATTAGAATTTAAGCCTTCGTGTGATGGTTGGCGCCACTGGCTTATCGAGCAGTGACCACTGAAGTCATTACCGAATGATGAATGGCAAGGATTAGATTTAATGCGACGTGCGCCGTGAAACGCATGCGCAGGCGGCCAACACAGGCTCAGCAAGGACAACAATAAATAAACAAAAAAAGGAGACACCTGATATACAAGAAACGAGAAGACTATTACAAATAAGAAGGAAGAGGTTTGGATAAATTGTAGGAAAGAGAAGAAAAACTTTTAAAGCAAAAACACTTGGAGACTAAGACTGACTTTGAATTATATATATTCAGTCCGTACCGCGCAGTAAACACACTCCGTCTCGGTTATACAAACCAGCCAGTTAATGTTGTATAGAGAAATAATAGCTGTTTGTTCTCAGATCCACAGAAAACATAAATACACTCTGTGGGCAGAACGTAGTGTTGTTGAATGTTAAACTGGCGGTACATATAGTAAACTTGGAGATCTGAATAATTAATCCTTCGTATTTTTGTTTGATACTGACTTTCGCTAGACATTTCAGACACACTTTACCCTATTTCAAATACACTCCACTCTATTATCCTTCTATACATTCCTACGTTTCCCAAGCACTATCTTTCTTTCTTTCTTTCTCTCTTGTTTTCCGACTAAAATTTTGTGTGTACTTCTCATTTCCCCCCGCTCCGTCCATCCTGTCTTCACTGCACCATCCTTACAACGCAACATTTCAAGTCACAGCAACGCTGCTGCACTCTCAGTTTCTCTGTGACGTCAGCCCGTGCCACTTCTATATTTCGAATGTTTAGATACCATTAACGTCTGAAGCACACCCGCAGGTCCACCAGCCAACACGATGCGACGTTCCCACAATTCTTGTGTCATCACCGTACTGATATTGGTGCGCAGTGCACACCGCACAGCCGCTCACTCACTGACAGGTTCTATTTGTACAAAAACCCCCCACACTGTGCTGTCTAACACCCGCACACAAAAACACCGTGACATAATTCATGCCTAATTACGTAGCACAGTGTTCCGTAAGTCGCTCTTTCACACATACAAGTATCACCGTATTGCCTGAAGCTCTCTTAACGCACCACATTACAAACCGACAAGCATGCACTATAAAACTTGTTAATTATTAATGGTGGGTACTGTGATAGGAGTGACTTCGCTGACAGGGGGATCGCTTCATAATGAGTGTGTTAATATTTGTTACAGTTTAATTAGCTTCGCGTTCATAAGAATATGCATTATTAGAGATCCTCAGGTAACAAGTTGGTGGCTGACTGCGTACAACCCAAACTGGTCGGCGTCCATGTTTGGTCTCAGCTACTCTCTGACGCACGGCCTTAAGATGACATTCGAATGGCGACTGATCGCTTAATACAAGCTGCGTGTTACCGAACAGCACAAACAAAGGCAAAAACACGGCGTAGCTCAGTCAGTATAGTGACTACGCTACTCCACACATACAGACCGGCTCTGAAGCCCATCCAGCCGTGTACTGAGTTCATGCTGACAGATGTGCCCCCAATGCATGAAGCTGACCACTCACCCGTTCGTAGTGCAGAGGTTAAGAATGAGTGGAGCTATACCTCCATTCTGCCATATGCCTATCACGGTGTGCAAAAGGAAAACTTCATTTTTTACTTTTAAGAAACAGTATTTGTTGCATGCACTGTGCCCATGGACTTCTCCAAATGTCTGAACCTCCCCGTTCTGTGTTTGTCAACGTATTAAATGTACCAGATTTACCCTCTTTATGAGACTTTGTGTGCCCTGGTGGTAGATTTGTGCAGCCCTGGTAAGGAAGTGGTGGTGTGCGCAGGCAGGGAGTTTCAGGTTGAGTGACGCCGTGGTGAAGGGACAGGCATTTTGTCAGCAGATCGGAATGTAAATTTGACTGACACGACGGATCGCTGTCGTAACGTTGAACACAGCCTTCTAAGTTACATAAGCCGCGGTGGTTGTATTAACCTCGACAGTGTATACAATATTACACACTGCAGCTGTACAGCTGTCTCAACTAAGGTACACCCATCATTCGGTAGGTCTACCAGTGTCACTTGCTGTACCGCTCAGTACGCACTTCACACAGTCTGTGTCCTGTGTGGACCTCAGAACAACCAGCATTAACTGGCCTGTTTACAGTGGGGGCAGCAGATTCCTGCAAGGTAGGAACCGGTAACTGATATACGGTATGTGTTCAGACAGGATCGAAACTTGCCTGTATGATGGTCAGTCTGCACTGTATACGGAAACCAAAGGCACACGTTTTGATGATTCAACGTGAATATTTTGACAGCCCCACTTAAGAAAACTTCAGAGAATCAGCGGCGCTGCCTGACCGACCGAGCACACCGTCCACAGCCCTGTCAATCACCGTGTTCTCTCTCTCACCAAACAGGTGAGCGGCATGTCTTACACTGCTCTGCAGTGCTGCCGCCTGGTGGTACTATCGTCAAAACAGATTGTTATTTGATTTCCCTGCAAACGAAAGATACACAAACAATTCCTTGCTTATACAAAATACATGAAGACTTCATGAGAAGTCATATGACGGGCAATCATAACATACACGCGCTACTCCACGAACTTTTTCATCCCCCGTTTCTCTGTTCTTACATAAACGCCACCCATCTGGCTGACACTGTGTGCAATGCGCAACACTGCCTTCAGCCTCACACAGCACACATACTGATTTTTTATTTCTATTAAATTTTTCTAATTTATTTCCAAAGAAGAAGAAACAAGAAAGTGAAGAGCAATGGAGTAGGAAGAGACATATTTATTTAGCGGCAAAAGAGCATCACTGCGTAACTGAAAGAAGACACAGAACCAGGTCGTGACTCACTCAATCACGTACACCCCACACGAATATTGCGTAAGGTCCTGAGAACCAAACAAAAGGAACACCAGACCTACAAAGTGTGAGTAGAAATCGATGGTGCATATTGAGGCACTGGTGAGTCATTGTACTGGTTAGTATTGCACTGGTAAGTATTGCACAGGTGAATATTGTACTGGTGAGTATTACAATGGTGAGTAATGTACTGGTGAGTATTGTACTGTTGAGTGTTGTAATGGCTAGTATTGTACTGGTGAGTATTGTACTGTTGAGTGTTGTAATGGCTAGTATTGCACTGGTTAGTAATGTACTGGTGAGACTGTACTGGTGAATATTGCACTCACTGGCCATTAAGTGATTCATGTTCGCTTTGTGACGTGTATTTTGTGGCCAACCTTAACACAAGACCTCATATCAGACACAAAGTGCTGTAATTTAAAACGTCTGTGAACATTATTTGATTCGCTGTTACAGCGGTATCACCCCTGCAATACAGTACCAGTCGTGTTCCTTCAGTCACTCACAGCGCCTCTGCTGACAATGATCCGTATTCAGAATTAGTGTGCACATTGCAAACAAACAGGCAGATCAAAGAAATAAGAAACGAAGGAAAAGAAACTTTCTTGAGGCAACAAATTTGAATTTTACTGCCAAAACCGTAACGCTCAAAGATCAGAACTTTGTCTCTCCTGAACCACGTTTAAGATCTTTTCATGTATTCCCTTCAAGATAATATAACGATGAAAATTTCCCTTCTATATATCATGCTGATGCTCATTTGAAATTCAATTGGGGCTGTATACAAAGTGCCGTCTCAATACGAACCTCCGAAAGGTGGGCACACTGCTACCTGGCTCCTGCTCTCCGAAAGAGTGCCCTGTCAAAACTAAGAGTCTGATGTAACTTCGTTATAAGTACAGCAGCACCTGAAAAATTATTCTCTTTCTTTGACCCTCTAAAACCCAATGGTCAATATACATATTGCCAGTTAACATTCAACAATTCTACGTTCTGCCCACACAGTGCATTTATGTGTTTTGTGTGGATATCAGAACAAACAGCGATTATTTCTCTAAACAGCATTAATTGACTGGTTTGTATAACAGAGACGGTGTGTGTTTACTGCGCGGTACGGACTGGGTCTTTCTACATAATTCAGGGTAAATCTTAGCCTTTGGGCTTAAGATGACTCATCCCAGCTGTGTTTCCAACATAACCAGCAGTGTAACATAATCTTTTCAAACACAACTTCCATTTACACATATAACCTTTTACGTGTTTCGGCCAGTACATAGCCGTCATCAAGCTGATCGCGAAAATGAAACGAAAATGTTGATACCGTTTGCACCTTTTGAAATCTCAAACTTTTACCAATATTTTATTATGCAATATGCATACAAAATATCCAAACAGCTACAGGAATAAAAACGTCGTGAGTCCCAAAAATTGTATGTATAAACTTTAAAACGGACAGTGGAAGTAATTTTAATATTTACATGCTACATTTCGTTGATATTATTATTGTTATATAATTAATATACTTCCATATTCTCCTTTTAAACTTTATACATACAATTTTTATAGCTCAGGTTGCGTAGTTGTTTTATATATATATATATATATACAATATAACAATATATTTGTAAAAGTCTGAGATCTGAAACCCCGACGCAGCTGTAAACATTTCTTTTTATACTCGCGATCAGCCTGATGACGGCTACATATTAGCCGAAAAGCGCAGCTGGTTACATTTGACAAATAAAAGCTAATACTCCTGACCACACTCAAATATTTAGGTCGTGCCACCGTTCAGGCAATGACTCAAAACGTCTCTCATCATGCAGTTCCGGTGTCGATCCCAAGCCACTCCAGTCCATCTGCATATTTTGACGCACAACGTTGCGCTGAGACAGGCACTGCCCACATTTGTTAAGTTTTGCCCTGTCAGTACTATTCCGCCACTGCCCACCGAGTTTTGGCCTGTCAGTACCATTCCACCACTGCACACAGTTCTTCACTTTACCCCTGTTAGTACCATTCCACCACTGCACCATCCTCATCCTCACAGCCATTCTGCTATTACTAGAAGGACAAACGGGCGAAGTTCACCTTCAAAACGCCATGATCTGTCTCAAATCGTGGGAAAGGTGCAGAAAGTCGAGTCCTGACAATGTACACGTAATTATTTGTGCGAAAGAAAAGGTGAAGTGTTGTTAAGATCACATCATCTAAAAATGTAGAGAAGCGAAGTAAAATGAAGTGAAAATCATCTATAAGTATAGTGAAGTGAAATGAAGGGAAGTGAAGTGCTGTGTAGGGAAGGGGGTAAAAACGAAACTTGATGGGAAAAGTTTATATGAGCAGTAAAGTGGTGAGAAGTGAAGGGCTGGGGTGAAAGCGTGAGTACAATATGTGTGGGAAAATATACTGGAAACTGTATACAGTACTTTGTTACCGTGGTGTTGTTTACCGTTTGTACATGTTGTATTTTAAGAGGTCTTGTGTGTATTGTTGTTAGTTGTCTTGTGTGTATTGTTGTAGTTGTCTTGTGTATCGTTGTAGTTGTCTTGTTTGTATTGTTGTAGTCTTGTGTGTATTGTTGTAGTTGTCTTGTGTGTATTGTTGTAGTTGTCTTGTGTGTATTGTTGTAGTTGTCTTGTGTGTGTTGTTGTCATCTTATGTGTATTTGCTGTACTATGTCTGTATTGCTGTTTTTACTTCAGATGCCGGACTGCTGGCTAGAAGTCAGTATTCGTAATATCCTGCGATCGGCCACCTCGATACAGGTTTTTCTTGGTTTCCTTGTGTCTATAAGCAAATGCTGAGATGGTTCCCAATACTCCAAGTTGCCACTACATGCTTCTCATGTAGCCCTCCCAGCTTAAATTTATTAGTAACCAATTTCATATTTTCTATACATGTAAAATAACCGCTGCCACCGGGTGACAACCCAATTGAAGTTTTATTATTATTATTATTATTGTTATTGTTATTGTCTCTCGAAGCCTGTGCAGTCAGAACTGATCGCACTAGTAAGTGACGCCTGCACACATATGCAACATGCCTCACTGATTTGTCGACAGAATTGCAGCAGTCACACGGCGCTTCAGTGAAACACAGTAGACACATTGTAACAACATCGCTGCATATCCGCCGTCGTCGGTTCTTCTGAGTAGCTATGACACGCAGGTACAGCAGTACTCATCATTATGTAGGGTACACCAAAGGCATGTACACCGGTACTCATCATCACGTAAGGTACACCAAACGCAGGTACAGCGGTACTCATCATCAGGTACGGAGCTGTAACTCTACCCCAGTCATCGTCGTCGTCATCATCATCATCAATGTATTGCGACGAGTCCATGGAGTCTTCCAAAGCCATTTCTCCAGATAGTGCGATCTAATGCTGCTCTTGCAACTTCCAGTATCTTCTTGTGTCATTAATTTCATCCAGTAACTGCTTACATCTTCTTCCTCGTCTTACCCTCACTTCTATCTTTCCTTCTATCCTTCCTCAAACAACGGCGTTTTGGACCGCAACTCCTACGCAAGATGTGACCATTTCAGTCAGCCTTCCTTCGTTATACTGTCTGCAGGATATTCGTCTCCTGTAATACTTCTTCATTCCACCCACGATCGATCCAACTGATCTTTCTCCAGCACCACATTTCAAAACTTTCCAGGTACATCTGACCTACTTTCCGCAGTGTCCAAGTTTCAGAACCACACAAAACTATGCTGGCTTAAATTTAAGTCCAATTTTCTGGTAAAAAGAGCCTTCTTCTTGTTGAATCTTTCGCCGTGGCAATTCTACGTTTAATTTCACGTGTCGGCCCACGTCTTGCACCATTCGTTACCATGTTACCCAAACAGTTGAAATATTCCACATTCTGCACTGTTTTTGATCTACCACAATCCGTACTACCAACGGTTGTTTTGAGATTCTCATTGCCTTTCTTTCTTCCACATTCATTTCCATCCCACAGCACCTTCCAACTCCATTTACAACAGCCAGTTCTGTGAACTGGTGTTACCCTATTGCAGAATACTGCATGTTATGTACGTCCCTTTGTGCGCCTGTTCGACACACACATGACGATGTTTCGCCAGACCACTCCGTACGTATCTGTATTCAGTGCAACATTTCCTTGTATGTAGGGCTTACGGTACGAATGTTAATTTAGAATCAAAAAGTGAGGTTTGTGTGCCTCCCAACAGAACCTCCGGCCAAATTCCGGTAGAGCGCTCTAAACTGTACAAAACAGCTTCCTTCCACATCTTGTTCATTTCATTAGCCACTCTCAACCAGCCATTCGGCACTGTACAACCTAGTCCGAGTGACCTATGCTGCTGTTACACAAACCACCAAAATTATGAACTGTGTGTCCTCTCTAGGAAAGTGAAACTCACACACAGAAACCTTCATGATCAGCTGTATGCCGGATGTGTCATTGTATCTTCATTTCTGTCAATATTCTCTATGCATATCCCATCTCCCCCGTGCATGCTACATGCGCAGCAAGTTCCAACCTCCGTTATCCCATCACCACAACGCTATCTGGCAAAGCATGCAACCTGTGCAGAAGCTCACTACGCTACGTGCCCAATCCTGCAGTCAACTGTTGTCCTTTATGTGCATATAAACAGTAACATTAATGCTTCCGTATATTTAGAAGTTGTGTTAATTTTCACATTTCATCTGTTTAGCTGTTTATCTGCTGCTTATTTAGAGACAACAACACTCTGCCCTTATACTCACACTACATCATGGCGTTCTCTACATTCAAAGTGACATCACACCTTACGGAACACGCCCAATGTATTCTCACTCCCCGTCACAAAAGTAATGCCGCCTCCAATGCCCGATTGTCACGCTACTCACAAACGGTCAACAGCATTATGCGCAGAACTGACAGAACAAAATCGTCCAAATCTGAAAATAAATGTGGAGACTAGCGATATACATTCATTAGCATTCCGCAGTAAGTGCGCCTTTCATTGGGCCCCATTTCGCGAAATTACACACTGGCCAAAAGCATAAAGTGGAGACGCTGCATGCCGAACTGCAACCGGATTGGTGGAGAAGCACGGATATACTTTATTGCCCTTCAGTAAAGCAAGATAGTCGTTGGGCCTGTCTTTAAGAAAACCGCACTTGTTCGAGAACTTCTGCACTAAATTTCACATAAATTCGAATAACGGATCGGACAGACGACTGCAGGAGGGACGGACAAGGTCTCAAAATAAGGCTGTACCTAAAAATGTATTTCGTGTAAGTACATGAAACATTGCGTCATTCAAGTAGCTAACAAAACAGACAGACAACATCCACATTGGTCACACCAATACCTAACCCTACGTCGCGCTGCGTCACACGTTGCGCCGTGGCGTGGTCTCCAGTAAGGATGCCTTGCGATTTACATAACCAATAACACTGAAAATTCCGTGAGGTGTGCTCAGCGCATAACGAGACATGGCGTCACCTGCTGCAGAGGCTCTTGTTAGTCTCAACATGTTTACTGAGGCACTTGACATCGGTGTGTAGTATCGTTGAAACACGTCAAGACAGTGATGCCATCTGCCAGTAATTAAAAGAAACAGCTGCTGTCCAAAGACAAAAGCTTCATTGCGAGTTCTGTGGCTTTCTTGCTGGCTCACTGAGGGTAAGACCTTGTGCCAACGGGTAACCCGATCGCGATGTTTCGAGACAATATTTAGGCCTCGAAACGTCGGGATCGGATTACCCGTCGACACAGCGTCAATATCCCAGAAGATCGAAATCTTCAAGGACCTTTTTAACCTACACTGACTTCTTTACCCCTTGACAAACTACGATTTCCCTGAATTAGATTTAAAAACCCAGTCCGTACCGCACAGTAAACACACTCCATCTCTGTTATACAAACCAGTCAGTTAATGCTGTATAGGGAAGTAATCGCTCTTTGTTCTCACTGTGTGGACAGAACGTGGAATTTTTAGCGCGTTCACAGATTTTCCAAACTCGACTGTTACCTTCAAACGGCTGCCTCCTTTCGTCTCTCCGCCCGTCTGTCCACATGCAATAACTCGGCTTCCACTGTATGAATTTTAATGAAATTCGATACTTGAGTATTTTTCGAAAATATTTTGAGAAATGTCGACTTTCTTTAAAATCTAACAAGCTCAGCGGTAATGTACATGAAGACCGACATACATTTACAAACATAGCTCGTTCAATTCACCAAATCGTTGTACAGAAAATCAAGACACGCATTTTTTAATCCAGCAGCCTTGTTTTTGTAAAACCGTGCCGTTTATGACAGTCGGACAGGTCACAGACGACAATACACGCTTGGCGTGCTGGATAAAGACGGCTAAAGACAGCTACTCAAAATGTGTAATACTTATGACTTCTCCACAGCAACAATGGTTACGCGAACGCTTTTCAATGTTACGGTACAAGTAAACTGTTTGTCTGGTGGTAAACATAGTAACCACTGGCCTATAACAGCGGAATAATACACACGCTAATAAAAATACTTTCTAGAATACTGAAGGCAATGCGTTCTTTCGAAACTTCGGGATCATTTAACCCCAGAAAGTTGCGTCACAGCCTCAGTGACGTCACTGCGAAAACCTTAGAATTTTCATTTGGAAATTTTTGTCCCTCATGTTCAAATCGTTTTCTGAATGTTGCAACTGTTGTCCATCAAGTTTAAATTGCTTTCCATTGCATTCAAATTGCTGTCCATCATGTTCGAATTTTTCCTATCATCTTAGTGTTCTGAACCAGCACACCGACGCAAACGCGAAGCGGCAACAAACACAAAAATTGCCGGCACCGCTTCCAATTTGGAATCGTGCATATTCCACAAAAACACAAAAGATATTATTAAAATGGATGTCATCGTACAAGCGCCTGAGTTTTAACATAAACGTTGTAAGGCATTTTAAGTCTCTTTACTTTCAATTCGTTTTGCCACACGTCTGTATGACTGAGGAATATTAACCTTTTGACGCCTAATGTCAACTATAGTGGTCGTACCGCACCGCTAACCTCTAAAATTTCATTTTATATATTTATTCAACAAATATAGGTACTGAATATTTTAAACATGATATATACTCTCCGTTTTTTTCTCTTCAAAATCCAGCTTGTTTCATAATTCTAACTATTTAGTTCCTGTATTATTCACATTTTATATACAGGGTGTGCTAAAATTAAAAAAATAATTCCGGCGCCAAAAGGTTAATGGCGTCAAACAGTTGAGCATCTGTGATGTTATTCTTAACCCTGTCGCTTGGTATACAACTGTGCAACGTGCACTTGTGACAATAAACATGCGGCTAAGAAGTGATCGCAACCACGTGACGTGCTGTGAAGAAATTAGAGTTGGCCCCGGGCTCCCTGCAGATGGTGTCAGCAGGAACAGGACGGACAGGCGCAATGGTGAAAACTAATATGTGAGTTGACAAACAGTTGGTCAACAAACGGTGCTTTCTATCACGTTCAGTGGCATTTCACATTCAACAAGCACCGACACGCAAACTGCTCGACAAAGTTTCTTTTGACCGCTTTTCCTGTCGGTCAGGCGACGGTTAGGACCGACAGCAGAGCTCAAGCTGTTGTACATACGGTAATTTTTGGGCGATTCATCCCAGTTGTCTTCTGCAGTACTATAACAGCATCAAACGATCCAACACAACACAATACAGCACAGCACAACACAACAAAACACAGTACAACAAAACACAACACACCACAACACAATACAACACAGCACAGCACAGTACAACACAGCAAGACACGACACAACACGGCACAACACAGAACAGTACAACACAAAACAACACACCACAACACAACACAATACAACACAACATGTCAAAACACAGCTACATGCGATATCAAACCTCGAAATGTACCTGTAAATGTTGCCTTTTCACTGTCTGTGCACGTCCTGAGCATGGCTACCTGTAGTAGCCGAAACATGTTCCTGTCTTTTGACATCTCAGAAGACGTGTTGTGTTGTGGTGTGTTGTATTGTGTTGTGTTCCTGGATCATTTGCTGACTTCACTGTACTTTACATATTTTATAAATCCAGAGCAGCTCGGTCAGCACAGTGACTAAGTACGGGGTTACATTTCCTGCACCGACAAGAAATGTTACTTGACCCGCGGAGTCCAGACCAGCAGTGCAGCTCATCCAGTCTTCCAGTCAACTGAAACTTGGGTTTCATTCCCCCAGGTTAAAATCACTGTGTCGTCAGTCTAACGGCTGGCATTCCTTTACATAACACATAAAAATGCGTGGAGCCATAACGCCACTCCCCCATACGCCATTGTGGCACGGTTCTTACTTAAGCAAACGCACTTTCTTTCAACTTTTATTCGTCGCCGTGTTCAACGATGCAGACTGTGCGTCGTGAAACAATAGAGAGTCAAATTTAAAAGAAAGTATGGTATAACTAACTGAAGGTACCGCCCTGGACGGCGGAAATACCACTCAAACCTGAACCTCACACAGCGTTCGAGCGCAGCTTTGAAGCGTGGACCTACATAATATGAAACAAGTGTGCCAACTGTTTGATGTGAAGAAGACTGTTGTGGTCACTATGAACAGGTGTGCCAACTGTTTCATGTGAAGAAGACTGTTGTGGTCGCTATGAACAGGTGTGCCAACTGTTTGATGTGAAGAAGACTGTTGTGGTCACTATGAACAGCTGTGCCAAATGTTTGATGTGAAGAAGACTGTTGTGGTCACTATGAACAGGTGTGCCAACTGTTTGCTGTGAAGAAGACTGTTGTGGTCACTATGAACAGGTGTGCCAACTGTTTGATGTGAAGAAGACTGTTGTGGTCACTATGAACAGGTGTGCCAACTGTTTGATGTGAAGAAGACCGTTGTGGTCG
>Ga0123352_10009167_pt1 | contig 15461 bp, 6 predicted proteins | sample TergutLab28metaG_FD_89700 | JGI IMG/M metagenome (GOLD analysis project Ga0123352, IMG submission 89700) | Labiotermes labralis P1 segment gut microbial communities from Petit-Saut dam, French Guiana - Lab288 P1 | ecosystem: Host-associated > Arthropoda: Insects > Digestive system > Gut ... | reverse complement strand
CTACAGTCTCACTCTGCACTGCACACAACACACACACCGCCCTACAGTCTCACTCTGCACTGCACACAACACACATGCCGCCCTACAGTCTCACTCTGCACTGCACACAACACACACACCGCTCTACAGTCTCACTCTGCACTTTACACAACACACACACCGCTCTATGACATGCTGCCACATCACCTAATATATACAAAGACGTAATTTTACCAAGTGTTTTTAATATAAAAACAACTTTATTCAGGTACAGATAAAGCTCCCTGATGTTGGTCATTAGAGACCGAAATATGTAGGAACGATATTATTGTGTATTTTAATGTAAATTAAAAATTTAACCAAGTTAATAAATAGTGCAATTGTTGGTGTTTGAACTACGTAGAATTCAAAATGCACGGTTCAACGATGAAAATTCACTAAAAGTCATCAAAGATCATCATTACTACAAGACATTTTAAAATATCTGCGTGTAGAAACATTCTTCTTCAGAAACTAAAGTCATTAAGGGGCTCAATAAATTTTTTGCCTCTCTGGGTACCCAAATATATACCCCCGTGCTTAGGGCTACCCGCTGCTTTTCTTTGTTTTGAGGTAGACAGTTCAACGATCACACCTTAACGCACCCTCCGTTAAGGTTACTTTGTTGTCAACGTCCATTCTGCACATCATTCTCCTATCTTACCTCTTCCCTTCAGATATTCCGACTAAGTCACATTAAATATTTCTATGCAAAAACAATTTTCTACGAGATTTCTCGCGATGTCATCACGCAACGGCGTGTCAGATAAAGTCAGGTAGGTTTCATGGTACTTGGATTAAGCGCTAGACTCATTCAATCAGTCACTTAACGTGCAATACAAATTTTTTAAGTGAGTAAATTTAATATACTTCTTACCTAAATTTGTCGTAAGGAATCTTCCTCTGAATATTGAATATGTACGGCTGACTAGGAACTACAAAAGAAAATTAAAGTAAAGGGCTTAAATGATTTGTAAGACCAACTTGATGCAACAATTATGATTTATTGATAAACTAATGAAGCAATACGTTTTGGGCACCATTGTGTCCATCTTCAGGAGTGCAAAGCTGTACACTACTGCATATGGTTTTCAGCACTTAAAGTGCTGGCAGGAGTCTTGGGACGCCAGGAGGCAGGTGGTGTGCACTGTGTAGAGGATGTTTTTCGTAAAACCATATGCGGTAGTGTACAGCCTTGCACTCCTGAAGATGGGCAAAATGGTGCCCGAAACATACTGAGTCATAGGTTTATCAATAAATCATAATTGTTGCATCAAGTTGGTCTAACAAATCATTTCATATTAAGGATGCACGGTCACACGAACATCAAATTTGAAGAAATTAAATCTGAATTAAAAATGAATTACTTGACACACAGGTGTGTTAGAATAATAAAAAATAAGCGTTAGGCATGTGGTAGGGCAAGTATGAAACGTCACTGTATTCAGCGAAGCACCACCCCCATCACATAAGTCAAACAAACCGCAGTACCCTATACCACCTATGCCGCAATTCTTGTCGCACCAGACCCTAAACGGAACTCAAAGGAGCCATTAATCCTTATGCAAGGTAAACCAAAAATATGCACACTTTTCAGACTAAACCATTAATTGGAAAGGTGTGCATTTTGTTGGTTTACGTTACATAATTATTTCAAAATGCACGGTACAAAAAACAGAAAATTTCCAGTAATCCTTATTGTTTCGCCCTTACTATAACTCTCAGCAGTCTCCCAAATATGCATCAATTTTCTCCCATTTTACCCTGATCTTTTGACCTTATATTTTGGCGTCTCCTTGATTTCGAGAATTTGAAACAGTTTTCCTGCTCGTAGCTGGCAAAGAGAGGGACAAAGGTAACTTTTGGGTTCCAAGACCGAAAACTATTGCTTTGACAGGTAAAGAATCAGTAATGATGGTGGTGGTGGTGGTGATGTTCTGTTCTTGGTTAAAAGGGTCATTGCAACAAGAGAGATGTTCGTTTGTCATTGTGAGTTTTGTTTAACTGGAGTACACTCTTCTGTTCTATCATCTTAAGTGACAGATCCCTTGGACCAGATGTTTTAGGGATGCTATGCAGTTTATGTGGACAGATTCCAGTAAATTTAAAACCTGAAACAATATTGCGTTGCATGGTAGCACGCAAGGTTTCTTGTGAGAATAGTTCTGGAAAATGTAATTTTCTCACTTCTTTTGACGACACTAGCTTCGGCGACTTCCTACTCCTCCACTCCGCTATTCCTGCATCATCTTGTACTGTACAAATTATCATTGTGCACACTAAATAAAAATTCATTTTTCTAAAAGCGTCCTTAAAAATTAAAAAAAAAACATTGTGACGTCGTTTGCCAAATTTGCAAAAGTGGTATGAATCGAAAAAATATTTTTCAAAATCCTGAAAAATAAACTTAGCTGATAGTCGGAGTAATCTTTTACTGAGAATTAGATCCTAGAGACCAAATAACTGAAGAAACGGAAGATTAAATGTAGACCTACGTAGAAACATTTTTCACTCCCGCGCATTATCTGCAAAATTTAAACCTCTCAAATGCACCTAACTGTAGGGATATATTTAAATGTGCGTGCTGACAAATACAGAAATACTGATATGTTCACAAAAGTTCGCAGAACAATGTAGCCAATAAGGGAGGCGAGAATGTTTCGGAATTTACAGGTCGCTTCGCATTTTGGCGAATGCCTGAATTGGTACGATAAATTGAAATTACGTCATTAAACCAAGTTACCCTATACGACCCGAATTACATGATCTGCAAGGCCAGTAGTAAACAAGTGCACCAGAAGCCTGTTTTGAAAACCTACACAGTATATTCCGGTGATATTTACTGAATTTACAGGAAGTTTAAGCTGTAATCACGTTATTTTATATGACTAGATAACAAATACACGAAAATTGCTTTATAAGAAAAGTGAAGAAATTTTTGTGGCATTCAGTTATATAGAGTTCGTGCCCACAGGTCGTTACAACTGTTGTAAAAATCATATTCTTGTAAAAGGAAATGATAAATAAATTAACGAAATTAAAACTTATAAATATTATTTCAGCGTATATAAAATCATTACGCTGTGTTTTTTATTAAACAAACTGTACTTGTTCAGTCTAACACAATATAGGCCTATTTTAATTCAGTTGGTTACCCTTAAATGTATGCTAATTGTTCCGGCTTTTACTTAGACGATACTCAGACCTGTCAAAACAAAAACCATTATAACATTATAAAAATAGTGTTTGTACAAAGGAGCGCCTTAGAATTTTATTGTATCTTCCTTCTTATGATTTTTATGTTGACATACCTGAGGATGGCCAAATTACAGACCGAAAAATGTACCAATCATGTAAGGGTAAACTTTGGAATAAAAATAAACATATAATGTGTTAGACTTAATAAGTGTGGTTTGTTTAATATTATCAAAGCCTTGAAAAATATATTTTATCCTAATTAATAACTGATGCTTAGTGGTAAAATAATACAACAATTATTTTAGCCTATTAACTTCAAAACTTAAGGAGTTCTTTGTAGGAATCAGAGAGCCTTCATAACTGCTGAATAGAAATTGAGTCTTAAATTGTATTTTTGTCAATTATTAATATTTTTGAAGCACTATACCTCTGTGAAACTTCACACCGTTAGAGAACTAAATTTTAAGCGATAACAATTTGGCGTGCTACATTATAAACGACAGTAATTATCATATTTGAAATCGTTTACTGCTTCTTGATTTACCAGATTGTGTTAAATTTTGTGCCTGCATAAACAGAAGGAAAAAAGTACAAATTTAATCATTGAAGTTTAAGGGATTTTACAAATTTTACAAATTCCCGTCCTCCTTCTCCTGTCTTTGTTTGAACAAGTTCAGTTACAGAACCGATCCGGAAGTAGATACAGCCATGCACATTTCAGTATATATATATATATATATAGCATGTTTCTAAAAGAACATGTTATTTAGTTTAGATATAATGAGATGGAAAAATTGTGAATACAACATTTACGTTATTTTTCGTGAATAAAAGCAGCTATTTTCTTCCGTCTGTATGCATTCACTAAGTAACTAAAGAAAACGTGGCAAAATATTTCAGATTTTAAACAATGAAAAATAATACGTGTATGTTGTAATTTAACGTAGTTGCTAAAGATATTAAGACGCTAGACATCGACATACTACATTGTGTTTGATACAAGTAGTGAAAATGATGTTCTTCTTTTACCAACTTGATGCAAAAATTCTTTATTTTAATATATTTATTATATTCCTCTACATGTTTCGAGCACTATTATGCTCATCTTCAGGAGGATTCTCGTCCTCTCGTAACCTGTGTACTTAACAGACACCTAAGGAGAGTGACGATACCAGATACTGTACTAATACATTTGTCCTCCTGAAGATGAGCATAATAGTGCTCGAAACAGGTAAAGGAATATAATAAATGTATTAAAATGACGAATTTCTGTAACTAGGATGCACGGTCTACAAAATATAAAAGAAATTCAATGAAAAATTTCTTCTGGTGGCCGTCTCAGCAGATAATTAATGATTACTCAGTTTTATTTTTAATCGTTAAGATAACTGATATAATCGTAATTAAATGTACCATATTTATAAATTTGTCGAAAAATATGACTGACCAACACATACACACACACACATACACACACACACACACACACAGATGAGCAGGAATCTTACTAGTTGCATTAATTAGGATTTACGATCGTAAAAGTCGTTTACGAATGCATAGAATAGGTATGACGTACGTAGTAAGACAACAATGAAAATGAAAGGAGAATACAAAATTTCTATTTATTATGCTACACAAATTTTGCATTGTATACAACACTGATGGTTCAGATTAAGAGACACTTTGACGATAATATAAAATAAAAACATCTTTAACATCCAAGTAAATAAAAAGGTAAAGTGCACTTTTGCACAGGCACTGAGGCTCTGTACAGGCCGTACGGTCCATAGGGGGAGTAAAAGTATATCTCTACTCTTTCTTGACTACAAGTATATAAGGGGATGAGGGGTCAACGTCAAGCCTCGGCCACTCTTTACCCCCAGGAAAGACCCGGTACCCATTGTAGAGGGTCTGGACAGGTGCGGAAAATCTCGCCCCCACCGGGATTTTTCGATCCCCGGACCGTTCAGCCCGTAGCCAGTCGCTATACCGACAGAGTTACATGGCCCCTTAACATCCAAGTAGTCTGAGATAAAACACCATGATGACTGGAAATAATTCAAAGTATATTTTAAAACTTTATTCACATTGACTTTTTACACATTCATTTCTTAATGTACGCATGTCTGACGCATTTTCTTACAAAAATTCGACGTAATACAGATTAATTTATATGATGTGTGGTACATTCAATACTTGTCAAAAAAAATCTTACAAGTTAAAATAGCAGCTATAAAGTGAAATCTCTTTGATATCTAACATATCAACTAATGCAGAAGGCCACATTGAAACGGGCCATATTCTGAATTAAGTTCCCAAAAAATAAATGCCACATCAAATACAAGTGACGTAAAACTTTATTTCTAAAATATAATACAATATATTATAATAACTTTCACAGAGTACAAGTTTTACGGAACAAAACTCATTGGACAAATATTATGATTGTAGAATTTAGTATACATTGCCTTAGGCCTGAATCCAAATATAAAGTTTTTATTCACAGTCTAGCAAATTGCATTATTATGAGCAAATATGGCAAAAATTTTGTTCGAAATTCAAACAATTCTTAACACAAGGGAAACAAAAAATCTGAAATATGACTGCGTGCCGTGCGTGTTCTCTGCAACTTTACCTAGTAAAACGTGCCTAAGTTTCAATGAAGTACAATATCGAAAATAATCAAATCTCGTTTATTATAGAAAAAGTTAAATTATGAAATATTATGAATAAGAAAATATTTTCTAAATGTAAGTTGAAACATGTAGCGAAATGTAAAAAAAAGTTTGTTTATTTGAAGAGGTAATTGTCTTGACTGACTTGCTTCCTGTCATATTAACAGAGACCAAAATTTAACAGGCTCCATTAACAAAGTGGTACATACTTCAGATAGGGATGTTCACGTGATGGGGTCTTGTAGACTTCTAATGGCACACTGATAAAAGTAAGGAGACACACACTCGGAAATATGAGAATTGTAGATTAAACTCGGAGGGCAATGTACAGCGTATTCACGGAAAACTCGCGGAAGAAATTCCACGCACAAAAAATAGCGACTACAGCTTCCTGGATCCGGTCGTTTTCCTGGTGTACACTTTGTGTTTCCAGTCAAAAATCCTATGTTTTTCTCCCTTTCACCGTAATTTGTGGAATTATCAGAACTCTCAAGAGTACTCTTCAGGTCTTTGTCTCCTAAATTCAATTCCACTTGACCCACTGTCGAACGTTGGAGAGTTAGCAACAGAACCTGCAAAAAAAAAAATAACATATTTTCAAACTCATGTAGCAAATTATGAGACCTGGGTAGCATAAGGTTTTAGAATCTAAGGTAGAGAATCGTCAACTGAGAAATCGCTGTTGGACACCAATAAGAGCAAGATAATTATCTTCTCCGAATTGTCTAGACACTTTCGGGGGCCCAATCAGCCTTTTATTTACGGGTGTCAGAGCGTTTTTCGCTGGTTAGAGGCGGTGGCGTGAAATTTATCACTCTATTCTACCCATTTCTAAGTTAAAAATACGTAAATACTTGATTTTACTCTCACATTCACCTTTACGGCTTGCACACGTACAGACTTCTTAGAAGAAAAAATACTCTTCTCTTTCCTTTGAACATGTCTCCGCTACGTGAGGCATTAAGTCATCCTTTCATTTAACTCTATCTAGCACTCAGACTCACAAACTTCTCTGACTCTTCAAATATTTGCTGCGTCCCACAAATTCCCTGATTCTCATTTTCTTTCGAATACGCATTTGTTGCAATGTTCCCATTTGTCTCTCTTGTCCCCTTGTTAATGTTGTCCTCATTTTGGACATTTTGTTTGAGAAGTATCAAACAACGACAACTGTTCCTTGAAAGCAAGAAAGGATGTAATCTCTTTATTATTCGAAATAAATAGAAATTTATTACTCCTAAGAAAAATTGTGTAATTTTTTTTTGTTCTCCACAGCCCTGTCACGGTAATTTTTCGTTTTTTTTTCTCACTTCAGTAAACATTTAACATCTACAGAATTAGGCTCGAAAAAACATATAAATGAGTAAAATTAAGATCTGTACTTGTTAAAGATATTAAGAAGAACGTATACCGTACCAAGAGAACTGCTGAATGTGACCGTCCCATTCTGTAACTGAAAAGTGTCTCTGTAACTGCAGGCATCTAGTGGCTGACTTCAGATTGGCATAACTGGGGCGGCGAGAAGATCAGAACAACTGAAACTGTGGCTGCAAAATCGGGAATAAATAGTAAATGGAGCGGTAATTGGAATGCGGTAATTTTATCCATTCTGTAAATAAAAAGCCATAAAATTTCACAGAACTGTCGTGCCCTTAAAACCTCAATACAGCACAGTCCTAAATTTTACTTCACAGACCTTGACATGAAATTGCGAATAGAGTTCAAGACCCTTGAATAAGGGAAAATATCAACTCCATATTTTGGGGAAAGGGATCCGTTCCTTTGAGTGCGGATAGATATCAGTTCCATTCGAGGAAAATAGATCTGAGCTCCATTGTATCAGGGTAGATATCAGTAACATTCACTGGGAATAGAGATCAGCTCCATTGAATCAGGGTAGATATCAGGTCCATTCACTGGGAATAGAAATCAGCTCCATTGAATCAGGGTAGATATCAGTTCCATACAATGGGAATAGAGATCAGCCCAATTGAAACAGGGTAGATATCAGTTCCATTCAATGAGAATAGAGATCAGCTCCATTGAATCAGGGTAGATATCAGTTCCATTCACTGGGAATATAAATCAGCTCCACTCCGAGCGGAACTGAAATCTGTTCCAGTAAATGGAGGTTGAGATCATTTCTATTCAGTGGAGACGGACACAAGTTCCATTAAGAGGGATAGATGTCAGATACTTTCAAAAGAGATAGAGATCAATTCCATTCATCTTCGACGGAGATCGGTTAGACTCAATGTACCCAACAGAGTAAGCTTTACGATACTTGCCTATTCACTGTTGAAGGAAAACTCATCAGTTTCCATTAATTTCTTTGTTTGACAAATATACAGCTGGGAAGTGAAGGGAGATATACACATCAGCTGAAACTGTTTTAAGATTATAAACTTATCTACACTCAGAAATTACAAATGGTCTCCGACAAAAAATTGTTTTCATTTCTCATAGGAGCCAGGATAGCTCTGTCGGTGTGTTGACCAGGCCTAAACGTTGTACAGTGATTTGGTTTCCAGTATCAACAAGAACTTCCTGTTCTCTGAAACGTCCAGAACGGCCCTGGGTTCTACCCAGACTCCAGTTTAATGGAAAGGTGGAGATTTTTCACAGGGAGTAGAACAGCCGGCGCATGAGGGTGGCACTAACCTACACGTCGTGCGGAGGTTAAGTATATATATCTATAGCTATATATCTACTCCTCTAAGCTCTCGTGGCTTGTGCAGGGTGTGGGACAACATTAATTTATGTACTTCTTATTTTCCCACTTGATCCACGCTCACTGCCAATGATTTTCAATTTGATTTGCTCGCCTTAACAATATTTGGTCACGAATGTAAACTATGAAACACCTCACAACGCAGATTCCTCCAGGCTCCATTTATTTCATTCTTATTATTTTCAAATATTACAATAAAGTACTAAAATATTCTCAGTCTGTACATATTTTGGCCTTATGAATGGCGACACCATAATATCTACACTATCAATATTTCAGAGAAACATTATGTCCAGTATTTCAGATTAAGAATCCCTACAAAAAGAGGACTTACCTTCTGCACCGCTCATTACCAAATATGAGAACGTACGGTGTCATACGTCATACGACAATATAATGGTCACATCCGTGAAACACCATGCGTCACTGTCAGTTCACATCCTCATTAGATTTAAGCAACCAATTTCATGTTTTGTTTACATGTAAAATAACCACTGCCACCGCGTAACAACCAAATTGCAGTAAATAAATATATTACTATTATTAAGACACCTGTTCTCTTACTAATGGCGGGCAGCACATCAATTTGTGATCGTGAATACGTTTAAATTTTTCTGCGTAATAAAATGTGGATCGGTTGGAAGCAAGGACTCATTGAAGTGAATTTCCTCTTTTTGTCTTCACGAATTCAGTTACTGCTTATTACTTTCATGCCCGAACACGTGGCACTGAATAATTCATAGTTGTTACTGTTTGGTGGCGCAGTTGGTTGAGGTTCTGCGCTACAAGCCGGATGGTTGCGGGTTCGGCTACCAATGGTTTCACTGGAATTATTCATTGACATAATCATTCCGGCCGCACTATGGCCCTGGGGTGGACTCAGTCTCTAACAAAAGTGAGCACCAGGAAATATTTTTGCGGTGTAAAGGCGGCCGATTCTTGAGGCTTACAATCTTACTACCTTCATGTGCCGACTCTCTTGAAATCTAGGAGCCTCAAAAACGTGTAACACTCAGGGCCTGCAGAGACCTGTAATTGGATTGCTTCCCCTTAACTATTTCTGTTTCTGATTCCTAGACACGATTCTTACGTAAGACTCACACAGTTTGTTGTACCACATGAAGCAGCTGAGAGAAGCGACGCTTTGGTCCTTATTGCAGCCTCGAAATTAATCCCGGCATTGACATCAATAATTTATCAGCTTGTCTTTGAGGAAATTTCACGTTTTTTGGCATACATATTTAGTGAAATTACTATTTAATGCATTATAATAATAAATCTTAACTACTGATCGAAATTATGTTGCCAGATTACAAAAGAGAGTAAAAGGTAAAGCAAATCCTGTAGAGGTCCGGTTAGTCCCTGAGGGTTCCAGGATGTTGAGACTCCCAGATTTCATGAAAATAGGCATAGGAGAGTGGTAAAGTTGTCAGCCGTACGCACCACCCGCCTTTACGTCTAGGAAATATAACTGGTACTGATTTCTGTTAAAGGCTGTATCGTCTCCAGGGCCATAGTGCAGCCGGATGGATTATGAAAAATTCCAGGTCTTAATTGTGTAATTTACTGTCCGTTACTTGAGCCATTTTAATTTTAATTTGTATCGGTCCATTGCAACTGCAAATTTACATGAAGTTCACAACAATTTTTAATATTTCCCCAAAACTGCTCTTCGTATTGCAGAAAATTTTTGTGCCCGAATATTGACTAATCTTGAAGATGGGGTGAATAAGGTAATACCTCTTTACCTAAAAAGAACACGGTTGTTGATTTCGTTATAATGAGGAATCGTTGACAGAACTGGAAAACACATGTGTTCAAAAGAAACAAGGCTCTGCTCTAAAGGTATAGACAAAACACAATAAAAGGCTTAATTTCATACTTTGACAGTACAGTACACTACTGAGAAAACTGCAATGGGTCTTGAAGGTTGATTATGGAGAAATTGGGAAACAGGAGATCCTGTTACATGCACAGATGGTAGGTAGACTGGAAATTGTTGGGATTGCACATTAAATACAGCAGTTAAAAGGGGTGTTCAATCGTACCTCTCAGCTATTAAATTCACAGGGGGTTAATGATTTTAGACAGACTGAAATACATAAAACAGAACCACAAGTGCCTGAGCCCAGTGCTTTGAGGTTTAAATGGCTACTGAAAAGCTAAAAAGACACAAATCGCCATGAAGTGCCTAAATTACAACAGACGTGATTCAAGCAGGAGGTAGTACAATTCGTTCTGAGATTCATAAACATATTTATTCTATTTGGAATAGGGATGAATTGCCTAGCAGTGGGAGGAGTTTATAAGAAGAACGCTCAAGCAAAGTGTAGTAATTATTGAAAAAGGTCGCATTCTTCAACTACATTAAAAATTTTATCTAACATCCTCCTGTCAAAGTTAACTATATATGAAGTGGAAATTACTGGATTAGTGGATTTCGATGCAACAGGTCAACTGCTGGTATTATATTTTGCAATTGTCGAATACTTTAAAAAATGGGAATATAATGAGGCAGTGCATCCTACATACATAGACTTCAAGAAAGCCAATGTTTCAGTCAGGAGGGAGGTATTGTACGGTGTTCTCATTGAGTTTGGTATGCCTATGAAATTAGTAATCCTGATACAAATGTGTCTAAAAGCAACATGCAATAGTGGACGGTTAGGCAAATATCTGTCTTACACATTTTGTATTAAGAATGGTTTGAAATCAAGAGATGTTTTATGGTTATGGCTTTTCACCATTACTTTAGATTATGCCATCAGGAAGGTTCAGAAAAACGAGGAGGGCTTGAAATTAAATGGTACACATCACTTTCTAATTTATGCTGATGATGTTAATACATAGGACGGAACCATATATACCACACAGAAAAACACAGAAGCCTTAATATTCTCTAATGAGGAGATTAGTCTAGAAGTACAGACTGAGAAAACTAAGTATATGATCATGTCTCAATCGCAGCATGCGGTAATAATCACAACTTAGGAAGAGGTAATATATCCTTTGAAATAATTGGACAGATGAGATATTTGGGAATAAGCCTAACGTATCAAAAATTGCATTCGTGAAAATTTAAGGGCAGATTGAATTCAGGATAATGCTTGCTACGATTCCGTACAGTCTTTCTTTTTTCCAGTTTGTTATCCAAAAATATGAATCTTAAAATGTACAGAACTATAATTTTACCTGTTGTTTTTATGGGCGTAAAACTTGCTCGCTCACATTAGGTAGGAACTTAGGCTAAGGGTGTTTGAGAAACGGGTGCTGAGGAAGATATTTGGGCCTAAGAGGGACGAGGTAAGAAAGGAATGTAGAAACTACATAATGAGGAGATTAATAATCTGGACTACTCATTAAATATTATTCGGATGATCAAATCAAAAACAATTATATGAGCAGGGCATGTATGGGAGAGAGTAGAGGTGTGTACAGCTTTTTGGTGGGGAGACCTGAGGGAAAGAGACCACTTGGAAAACTCTGTCGTAGATGAGAGGATAATATTAAAATGGGTCTTCAAGAAGTGGGACGGAGGCATGGACTGGATTGGTGTGGGTCAGAACAGGGACAGTTGGCGGGCTCTTGTGAATGTGGTAATGAACCTTCAATTTCTATAAAATGCGGGTAATTCCTTGACTAGTTGAGGACCTGTTAGCTTCTCAAGAAGGACTCTGCTACACGGAGTAATTTAGTTTAGAAGCAGAAGCGGTGTTCAACGACCTCAACTTATTAGAATATAAATTTATTTAATTGAATGCACAATGCAAAAGATCTAAAGATAACCCCGGTTTGGACAAAATACAGGAGTAGGAAAGAAACTGGTTTTAACACGTAAAAAGAATGTTTCGTAATAGATTACCGAGAATACTAAGAAACCACAGACTATAAACCAGGGGAGACCGTTAAAGAGTCTTTTACACGCGTGAGACCGGAAATGAGAAAGTGGCCCAATTCCATGTTAACTAGACGATGATGATGGTGGTGGTGGTGGTGGTGGTGGTGGTGATGATGATGATGCACACTGTAAAGTATGAATATCAAACAGTTTGGCAGTTCCAGTTACGATTCGACGTATTCCACATTCAAAACACGGAAATAATTACATATTCCTCTCATGTCCATATATGGTGGGATACGAAATGAAATGTAGTTTCGAAACATCTGGTTTTCCTCTGCATAAATGAACACGAAGATTCGTTAATGTGCAGAGCCCCAATGGGTGTTTTTGTATGCGTGCTCATGCATGTCACAGGAAGGGGGTCACAGAAATTGTAAAATAAGTCTTATTTACTTTCATTGTTTTCAAGTCTCGTGTGTTATGAATCTTGAACAAATTGTGGTAGTAGGACATTAATAAAAGAGTTACGAAGTAGGATTAAGTATAATTCCTAGGCTCATGCGAATATTAATTGCTGAATGCATTCAGGACGTCTTATCTAGCTCATGTGAGAGATAATGAGTGGCTGCTTGGTTGAATAACCTGACAACATTACGTAATTGCTTAAAATATCGAAAAGACGTTTAGTTTCCTGCACGTTATGCAGCTTATCAATAAAGAAACAAAATGTGATACAAGTAAAACTAGTAGAAGTGAGGCGATTGGAAATAATTATTAGGATCGGCATGTAGCAAAATTTGACAAGAGGAAGCTGGGCAGCAAGATGTTGTGCAATGCTGAACGATATGAAAATTACGAGTATACGTAATTCATCAACAGATGCGGAACTTTATACATAAACAACCAAATACGTGCAGCCGAAACGTATCTCGGTATAGATACAAAAGATGGAGTCAGAAAAGAAACCGATACATTGAAGTCACTCTTGAATGGTACGACAGCTCTTCCTTTAATTGCGTGTTCAAAAGTGTGTCCTTCGTGCTAAAAGAAAAATTTTTGGTTCAGAATTATAGCACTAAGAAAATATGTGTAATTCTTCTAGATTCTCCTTCTTACTCCTAAATTAAAATTTGACAAAACAACAAATACTCAAAACATTGCACGTAATATGTCACGCGTCTTGGAAACAATCATGGGGTATGTTACTTATGTAAGAAACTTTTCCACACAACGGAAATAAAATGGAGCCAAGTTGAAATTATAGAACTATTTTATATCTTTTATATTATTTGTATTTTGAACATAATAAGATAAATCAGAAAATAGACGCAAACTGTAATATTACGAAAAATTAAACAAGGCCAGAATACCAGAAGTCTTCGCCACGTGCCTTGTGTCAAGTTGGCAGAGGATTTCATGAATATTTACGTAGTTAAATAAAGTCCTAATTCCCAGTCCGACCCAAAATTAAGCACAAATTCAGTCACAGCGAATTGTGGAACGAGGCTCTATCGAAGCATCTGTGAAATAAAGTTAAGATGGAATTTATGGCATAATTCTCAGCCCCAGATAAACTAAAGCACAACAAATATGATTCATGCTAATACATGGAGTCACAGAAAAGAGTATAAAAGAAACAAAATTCACAAACCACAACAGATACCTTCATATCGCATGTAGTTAATACCAACCTGATAAGAGCTTTTACCAAATTAATTTGAAGTGTCAGGTTTATTATGTCACATTTACGTCATGTGGTATTAATGGTAAGTTTTACTTTTCACGAGTATACTTTTCGTTAATCAATTTTAGAAAATAAAGTAAGGTACTTACAATTATTAAATAATTTATAATGCAGCTAATTATACTTAAATTTACATGAAAAATTTTAAGTAGCAATGAGGCTTATGTATATTGGAGCGTGCATCATTGTGATAGTTGAAGAATAAAAGACCAACTTGATATAAATAGTTATTAAGTTTTAGTTCACTTCTTCTATGCTCAACATGTTTCGGACATTAATACATCCATCATCAGGAGCTTGCGACTTTTCTATTGTATCACCACATTGGTCGTGTGTTCTTGTTTCGATGTGTGTTGATACAATAGAAAAGTCGCAAGCTCCTGATGATGGATGTATTAATGTCCGAAACATGTTGAGCATAGAAGAAGTGAAATAAAACTTAATGACTAGTGACATCAAGTTGGTCTCTTATTCTTCAACTAGCAGAGCGTATTTGTAATAACCTCTAGGACATGGTTTTCAAACTGTGGTTTGTGTTCCAATACAGGTACATCAGCCATCATTTACTGGTACGCGGACTTAATATTAGTCCTAAATATATAAAGGAACAAAATTTGAAAAGAAACATTCTACATATATTTAGCAATAATCGCTGCTTACCGTATTAAGTAATTTAAGCCAGTTGGAAGATTCTTTACAATTTCAACTTTTATATCTAAATACCAAACATTTTGTTGTTGCAGTGAAATTGTTGAATTTAATTCAGTAGTACGCGAGGGAAAAGATTTGAGAATCCCTGATCTAACAAATTTTGTCGCAATTTTATTCTCATAAAACAACAAACTACATGTCCAAGAAACATATTTTGATCAGATTGTACATAGGACCTGTCACACTTTTATGTGCATTCGCATATTCGCGAAAAGCGCCTGTTAGTTACGTCATTGCGTCTTTCCGTTTGTACTTTTGTCCATCTCTCTGCGTGTGTGAGTGCGGCTCACACTGGACGGATTTTCGGTGACATTGGATACTGGGAATTTGTAAGCAAATCTGCAGATAACCTCCAAATGTGTTTAAAATCGGAGAAAATCGGGCACTTCATATGGAGACCTACATAAGTTCTATTGTTGCCGCAGACAACTTTACTATAAAAATTGTTATACAACACTTATCTATTGTTATTTAATGTTATTGTTGTAATTTTATATTTTTGGCAGTGACGTAGATCTACAATACAAAGGGGAATTATTTTGT
>Ga0123352_10009166_pt1 | contig 15462 bp, 9 predicted proteins | sample TergutLab28metaG_FD_89700 | JGI IMG/M metagenome (GOLD analysis project Ga0123352, IMG submission 89700) | Labiotermes labralis P1 segment gut microbial communities from Petit-Saut dam, French Guiana - Lab288 P1 | ecosystem: Host-associated > Arthropoda: Insects > Digestive system > Gut ... | reverse complement strand
GAATTATGAAACAAACTGGATTTTGAAGAGAAAGAAACGGAGAGTATATACCATGTTTAAAATATTCAGTACCTATATTTGTTGAATAAATATATAAAATGCAACTTTAGAGGTTAGCGGTGCAGTACGACCACTATAGTCGACATTAGGTGTCAAAAGGTTAATTATATATAGCATTCACCAGCTAAAGAGTGCAGGGTGGTTGGTGTATGTACATAAACATGTTATGAGTATTATTTATTATGAAATTGTTACATACACATCATTATGATTTTTGTAGTTTTTATGTAAAATATATGAAGTATGGAGGATGATTACAATTGTGTTAATTATGTCTTTGCAGCATTCATCTGCATGTACAAACACCTAATTAGGGATTGTGTTCCATCTGTTTTGATTATGTACATCAACCACCCAACACTTCAGATGTAGCTGCTGAATGATATATACATGTATGTATGTAATGCATATTGTAGATGTAATTAATTATATTTTAGCAGGTTTTAAATTTGGTGTACCAACTGTCTGAGGATGATGACAGTCATACCAAAATATGTAAGTGGTGAAAGACCGTTCTTTGATCTGTGTTTGTAACTTGTGCATTGACTTGGCTGTATTAACAAATATTAAGCGAAATGCACGGAACTTCAAAATACATTTTAGGCTTGTTCTGTCTTCATGGGCATTAGTCTGTACTCTCTTTTCCTTGGTGAAACTGTGTTTGTACTGCCAGTTTAAAAGTATTCATACACCATCTTAGAAATGTGTGTATCATTTATTGTTAATAAATGTTGTATCTGCTTGCACTTGTTATTCACATTAATTTTATCTAAATGTATGTATTTAATGACCCTTGAAGTCATTAACCCTATTTCAGGACCTGACTGTGTTGGAGCTCCAGCAGGGTGCGCTGTATGGGTCAGGTTGCATGACTTGGCATTTGGACATTACTGGTTCCAAATCAGACAAGTCAAATTTGTTGACAGTGAAATGATCCTACATCTAAAATGTATAAGGTAAACTACATGAGTGTCCTGTGTCAGAGTTTGGAAAAGTTTGACTACTCTCATGATATGTGAGATTCTCACAGTAGTGTTGCCAAAGATGCAAGTGTTCTGGGATGGGAAGGTGTGTTGTTGGGCACTGTGATCCTATGAAACACTGGGAAATAACTGAACACACAGGAATGCTTGAGACTTCATGGTAGTTGTCCTTGGGTTCTTGCCACCTATGTCTGTTGTGAGACATCAGTTAAACCCCAGAAGCTGAGTCACTTACTAGCCTCTGCTATAAGCTGAATGTGCACTAAACTTCTTTAGCACATATGTGCTTGTAATATTCTACCACCAGAATACCCATAGCATGTTTATGTGTGACATCACACTGTGTCTAAATGTATCAACATACTGAAAGATAACAGTCTAAATATGTTGTATTCCGACCGTATTTTACATTTGGTTGATATAATATGTATGTTTACTGTACTCATTGCCAGCACATGGAATGCACGTGGTGTAAATGTGTTCATGTTTATGTATACCCAAGCAAATTGTGATTCTGGCAGTGCTGTAAGATGCTTATGTAAGCTGTTTCAGATTGTAATGTTGCTTTTTTAATGTGTTGTGGCTTGTTGCACTGTTTACAGACCTGTAGATGTTACTTCCAAAAACACAGCAAAGTTCAGTCAATTGGAGGGAGTTGATGGAACATGGCAAGAGACTTCAGAAACTGGTGCAACGATTGCTGATGATGACAATAACTGGGATAAAGTAAAACAAAAATGGGGGGATATAATGGAAGAAATAATGACAAATTTTGCTTCAGTTATTACGCTGCCTAATGCCAAAAGAGCTGTGTGTTTCATGGCTGTGTTGATTGTAGCTTGCATAACTGGCATCCTTCATTCCATTCGGTTCATTGGAGATTATTCGCTTAAGCTCTTGAGAGAAATGTCTCATTTTATAGAGGCTTCTACACCTTTATTTATAGCTGTAATTGAATTTTTTGCAAAGTGTGTAGGTGGGTTTTATCTTTTAATTGCTATGATGTGGAGGGGTTCAAGTGACAGGCCCCCTCATGCACAATGGCAACCCTATAGGAGAGGTTTGCCAATGCCTCCTGAAATGAATAATGGTCGTATGAGGTAACATTACTCCTCTATTGACATTCTGGAATTTGTATGATTTGGAGTATACATTTGTGCAGTAGTATGCTGTAATTTTTGCATTTATTTGCATAAGAATGGTTAGAAATGTAAACATGTACATAGGACAGACTGGCAGGTGATGGTGGCCTGCAGTGATTTTCCATATTAACTAACTACTTTCTCTTAATAGTGTATTTACTTTTGCTATGTCAGTATATTGAGGATCTGAGCCATAGTGTGCATTTACAGAATGCATCAGTGAGCATAGTATTAATAATGTGGTAACAGAAAGTTCATAAATAAAGGGAGTAATTATTCAGAAGAGCACATAGTGTTACAATGTAGAGTAATATCAGGCTGAACTGAATGTGTTGAAGACCGCAGACTGTTCTGTAGCTGTTTACTGCTGGACAAGGACTCTGCCCTCGGTGTTATCGGGTAACAGTATGATTAGTAATGGAACTCCAAGGTCAGCAAGCAGTGTTATAGCAAAAGCATTCAAAGTCCAGCCCTATTGAAAAAAAGGGGTCACAGGGTATTTCAAAATGCTATTTGTCAGGTTCCTACACTGAAACAAACATTAAAAAGAATGGATAATTTTACGATTCTTTTCAGTATTTTCAGTAATGTGGTTCCAGTGTGCAAGAACAAAATATTTTTTGTAGACCTTGGAATTTCTCTTCCAAATTTGTTTGTTTGTTGGGTTAAACATATATTTTTCCATTTTAAAGATTACATATAACGAACTCATAAGGTAACAGACCACTTGGGAGAGCACGGTGTGTGTCTTCAGAATCAACATTCTTTTAATATTAGCAATATGAATGAATGCCGTAAACATCAGGAAAGTTATCATGAAAAATTCATGGAGTAGATCAAGAAATTTCATAAACATAGTGTGCTTCTGTCTGTATCTCCTTCTTTAAATGAATGCATGCCTGCAGTGTTATGGATAAGCAGAGTTGTTAACACATTGTGGACGGGAGATGCAGATTTGTGTCTATACACTACAACTGTGCAAGACGGATGACGCACATATGCGTTTTTAACACGCGCTTCGTTTCCACGCACTGTACACTGCTTAGTGCCCCTCCACGGGGGGGGGGGATGTTTCCAGAGGTATCATACCCTCCAGCACTACTAGGGTCTTTGGTGAGTATTTCCTGAAAATTTCAGTTCACAAAAATAGATAGTGAATTTGTTATAAATTTTTAAAGAAACACAGTACAAAAGTTGATTTAAGTTGTTTAAATCCCGGGAACGGGCATTTTAACAATTTAAATGCCCCATCCTCAATGTGTTAAGTAACACAGATCTCAGGCTGTATAAATGATGTGTTTTCTTGTACAGACTTCTCCACAGAGAAAGGCTGCAATTTTAGGGCTCAGGATTATGTTCTGTGTGTCCTACTATATTATGAAATAATATAAAGTGCTGAATGAGCTAAACAACTGAGTTTTGGATTTCAGTAACTGCTGGACACACTCATCCCTTCTTGTTCATCATCCACAGTCATCTTGCTGTTGGTCATATAATGCTACACAACCTGTGTAGTAAACAGGGTATTTTTGGGACTGGATTAGTTTTTCATTAATTCAAATCAGACCAAAGGATCTTTTGAACAACAGGAAGTTACACATGCAAAATTCAACACCAGCTTGTTGCACAACACTTTATTTGTTGATTAATGCTCTGATATGTTTCAGCGTTCACTGTTGGCCATCTTCAGGAACCTTTCTTTACTGTGTGCAGCTTTTGATTCAAATTAAATGTTAGAAATTTCACATGATTAAAATTATTATGATGATTAAATGTTGACAGTCCTTAAAATCAGTGTTATAGTTACAATACAGTATAAAATTACTTTCCTGTTGATATAATTGTTGCATTCAAGTGTGTGTTACAGTTGAAGAACAAAAGACCAACTTGATGTCACTTGCTATTTTATTTCACTTCTTATGTACTCAACATGTTTCGGACATTAACATATCCATCATCAGGAGCTTGCAGCTGTTGTTGAATTACCACATCGGCCATTTTGTTCTCGGTTTGTTGTGTGTTGGAGGTTTGGTATGGCTGGGTTTCAGTAGTGTTCGTGTTGCAGGCTGAAGCACAAGTTGTGCTTCAGCCTGCAACACGAACACTACTCAAACCAAAAACAAAACGACCGATGTGGTAATTCAACAACACAGTCGCAAGCTCCTGATGATGGATACGTTAATGTCTGAAACATGTTGAGTACATAATAAGTGAAATAAAATAGCAAGTGACATCAAGTTGGTCTTTTATTCTTCAACTATTAACAATGATGCACGGTCCAGTAAACATAAGGTGTGTTACAGTCTTTCTGCAGATGAAGTAAGTTCTGGAATCTGTTAGTATAGATGATACACTGTCAGGAGAACTTTAATGGTGAATAGGAAAGAATTTTGCTGAGTATGTATCATAATACATACCAAATGTCCAGTGTCATGTGTCCATGCTATGAATGAATATGCTTTACTGAGTAGTAATCAGTATACATGCTTAGCATTATCTTTCCTGTTCACCATTAAAATTCTAATTAGAGTTTATTATCCATATTCAGATTCCAGAACTTCCTTCATCTGCAGAAAGACTGTAACACGTGTTTGGACGCAACTATTATATCAACAGGAAAGTAGATTTTATACTGTATTGTAACTATAACACTGATTTTAAGAACTGCTAACATTTAATCATCAAAACAATAATTTTAATCATATGTGGAATTTCTAACATTTAATTTGAAACATAAGCTGCACATGCTAAGGAATGCTGTCTGAAGATGGCCAACAGTTAAGGCTGAAACATATCGGAGCATTATTAACCTTTTGGCGCCGGAATTATTTTTTTAATTTTAGCACACCCTCTATATAAAATGTGAATAATACAGGAACCAAATAAGTTAGAATTATGAAACAAACTGCATTTTGAAGATAAAAAAACAGAGAGGATGTACCATGTTTAAAATATTCAGTACCTATATTTGTTGAATAAATATATAAAATGCAACTTCAGGGGTTAGTGGTGTGGTACGACCACTATAGTTGACATTAGGCGTCAAAAGGTTAATCAACAAATAAAGTGTTGCGTAACAAGTTGGTGTTTAATTTGACATGTGTAGTATAGGTGCGTGGAAAATGTACAGCATTTAAATGATGTATAACTTTGTTACAAATGCAACATTTGACAGCCTCACATCCCAGAAGACCGACCGGACTTCTGCAACATGACATGCACATCACCAGAACACTCCATGTTGTTTGTGGACCTCACAGTCCTCTCAAACTGTATGACACTAGAGTTGTGGCCTGTGTTACATTGCTGTGTCAGGAGATGGATAGATACAAGTGACCTCCATTTTCAGGGCACAATTTCTTCAAAAATGTCAGTCCAGATCATAATTCAAACCCTTACCAATGTAAAAAAAGTAAGGCAAGCCTGCTACAGGCCCAGAGGGTTTCAGAAGATTGAGACTCCAAAATTGAGAAAATCAGCATATGGAGGTCATAAGGTGAGATCAGCCCTAAACACTGGCTGCCTTTACCCTCCAGGAAACACTCCTGGTCATTTCTGTTAAGACTTTGACTGGTTGAAAACATATACGACTTTTGTGAAAGATGTGCATTAATACATGAATGTATATATTTAAGACTTACCTGGCTGTTGGTGTGAAGTTCCTAGAAAACAGCCAGGCTATCACATAGGTGATTTTGAAGATAACTGTGTACAGGATGTGGCACTATTTAGTGTGGCAGGTATGTACTGTCCTTGACTGACCACAACAGCTTTGCCCTAAACAGTATAGCCAAGATCCCCTATACCTTGGCTAAAAAATATCAGCCTTTACCACTGCATGTCACATTCCACCAGTTGCCATTTGTCAGCTGCTCAGTTTACAGCAAGCCTACAGTCAAGTATATGCCTAACTAAAGCCACACAGAACACAACAGCAAATAGCAGTATTCACTTGCACACACATGCCAAACTGTAGCTGAACTGGAATACATCTCTTACTGTCATAAACAGAACTACACCACTGCCAGTCAGAGTTGTTCATATGACTCAACATCAGCACCAACACTTCATACCAACTTCCAACCAGTACATTGCAACTACTATGATGGAGAGGCAACAGGCTTTTCTGAAATGGTACTTCTCTACTATATCACATTCCAAAATGATTTTCTTCCCATTATTCTGTTAACTCTTTAAATAACTTAGTATAGGAATGATTACTGTGACTCAAATGTCTATTTTAGCTCCTTTCTAAAATCTAGAAGATTATAAAACATATAGAACCAAAAGTTTTACCTTTTGTAGGTACGTGACGAATGTAGAGTGTAGACAGCATTTGAGCATTGTGTGGCAAGAATAATATTTGGTTCTAAGAGGGCATAACATAATGAGCTTTAGGTTTGAAATTTTCACAAGTATTGTATGGCGATACAACTGTGCCAGTGAGGACTTGCAACACACAAGAGAAAATGGAGGAGTTCATTTAACCGTTTGATGCCTAATGCCAACTATAGTGGTTGTACCACACCGCTAACCTCTAATAAAGTTGCATTTTATATATTTATGCAACAAATATAGGTACTGAATATTTTAAACATAGTATATACTCTCCGTTTCTTTCTCTTCAAAATGCAGTTTGTTTCATAATTCTAACATATATGGTTCCTGTATTATTCACATTTTATATACAGGATGTGCTAAAATAAAAATAAAAAATTCCGGCGCCAGAAGGTTAAAATCTGGGTTGGGGGACATCAAGAAGATGTTCTGTCCACACCCAAACCTACATTGCTTCCTGTGAGTGATGCCAAGTATGTGTGAAAATAAATGGCTCAAATACAGACGAGCCCTACAGTAGTGAACAAACTACTTGGTAGTTGTTGGGATTGGGTTGAAGAGAAAAGCTGGAAAGAGAGGAAGCACAGCATACACACCAGCAAGAATTTTCTATCCATTTCAAAACAAAAAAAATCCCCAGTGACAAGTTATGAATGTACTAACAACAGAAAAAATGTTTCTGAATGAGGTACAACACTACCTGGCCATTCTAAGGTGAGCCTAGCAGCACTTACACTATGGCAACTACAGCTTTTCTAGTATGTTACAAGCTCAGCTATCAAGCTGTCTGTTCACTACAGTAAATTGAGGAGCACTTCAGAAAGCATGAACCAAATAATATGACTCTCTTTATTGCATAGATATGGAATGAATATTCAAATCATACATCAATTGACTGTACCCTATGAAGCAGAAACGCTATCCACTTATTTATTGTGGGGCAACCTACATTGTCATTTACATTTCCAGGAACAGGCAAGACCAGGCTGCTGTCAGAATACACACAGCAGAACACTTATACATGGACCACATAACTAGATTTTTGCAATTCCCACCACTCCACAGGCAGAACGCGCACCAGCATTTCCTGTTGTTTTGCTGAGCTCATGTCCTCCCTTACCAAGGTCATCTGGGTCAGCATGAACCTGCAACACAATGTTCAGCTGAACATGCCAATACAGACAAGTTGTGCAGTTTTTACAGGTTACAAAACAGTTGTCTGCTAGATGGTCAGACAATATGAGTCTTCACCACGATAAAAGCCTCAAATCTTACAATTACATTTTTGTTGTATTTTTTCTATTGGGTGATTTCCCAGCATCTGAGTTTTATGAGCTGGGGAATCAACCAAAAGAAAGATTACAACATTCAGAACACAGTGCAAGTTTGAAATCAAGAATTACATTTTTGCTTACTTAATGTTTAGGGTGTGTTCAAATTCCCAAGAGAAATATTTACAGTTTACACATTCCACAAGAACACTGGGTGAATGAATATCTTTTAAGTTATTAAGTAAACGAACAAGAAACTTCTGGTACTATCTGGGCAGTTACATATGCCTGTTTCTAGCTCTTCTAACAACAGTCGTGTTTTAGGCATGTTATTTCACACCACCACCAATTCCTACGATTATATAACATCAGTAATAAAGAAAACCTGCTCAGTGCCATTCTGTCCACCACAAATTCCCAGTGGACATGCCTGGGCTCAAATCTGAACCTGTGATCAGAGGCCTGTGACTACTCACCTAAGTCATAACATCAGATGTACATTTTCATAAAGTTATCATAATGGAGTGAATTACATGGGGGCAGTACCATTCAACCAAATGTAATCATAAAAAATATGCTAACCAGTTCAATACTATTCTGCAACTTACCACCAGAGTTCTGCCAATGATATTGTGAGCACCAGTAAGAGAAATCAGTTTGTCGGCAATGTCAACTTTAGCTACACCATTGCTGTCAGCTTCAACATTGCCCAAGTCACCAACATGTCTCACTTCATCATCTGGTCCACCATGATCCTTCTGGTAAGGATTAAAATGTGCTCCAGCACTTGTACAACCTATAAATTAAATTGTTTCAACTATGAACTCGTAGGTGTTTTATGGTAATTGAATGCCACAATTCAACTAAAAATCTTACCATTTGTATTGTCCCCAAATTCATGGATGTGGAAACCGTGCAAACCTTCTGACAGACCAGTCACTTCCCCCGTCACTTTTACGTCCGATTCAGGATCCTAAAGGAAATAAAAAAAAAAATTTGACCAAACTTCAATCCAATACTGAGGTGAAAATTTGTTACTGTATATACACGCAAAAGCAGAGGTATACTGCTAACAAAGTTATGTTCTGACACATTTGAAATTAAACTGACATAAACTGTACTTAAAAACATTTTGCGCTTGTAAGCTTTTGGGTTCATACAGATAACTTGTAACTCGAGACTTACGTCTTGATCGAAAAACACTGTTCCCTTGACCACTTCTCCTTTTAGAACACATACAGCTTTCAGAGGCATACTTAAAGGTCTTTTACGCTCTGTCCCTTGAAATAGCGACTACTTCGTAAATTAACCAAATGTTCACACTACACTTCTCCGTCGGCTTGGACTAGCTTCAAGAATGACCAGCAATTTAGCTTTTTTTGCCAGTGCTTGTCCACAGATTACTACTTGTTCTTGTCGATCTTCCTTTTCATTCGCACAATGAATATACACAGGGAAGAAGTATGGTAATAGTTCGTCGTACAACCACTGGTATCACATGGCCAACTATGAACATTTGTTTTGACACAACGTGACGTAATGTACACAGAGAATGGTAATGCGAGCAGGAGGGAGAGAGGAGGTTTTTGGTTCTCTAAATGTAGCCATCCAAAGTATATATTTTCAGCATTTATTTCTGTTTTATTTGAAGTCTGTAAAAAATGGCCAATCAGGTATTGCTTGAGCTGGAATCAGCCGCACAAATAATGTTGGTAAGGAACGTTTATTTCCTTGTTCCCAGCTTAAGGTATGTAAAGGTTAGAATTAACTATGACAGTAAAGTTTCAACAGAGTATCATTATAATCATGTCAAGATTTGATCAGAGAACTTGTACTGCAGATATCACACGACCTGTTTAAGGTAACTTGTGTAGTAGTATCAGGCAATTCTAGAACACTGGAAGAAAACTGTGGGGCTTTGATATGTGTTTACCAATAAACAAACAAAAAAGAAAATCCGTATTAAGTTACCAGAAAAGTTTGTTTCTGTCACTTTTAATTTCAGAAACTACTAATTTAAGTAATGATAGTTCTCCGAAATTGTATATCCAAAGGTATGTGTTGAGAAAAAAAATGTATCAGTAGTGTATTCTTCAAGGAAGAAGTTTTGTCTGGTTCTTCAATTAAATTCTTTTATTACAGAAAAGCCACATTTGTTTTGCAGTTTCTTATATTACGGGCACAAAATTAAACAGTACTGTAAACTTTATTTGGAACCCATATCACAAAAAATATGTAGCAATTAAGTGCCACATACATGTGCACTCTGTAGCTTGTAATAATGATAATGCATATATAAAATTTTAGTCAGGAAACAAGGGAAAAGACTACACCTGTGAGACTTACATGTGGTAAGAGAAGAAGGTTAAGGTGAGTGTATAATAAATATGGTGTAAGGGTGTGAACTGCATTTAACTGGCTCAGGATATAGTTAGTGGCAAACCAGTGCACACATTTGTAAATATTCGCTGTCAATTTGCTAACTAACTCAACTTTTCAGCTGTTTTGACTTACATGGCAAGGATAGGAGAAATGGAATTTATAGCAGTTGAATCAGTATGACTGTTATTTAGACTTAATAAAGTTATTTCTTTATTTCTGGGACCTGCCTGTCTTTTTCTAGGCCCCACCATCTGTGGTAACCAGTGATCAGCGCCATTCAGCAGAGGTGATGTTTCTGAATTTTCGCAAAACAAAAACTCCATATGCATTGTGCAGGCATATTCTTGGTAATTTGAAAATTCTAATAATAGTGGATAGATATAGATGCTTGTCATAGGTAATAGTGAACAGGATGTGAAAAAAGCCAGGTTACAATCTTCCTCGTTAAAGACCTAGAAGTACAACACAGTTAGAGTAAAATGTCTGTAGCACATAATATGTTATAGTAGGTCTATTTACATACATAACTGCAGCACTAATAATCCCTGTACATTTACCTGTACATGATGTAGAAAAGACAATTTAATGTGTGAAGTGTGTGTCTATATGCATAAAATCTGCACACATTTGGTACTCTGTCCATGTACCTATAATGGTATGCACATGTTAATATATATATATATATATGTGTGTGTGTGTGTGTGTGTGTTTGTGTGTATAGGGACATTATTTTATACAGAAAGTTTTGCTAATCAATTTCTGTCAATGCACATGACTGATAAACTTTGGCATGCAGTGAACAACATGTTTTTTAGATGTGACATGTGTCTGTGAACTGAAGGAAAACATTTAGTGCAGCTTTAAATTTGGTAAGAACCTGATATTAACTGCATTAGATTGAAGTAAAATGCATGAACCCTGATTTACGGTAGATTGGGATAGTGTCAAATGTTGAACCATTTGCCATTATGTGAATTAGTCTGAGTGAAGACTGGTGTGTATTGCCAGATGAATTAATATTCTTGTGTGTGCATGTGTGTGTGTGTTTTGGATGTGTCAGTATGTGCAAACACACGGAATGGCAAACGAAATTTAGGAATATTAGTATGATTAGTTTATTAATAATTTATGATTTATGCATAAATCCATCATTAGAGCAGAAGATACGATACGATCTGCAGCTGGTGCAATGTTTATGTTTCATGCCTGTACCCTTTTCCTTCACCATTACAACTTTATGTGGATCATCCAGTTACCAAGCCCCTGTGTCACTGTTCCCATAACCACTCATTTTCAGTGTCAGCCGCTATTTATTTCCATGTTCTTTATGATGCGTTTTGTAACTTGTTGCACCCTTCTCAATCTTCGTCATCTCGGGTGCTCTCCTTCTAGTTTCGTGTTCAGAATGTTTTGTAGGAATCTGTCCTTGCATTATTACTGAATAGCAGTTTTTCGTTTGACTCAGTAGCGGGTTAACCTTTAGACGCCTAACATCAACTATAGTTGACGTACTGCACCGCTAACCTCCAAAGTTGCATTTTATATATTTATTCAACAAATATATGTACCGAATATTTTAAACATGTTGTATACTCTCCCTTTTTTTCTCTTCAAAATGCAGTTTGTTTCATAATTCTAATGTATTTGGTTCCTGTATTATACACATTTTATATACAGGTGTGCTAAAATTAAGAAAATAATTCCGGTGCCAAAAGGTTAATGAATATTTTGTGATTATCCTGTTTATGAGGTGTTAACATCCCCACAACCTATACCATGATGAGACTAGGTTTTTAGCTGGGATTTTTTACTTACACTCTTATTTACAAACAGTAATGGTTCCAAAACTGTATTAACCATTATAATTTGTGTATCCCGGCTAACCAGTAATTGATTTTGAATTTTGTTAAAAGTTTCTGAGCATGACACAAACCATTCAAATGTACTTTGTTCATCTGGTGGCCATAGATAACTGAGATGTGAAACACACGGCGTGTGCATAAAGAACAAGTGGATTTTTAGTAAGTTGATGTAGCCTTAATGTATCATGCTTTGCAGAAACCAGCACAGTGCCATATGTTGTTTTTGAGGCTGCAGGACTGCTGAAAGATGCTCTCATAAGGGAATGGTCTTTCCTGCAGGAAGCTGACCTTATTTCACTTCGTCAGTATTTGCTGCAGTATGTCATACAGAAACAGTTGCAACCATTTGTTCGAGAGAGAATTTTACAGGTAGGTGCTGCAACAGTGAGAGACTAACTGAAGTGTGATCTACAGTTTTTATCACAAATGTGGGCAGATACTGTGGGGGAATGTGTTTTAGAACAGGGTGTAGATTGGGTGTTTGGACTTGAGAGGGAGGAAGTAACAGGAAAATGCAGGAACTGTACAGGAGAAGCTTCTTGACATTTATTCTTGCTGTGATGTTCTTGCTATAATGAAGGCATCAGTGTGAGACTTGATGGTCTCACAGCAGGGTTTATGATTTTTTGGGGTGTGACACTGCATGTTTGGTACGTCAACACAAATCTTTAAGAGGAGCCTGTCCACCAAAGTACATGACATATGTGTAATTGTGTAGCCGTGTTCTGTTAGAAGTAACTTTTTGCTATGAACAAACTTACCATTATGCATATATCACAAAGACATATTACAGATTTTAACTTTATCGTAGCATTATCCACGTTGTTTGTCTTATGTGGTGTAAAGTAATTCATAAGTAGTATTTATTGATTATACTTTGAACCTCATTCATGTAAAACCCATGCTAAAAATAAATTCTTATAATAAAAGCCAACGAGATGCACTGTTTCTCAGATTTATTTGATAAATTACTCTACATGTTTCGGACAGGTCCGCCGTCCATCATCAGGAGTATATCAGCACTATATTCACGCAATAGTTGTTTGTCATGCTAGTTCTGTAGGCTGTCTGCTAGCATGGTCTGGTCCTGATCACGCTAGCAGACAGCCTACAGAACTAGCATGACAAATACCTATAGTGTGAATACAGCACTGAGATATTCCTGATGATGGACGGCGGACCTGTCCGAAACATGTAGAGTACGTTATCAAATAAATTTGAGAAATAGAGCATCTTGTTGGCTTTTATTAGAAGAATATATCATGATGCATGGTCCTCTGAATATCAATTTCACTAAAAATAAAATTGTACATATACATACTTGAATATCCAGTGTCATCAACATTATATATATTTAAAAACCATTATGTGGGCATCTGGATTTATGTTACTGCTGTCACATTTAACTTCTTATCTCAGTTGTCACCATCAGTTACAAATCTACATAGATATCTTGAAACTGTTTCTAAACTTATGTGGCAGACTGTTATTCATAGACACACTTTAATTTGTAGTTGTACTTGCTGTTTGTCTTTTCCTGTAATATGGGATGATCCGGTTCATTGTTTTGTGCTTCGAACACTGAGGTCAGAAACCGGTTCATCATTTTGTGCTTCGAACACTGAGGTTAGCAACCATTTTTTTCTTCCTGTTTTGCTGATCTGTCTGGGTTGTTTGTCATTAGTTTTGTGTTTCACTGGTCCGTGTGTATGAGTGTCATACATTTTGTGTTTTACTGGTCCATGCTGTGTGAGTGTATGAATAACCCTTGAACAGAAGTACTTTGATTGATTTTCACAATATATTAATTTTGGCTGAAGCATATGAGCTGTTGTATTGCCTGGTTCTGAGTACATAAATGAGCTGTCTGTGTGTTCCACTTATATCTCCAGCTTTTTGTAGCCCAATTGAAACTGCTTTCAGGTCATCGCCATAATGGTTAAACGTGGAAGCGTGGAAGATTTTGGGACCCATCGTGGTCAGATATTAACAGAGGTTGAGCACCTAATTTTAAGTGGTGACCCACCAAGGGTAAGTTTTAAAGAAGAACATGTATAATTTTACAAAATGACTTATGCTGCACTATATGAAGACACTGGAAACATTCTGTTGATTCACCCCTCCATGATGCCTTCACGCTATGAAACGCCCTCCTTCAGTTCACTTCTGTATGTTGGCACTCCTGTTTACAAGAATGTTTGCAGTGTTGATCATGTGATTCCCCATGCTAGTGGCATGCATTTTATTGTGTTTTGCTTATGACCAATAGGGTCCACCCAGCAATTAAGTGTTATTGTTTGACACCAGGAACCAGAATCCAACATGGATGGAGATTCTTTTGTGAAGTGTTAGATTAGTGAAATTAAGTTAAAGGAAAAGCATAAAAAGTTAACAAAATGTCATTAGCTCTCTTATGATGCCATTACTTTAAAGGTGAACAGCATTGTGAGACATCTTGTGAGTTCAGGTACTGCTTGTTGGTGTTTGGCACAAGAAAGGCGTTTGGTAAAAGAGGTTGGTACTCTGTGACGGAAAAACTCATTTTTGATACAGCCTGAAGTGAAGAAACGCATGACAGACGTCTTTCAATTTTTCCCCTCAGTGCTAAGTCATTCTCTCATTACAAACATTCACATCGCCATAGGCACAGGTGCTGTGTCTGCCTATTTTCGATAAAGTATTGTAATTATCAAAGTTTTTTATTCACCAACTAATGCACAAGTGATTGTCTTAAAAACAATGTTAAAATTTACATTAAAACAGCTCTGACATGTTTCAGTGTAGTCACACCATCCTCAGGGAGTGCATTATCCATGCTTGCTAAAGTTACACTTGTTAAAATAGCCATTTGTGGTACATTGGTGTGTGATTAATTCGGCGGTGATGTGGTTGCATATATTGGTAGGTCCTTGTTGGTGTGTGTATGTTGCAGTGTTCAGAAGTAGACTACTTCTGAACTACTTCAGAAGGAAACTACTTCGGAACAGTGCAGCATACACCAGCAAGGACCTACCAATATATGCAGCCGCATCACCACTGAATTGATCACACATCGATGTACCATAATTGGCTATTTTAACAAGTGTAACTTTAGCAAGCACGGATAATGAGCTCTTGGAGGATGGCGTGACTGTAACACCGAAACATGTCGGAGCTGTTTTCATGTAAATTTTAATATTGTTTTTAGGACAATCACTTGTGTCTTAGTTGGTGAATAAAAAACGTAGCTAATATCATGATGCATGATATGAATGTGGGGGGGAAAAAGTATATTGTAATAATTAAAAAAATTTTAAGGTGGCATTAAAGTTTGTTGTATCAGTGTTGAGGGTGCTACAGTGCCATGTAGACTGTCAGGTGGGTGCTACAGTGCCATGTAGACTGTCAGGTGGGTGCTACAGTGCCATGTAGACTGTCAGGTGGG
>Ga0123352_10009165_pt1 | contig 15462 bp, 16 predicted proteins | sample TergutLab28metaG_FD_89700 | JGI IMG/M metagenome (GOLD analysis project Ga0123352, IMG submission 89700) | Labiotermes labralis P1 segment gut microbial communities from Petit-Saut dam, French Guiana - Lab288 P1 | ecosystem: Host-associated > Arthropoda: Insects > Digestive system > Gut ... | reverse complement strand
TTTGTGTTTATTATTTTTTGTTAATTTTTTTGTGTACTTTGTTTAATAAGAGGGCCAAAGATATTGCGCATTTTTGTAACCGTTTTATTTAATTTTGACAGCACCCCCCCCCCCCCCCAGCTGAAATCTGTTTAGATTTTTTTCACCCTTGGGAGCTGCAGTAGTGTAGTTGGTAAAGTACCTAGGCCATGGGCTGGATGACCAAAATTTGTGGTTCCATTCCTGGAGAGGACAATAGACTTGTCATCTTAAAGCACCCTGATTGGTTCTTTGTCCAACCCACCCGCTCATTTAGTGTGACATGGAAGTGGCCAGGGAGTGAAGCTGACCACTTGCCCCTTCTAGTGCCAAGGTCAAGAATGAGTGGAGCTCTATCTACAATCCCCTATATGCCTTCATGGTTTGTGGGGGACAACTTTTACCTTTGGACAAGAGCATTAGGGTAAACCCTATATTTAGCTTCTGTTTAACAGTGTTACCAGTAGCTCTGTGTGGCATCACATGGTAGGATGACTAGTTAGTAATGAATTGGAAAGGACCTGGATGGAAGCGGCCATGGCCTCATCTGAGGTACTGTTCCGGCATTAAAATAACAACACAATAATCACAGACAGCTCCGGAGAATACAAGTGTTAACTGTGGGAGCTACAGCCTCCCCTTCTGGGGCACTTCCCCTGATAGTAAAAGAATTTTTCTAATGCAAAAGAGAATTATACGAATCATGTTGGGCAGTAGGAGGTTTGCCTCTTGCAGAATTTTGTTCAAGAACATGAAAATATTGCCCCTTATGTCTCAATACATATTCTCCATTATGATGTTTATTATAAGGCATAAACATCATTTTACAGTTAACTCAGAAATTCATAATATAAACACTTGACAGCAATTAAATTTTCACCAACCATCACCATATTCTACTGGTTTTAAACACGGTATTTATTATTCAGGTGTGAAGATTATATAATAATCTCCCTTCTCATATTAAACAGCTGTCTGATGATCCTAGATCTTTTGAGCTAGAATTAAATGAATTTCTGTATCACCACTCTTAGTACTCGCTGGAAGAGTATTATAATCATTAATTTCATTGTGACATTAGAAATTACTTGCTCATGTTAGGGTATAATGAAATAATCAATTACATGAAGGAAAATCCGAGGGTATTGGTATTTCTATAACACCCTTTGTACTATCTACATTGTTGTACCTTTGTATTTATTATGTGACTTTTGATGCAATTTTTGATGTTCAATTTTTGTTATATTATTTGTATGTAAATTTTACAAATCTATAGATTTACAACTGTAAAAGTATTTTTATGGCAATGTATAACAAACATGGCCATTTTTATTGACGTTTTTAAATTTGCATTTCGATATTTAATAAGTACATATAGTAGTTGAAAGATGACTGGTTTTACATCCAAAGGTTTTTACCAATATGTACTGGATTTTATGGACCCGAAATAAAATACAATACAATACAATAACGTGCTCGGCGTTGTTTTTTTTTTTTTATTATTATTCGTGGTTTATTTAGGTACACGTTATAGTTCGTCTTATATTGTGATGTGTTTCTGATGCTTCGCGGATACTACCTGCAACGACGAAGTAACTGCAAATGACGGACACGTAATCACGTCTTGGTTCGGAGGTGGACAGAAAACTAGATAAACTGTGGCATGGGTTGCAGCAAATGGAGGAAGTAGTGTCAATAATGGTAGATGATCTGTGAATGTGTTGGGTGTATGTGAGATGGCAGGTTCGTCAGCGCAAGTGGATGTTTTGTCTACAGTGGAAGGAATCCAGAGCGAGTACAATAAATTAATAGTTCGAGAGGTATTTATTTAAACGTACTGTAAATTAGCGCACGAAGCTGATGTAATTGCCACAGAAAGAGTTGAGGTTATGTTTGTGGTGTGCTTTAAACTTATATACGGGGCGCGAGTGGTTATGATACGTTCTATTTTGTTCCTGTGTGTATTAAACTCAACATTATATTTTAAGGGGAAATATTAGTGGTTATAGTAATGACATTGAAATAGCGCAGAGGGACTGAATATTGTCCAATGGAACAAACCGTTTCACCTTTATGGTGAAGTGTTCTGTACTAACAAATAGGCTATCATTAGCTTTCATTTGTGCGGCAAAACAGGATACTGGAGCTCACTGTAACGTATCCCATTTGCTAGGTACACATGTAACCACTTACGTGTAATTTTCTCGCATATTTTGTTGGCATATTTATATGTTACTGCAACAAATGAGATTTCGGTGATAGGTTAGTTTCGTTTTATATGAAGGATCCTGGAATTCAAGAATTATTAATTTTAGAGTAATTGTTGCAGGAGATATAATGGTGCAAGTAAAAGACGCCAAGAATCATGTTCATGCACATTTTATTGTGAAGTTGTCCCCAGGGATCTTTCAAGTGTCTGTGATGCATAGAATATTGTTAATGAGAGCCATGTATGGTTAATTTGTGAAGTACTGGAGAAATAAGGTAACCACTGATGGAGTTAGCAGCTGAAGGCCTTAATTGCCTAAAGAATCTTAATCTTTATGAAATTAGATTTGGTTTCTTCCCATTAACTCCCAAGTTTTTTGGAGGTTAGCCCTAATCTTCTGCTCACTTCTCCAATACAATTTCGTGTGTTTCTGCAGTGTACTTTTTTAATGCAGAAACCAACAAGGAGTGCAGTTTGGTTGAATATGTTTTGGGGTGTTAAATTTTTCCTGTAGTATGGTATATTCACAGCAGCAATGTCCTGTTGAAAATCTTTCTGCTCCATTGTCATCTTGAATAACAAGAACAGTAATTTGGTGTTAAAATCCATACCAGTGTCTTGGAAGCATGAAGATGTATCAGGTGCCATAATTGCAATCAAAAGGCAGCATTGCAAGAGAAATGCACCCCAGGGATCTCTTGCATGGCCTACTTGAGGTGCTGTCACTTGTTGGTGTCAACATCGCATAACATGTGGTCTGGATTTTGAATGTTTTGTTTCTATTATTGCAGGATGAAATAAACAATGAACTGGAGACTCTCTTTTCAAGACAGTGCCACTTGGAAGCAAAATTGCATGGCATTACTAAGATGTTACCAAACCTGCAAATTGTCCATTCTGATGCAGAGCAGCTTTCTGAGATGATAACATTTACTTCCACTCTGGCAGAAAATGTTAGTGCAAAAGTACGCCAGCTTGACATTGCTAGGGTACGTTATAGCACAAGTATATTTTCTTGCCATTGGCCAGACTGACAACAGCAATGCAAATTGTGAAGTGAGAGAGAAAACCAACAAGATGCAACAATCAGATATTTATTATCAACACTGTCTCAACATGTTTCAGGCATCATTATGCCCATCTTCAGGAGCAGTGCTCGCATCCTACAACACAGCGCCCCACAACCACTACCAACCATATCCAGCAGAAATAGCGCAGCACACCACATGCAGTAACACATGGTCTTTGTTCTCCTGAAGATGGGCATAATGATGCCCGAAACATGTTGAGACAGTGTTGATAATAAATATCTGATTGTTGCATCATGTTGGTTTTCTCTTTCACTTCACAATTTGCTCACGATGCACGGTCACAGAAACCTAAAACCAGCAATGCAGTTTTGGATTAAGGATTTACCCAGTTTGAATGTCAGCCTATGGACCAACTGGGGCTCTGGAATTTTAGTAGCTTTGCCTGACTGTTGCTGGTGAATCTTGGTGTTGTGCTGTCAAAACCATTTTCTTCCCCACCTTTTCTAGCACATCATGTGTAGTCAATCTGCTTACTTTTCATTAAGAGTTATCAAATGTCTGTAGGTGATATCACAACAGAAATAATTCATTTTTAAATTGTGACTTTTTTTAACAGGTGTACTAATATGTCCATTATTATTTTTGTTGTTCAGAGTAGGGTGTCTGAATGTCAACAAAGGGTTCATGACCTACTGGATCTTCAGTTGTGTAGCAATGGTGTACAGACTGCCCTAAGGAATGAGGATTTTGAAAAAGCAGCTGCTCACGTCCACAGATTTCTTTCCATGGACCAGCATCTTCTGAAACAGACTGCAGATGATGTAGCTGAAGGTATGGAATACATAAATTCAATAGAAGTGTTGTTTCCACAATAAAGTACTAGTAAGAATAGAGTAAGCATAATGCCAAACACCACTTGTGTACACAATAAAATCTCTAAATACAGTAACCAAATTACTCTGACTGATGTTCCGGGGTCATGTAATTTGAATCAGCCAAGTACCAGATACTCTGATGAGGTTTCCTGCTGTTTTTCAGTCCTGCCAGACTGATGTTACGTTACAAATTGGTCGTATTAAACAGTCAAAATAACAGATTGTAGCGTTATGGAAATCCCCACGTAGCTCATGAACTACTGATGAATGATCTGAAATTTTAAGTAATATACACTGGGTGCATGCAAAATCATTGGACTTGTATTTTTTTAAGAAGCAACAAATTTGGACCAGTGTATACAGTCCTGATGCCATGCTTCTGGAAAGTAACAAATAAAGAGAAAATGTGTGGTTGTTTTATGCAGGCCCCTGACATGGGCCAGACAACAAATTGCTACACTGGAAGAAGTATTCATTGAATGGTTGATAACTTGTGGATTGTGGCCTCTGTGCCTTTGTTATTTATTGATAACACTGAAGTACAATGTTTGTGTGAATGATCTCCTCCTCCCCCTTTCCCCCTCCAGTAACTGAAAGAGTGTACCCAAAGAGAAGTTGCTGATTTTTTGGGACAGCTTCCATTGTAGAAAAAATTTTGAAAGGGTCAAGCCATCTTAAATGTAGAAGGTTGGCATTATGAGACTTTTTATAACATAAGGTTGAGTTTAATTGCAAGGGAAACAGGGGTGTTATGTCCCCAGTAGATAGAGACTTCCTGTTTCATAATATTCCCACTTCAGTTAGAAATACTTGCTGGACCATTCCATGTCATAAAGTACTTTTCACTAGTACTTCGATAGTTTCTTCTTTGTCAGCAACCAAGATAACGGTTAGTACAGTGTCTGTACTGTGTGGCTGGAAGATGGGGTTTATTTCTGAGTAGCATCAGGATTTTTTCTTTGCCTCTTTGACCAGCCTGTTTTGCTAGTGGGTGCCATGGGCTCCTTCCTGAGGGCTGAAGTGCCCAGGATGTGAAGCTGACCACTTACCTCCATCTAATGCCAGTAACTGCAGCATCCATATGAACAAATTCAGTCACCCTGAAATTGGAGGCAATATTTTCCTCTGCAGTGCTGGAACAAATGCTGTACGGTTTAAAAACCCAGAGGGCAACCATCATCTGAACAACCATTGTGAATACTTGAATATGTAATGGTTAAGAATGCATGGAGCTATACCTCCATTGCTACATATGCCTTCACTGGATGTGTTTAATTTAGTGCCTTCTTGGTCTTACATGATACAATTCCAGCAGAATACTCTCTTGACTTGGCCTATAAATTTATTATGCTGTTGGTAGTTTTAGTTTTATGCTGCAGAGGAATTTTGTTTGTTTCAGATTACACAAGTGTCACAAACTCTTTTTCATTACTGCATGAAGCAGCCACCCAGTTAGGTTCTGTTGTGACTCAGAAGTTTGATGAAGCAGTACGTGCTGAAGATTTGGCATCAGTGGAAAGGTTTTTTAAAATATTCCCTCTACTAGGCATGCAGAATGAGGGCCTGGTTAAGTTTTCACTATATCTTTGTTCAAAGGTAATGTTAGTTATGAGAAATCCTTTTTATCACAGCTATATCCCTCCTATCTTTGACTAGTCTTCATAAGTATGATTTTTTATCATTTTATTCTCAGGTCCAGTCTAATGGAGACCAATATGTAATGGATAATCACAAATTTGTGTACCAGTAGATTCTTTCTTAAAAATCCAGCACTTAATTTAAAGCTGTAATTTATAGAATTTATTTTGTGAAACACAGCATACCAGAAATTTAAATGGTCATGTATAGCTTGAAAAACTCCAGCTGTTATGTAGTATTGTGAGCAGTAAAACCTGACCAATAAAGAGTAAGTGGCACTAGCATCACTTTCACCTCTCAAGTTTATGTGTCTTATCATATTGTTATTACTGGTTTTATAAAATTAGAAAGTATGATGTTTGGGATGCCTCAGATGTAAAAATAAGTTAAGTGGTTTATGTGTTGAAAGAGTGTTCCTATAAGCTTACTCTGTTTTTGTAAGGGAGAAAATTAGGCTGAAAAGGGGGTACTATTTACAATATTGACCCTAGGCGACTCTCACATACGACATTACTTGCAATATGACTGCAGTTTGATGGTGATATGGTAGATACAAATTGATATGAGCCTTGCATGCTGGAGGCGATCAGCTGGGATAATATGCATTGCTTCATTATGCACTTGGCATCAGATGAAAAGGACACACTTGTTATCTGGTGGATGAGAAGACTGAATGAGAAGGTAACAAAAAGGAAGTATTGGCTTCACCTGTATATCAACAGCAGTGGTGAACTGGCAGTTTTATTGTAGCCAGGACACAAGACCAGGCGTCTGTAAGATTAGACCATTTCGCAGTCCGACACAGAGAAGTTAAGCTGTTAATAGATCTTGTGGGGGATAAAGAACTATAGATTTTTCTCTGTTGTACTTGTGGCTTGTGGAGATGCTGATGGCCTTTTTACAGTTGATGTTGGGGGTGTTGTTTGATGTAAAGCTCATTTTCACTTATTGATGCTATGTCACTGGTTGGAAATGGAAGGATTTTATTCAACAGACCTTGCTCCTTTAACATCAAATGACATTAGTGAACCATTGCCTCGTTTCTTTGTTGGACGCGAAGCGTTCCAACTTCAGAAAATTCTGATGAGACTGTATTCATGAAGATGTCTGACAAAAGCATGTTTTCAACTACAGGCTTTCTTGAGGTCAGAAGAATGTCAAGTGTGCCTTTGGGATGCTTATTTCAAAGTACCACATGTTCAAAGGACCTACATGTTGTGATTAAAGAACAGTTTTATAGTTAGTTATTCAGACTGCCAGTGTATTACATAATTTTATTTGTACTGGGAAGAGAAGTTTCCTAGTCATACAGAGTGGATGCCTTTAAACAAGCTCTAGAAGTTTAGTATTTTCTTCCTTACATGTGCTTGCATACAGTAGCAAAGCATTGTAGAAAGGCCTGTAAGACATGCCTTTTGTGGCAAGAGGTTTAAAGCTGAGCTGCAGACACAGCATGCTGAGTCACCCCATCATATTTTGCATCGCGAATATATGCTTATCTTGTCATCTTGCTGCATGCAAGATCCCATTTCAAGTCAAGGCCAGGAGTCATTTAGTAAGTTAACTGTACTGTCATCTTATCACCATCATATCTGAAGTAATGCAAAGTGTGGTTGCTGCCTTACAGAAGAAAGAATAGATATCAATATGTGCCATTGTTTCAGTTGTGACATTTTCTGGCCAGGTTTCTTCTGCTTCTCATTTACTCCATCGGTATTTATTTTTATATCATCTGATTTTTTTAATACTGTTTTCATAATAAATTTCCAAGTTTCTCTGTAGTACTGCATGTATGTATTGTATGTCATGACCAAGCAGTACTGTACAAGGTGTATAAAGTCGGTAATTTATGGTGAAATATTTGTGGCCTTATTGTTGTATGTGGCATCTCATGTTTATTGCTTTCAGCTGCAGGAAACAGCTATTAAAAATCTACGAGTTGCACTGGAGACAAACCCTTCTGACAAGCGAGCAAATGTTATCTATGCAGATACTCTCACACTTCTATTTGAAGGAATTGCTCGTGTCATTGAGATCCATCATCCCTTGATTGAGACTTACTATGGTTTGTATGATTTTGTGATGTAATTAAATGGCTGTCTTCACTTGTTCTATGTTGTTAGATTGACACTGGCGATTGTTCAAAAAGTTCAAAATTTTTCTGTATAGTGATGGCTTTGGAGAATTATATACCAGGTATTTAGACTTACTTTCTCTAACATTTACTGCATCTTTGATGGTAGGAAGGAACGCAGGGAACAGTAAGAACATTGAGGATTGTCATCATCTGTGCTCCTCACAGGCAGATTTTTTTTATTTTGTTTTCTTTGTGTAATGTGCAAGGAAAGAACACATACAGGGATGTCCATGACTGTGTGTGTTTCACCTCAGGAGCCAGTCAGTGGACTTCACTGTAATTTTTACACATGTATTAAGCCATGGAGGACAGTCTATATTCATAATTTTTAATTCGCCTCACTTAGTAATAAGAACATTGTAGAGGCATGAACTTGTGGGGTTGGAACAGCACTAACAATACCATTAGAGTGCAGTCACCATAAGAAGGACATTAATTATGTACAAGAGGAATCATGGTAAAAGTAGATTCAAGCAAAATTGTGACATACACTTACCAAGATTCAAACAATGCACTTCATGAAATGCTTAGAATGGTGGCAGGATCACTGGGCTTGCTGAATGTAGCCCCAAGGAGACTAATTTGAAGGAGACAACATTGATTAGAAGGTAAGTGTTATTCTGGAGAAGTAAATTTAAGTCTGAAAGTTATTTTATTGCACAATATGTGCATTACTTGAATTTTTACAGTTCTTTACACATCTGTGGTATATCAAGTGATACTGAGACTGCCATCTGATTATCAGCTGTGGTTTTATTAAAGTTCATGCAAGATTACACAAAATGTTCTGGCACTTAACAGTTTAAAAAGTGTCTTATTTTTTCAGCATTGAAGAAAGTGTCTGTGTTCTGACAATCCAAAATCTTATCTTGTACTCTGCAGGCCCAGGCCAACTGTTAACAGTGGCTTCTTATCTTCAGAGAGAATGTGATCGCCAGAGCAAGCGAATTGTGGCTGAGTTTAGCAAATATCGGCACTTGGAGAAGATAGTGCAGCAAGTTAATGAATATATGCGAAGCAGTAATGTGTTTAGCAAGCAAACAGATAAACTGGATCCGAAGGAGCTGGACCTGCTGCTTGGAGAACTTACCATCATGCATTCACGTGCTGAGTTATATGTGCGCTTTATAAGAAGGAGGGTTATGGTAAGTCATGTTACAGCCAGCAGTAACAGCATTATAGTTTATGTATGTAGCTGACTTTAATGGTTTATGGTAATAATATTGCCCTCTTCTCCACAGCCAATTTTATCTTAGTCACTCAGTCACCCACTCACTCCCTGTTTATTGTAGGCATTCTTTACATAAATTGCAAAAAAGAATGCATATGGGAATGTCTGGACATCCACATGTTTCAGCCTGTGAACTGTTGGATGGGTTCTAATATAAATATTATGCCATGGGAAGCCACACAAAATTTGTACAATTTAATTCTGTAAATTTGGTAATGGCACTGTCACAGATGCAAGTAGAGTGCAACCATTATCCATTGTTCCTGTATATGTCTTCCCCCCCAGTTTTCATTGAATTCTGGTTCCAAATAATCATCGTCTTTGAAATTTAATTTTAGCATGTCAGTTCAGATTTCTTGGTCCTGACCCACAATAGTCCTGGAATAATCATTCCTGAGAAAAAATAAAAGTGAAAGTGACATCATGTTTTTGGACTGTCAGGTATCAGTAACGTGCCCATGGTGGTGGTAACTGTTACAGCTGTAATGGTAACTACAAAATGTTGCCATGCCTTGGCCAAGTGAGGAATGATGCTGGAGTGGTGAGAGTGAAGGGGAGATGCTGAGAAGGGTGTCAGTGCATGTGTAAGTGTAATTTTATTGATGCTTACAAGAGAAGTTTGGCCTTCCTTACACTGATTTTCCCAAAATTCAAAATTGCTCAACAGCATTATGTTCACATTCTTTGTACTGAATTTCACCCAAGTCGGACAATTATTGTAGAAGGTACACATGTAAAAACATTTATACCCCAAAGTATACTGTGGCTTTTGTTGTGCTGATTTTCAGGAAACTGGTAGTACTTGAATAGATTTTAATGGGCATCTCCTTTTCCACATTTTATCCAAATTGGATAAAAACTGTAGAAAATACAGCAGCATTTCAATTGTACCCTTAAGTAAAGCGTGTTTTCACTGTGGATTTTCATGAAACTCGCATTTGCATAACAACTCTCTGTAAAGAACTTGTATACCGAATTTGATAAAAATCCAACATGGTTTAGTGACTGGTACTAGGTCTTGAACAGCCAGACATGTTCTCCATATAAGGCATTCTTATTTTACTTTGTAAAGAATGTCTAAAAAGTGATTCACACACTGGTATGAAAGTAGCTGTTTGTTCATTACTTTGTGGGCCCAAGTGAAACATGTACAGTTCTCATTTTTTGTTCGTCTTTACTCATGTTTCTTACACGTTTACTGCTTTCCCATGGCTGCCATTTTCCCACATTCACCATTTTTTCCTTCCTTTGCAAATTATGAATATAGAGGTTTTACTGCATTTGTGAGAGAAGTAACAAAGATGCAAAGACTGAAGTGTAAAAACTGTGGTAACCATAGAGAGTAAAAACAGGAAATGTGGTAACACTAGTCAACGAAATAGTGATTGATAGCACAGAAACGAATTTCAGTATACTGGAACCATACATATACACTATTTGAACATGACTGCGGAAGGGTAAGGTGTATAGAATGTGAAGACTGTGTGCTGTGTGGTACAGATTGTATGTTTTCAGCCATGAGTTGAAACTCAGGGGGGGGGACATTAACAGATCAGACATGCCAGAAGGGTTATGCTTTTTAGTGCCTCTTATTAGTCATTCCAGGAAAATTCCTGTATTGAAATTGAAATAGTTCATAATGATTTCCTTTCATATTCTGTACCTGCTCACCATTCATGGCCATCTTCCCCTCTTGACACATGCTACGTATGCTGTGTTGTTGAAAATTAATTGTATTTAAAATTATTTCTAGCTTTATTGTTATGCTGGAGATGAAAGAAGTGATCAGTGTGTTTCCATGACATACATTCTATTTTTTTCTCTCTCTTCATGTTTGTGGAAGAATGACTTGGAGGTTGGAATACCAGACAGTGCTACTCGGACTGCACTGATATCAGAGTTAGAAGCTACACTTAATGGAAGTGAGCTGTGTCATCGAATGCAGGAACTGTTGGGCAATTATCTGCTGCTGGAGCGGTATTTCATGGAAGAGAGTGTAAAGAAGGCTGTGGCAATGGATGCTGTGGAAGAGGGTTCTTATACATCCAGTATGGTGGATGATATCTTCTTTATTGTGCGCAAATGTATACGGTAAGAGAGTAGAAATCTTGTTTGCAGTGTACAGTAAAATACAGATCTTGAATGTGTATAAATGAACAAGCGTATTTAGCACAAGATAAAGGCACTTGGCAATCCTGCTTTTCAAAGGATTAAGGAAAAATTATAATGATATCAGTGCGTTGTTTCAGTCGTGCTGGCACTAGTTCCAGCCTGGATGGGGTGTGTGCTGTTATAAATAATGCATGTGCTCTGCTAGAGACTGATTTTTGTGGTGTACTGAAACACCAGCTGCAGCAAGGCTATCCATCTGGTTATCTAGACCTGACACAAGCATACAATGTACTGCATACTTCCATACAGCAGGGACGCCTCCAGGCATCAGATTCAGAACAAGCACGTCTTACATTCCTTGTAAGTTGTCCTTTTATTCAGAGCACTTTAGTTCCATGAATGCTGTATTTCTTAGAGCATGTGTCTGTGTATCATTGGTGTGGGATCTAGGAAGAAAGAAAAAATGGGAAGGTGGGGAAAATTATGTAGGGAGAAGTGTCATAATTGTATTTTTCACCACATTTCTTACTGTGGTAGATTAAGAAGAATGAACTAGGCAGGGCATGTACACTCATGGGAGAGTTGAAAAGTGTATACAGAATTCACAAAGAATGTGACTACTTCTGAGAACTATTTTTAAATGGGAGGTTAATGTTAGCCTGCGTCATAGTGTAGCTCACACAGCCCATATGTAGGGTGGAGAAGTGGCAGGAAGCAACATGATATTTGTCAGACCTTTTAACAGAACTGTTAGTGTAGTGGGTATAGTGACTATACTGCAGGCTCAATGCTGAAAGAATTGTTTGATTATCTGTAAGGCCAAGAGGCTTTTCTCTTCCCCACAGACAGCATCCAGACTGGTTCCAAGCCTCCTGCTGAGTGATATCAGGAGTAAAATGGTAGCGGTGTGAAGCCGACTACTCAACTACACTTAGTGCTCAGTTTAAGAATGAATAGAGCAATAACACCACTCTCCAGATGCCTTGATGGCATATACTGGGAGAACTTTACGTGACCATTATGTGACAGAATTGAATGTAATTTCGTTGTAAAGAGTAACTGTGAAACCTAATTAGTGTACATAAAGTCTTGTATACTTTATTATAACTTCTGAATGCTGTAGAGTGAAGCAAACAACCTGACAGGCAACATACATGTAATGGAATTGAGGCATGTTCACATAACCATAATTGCCATGGACAAGCAATAAGTATTACGGATTCTGAATGTGTGTCTGTGGTCCTAGTTATCCATCATGCAAAGTGTATTAATTTTCATCTGTAACCTATTTAGCTGTACCATATTTTTCCACATTTTCTCATAAATGGCACGATTTTCAGAAAAAGAGTTACTGAACATAACATGAGTGTTTTGATTTTCTCTACAAGTTTTGTCTGAAACATTTCTCATAAAGCACCTATTATTGTTTTCAGATTTTAATGATATTTTGTCAGTAGAGTTGAAAAACACTCAAAATACCAAATTTCATGAAAATCTGCCTGGTTGGAGCTAAGTTGTTCCATGCAGACGGACAGATGGACGGACGGACAGGCAGATACACATGACGAAGCTAATAGTTGCTATTGACAATTTTGTGAATGCATCTAAAAAAAAAATGTAATGTCTAATGCTTTCTTAAATGTTCATGTATCTAATATGTCATGGTTAACTGTAGAGCTCCTTTGACCACAGTTTGTTTCTGATAATTTCAACTGTCAAACCATTTCAAACAGGCTTACTTGAACAATGCTGATGTGAGCACAGAATACACTGATACATTGCGAAGAAGCCTGATGACTGAAGTCCCTGCTGTGTTGACAGCCATGTCAGAAAATGAACGAGTTAAGTTGGAAAGCTGTTTGTCAGGTCTGGGTTCAGTAGCAGCGAGTTTGAAGTCTGTTATTGACTATGGGATGCAGCAGCTCAGTGTCAGTGTTATCAAACCACGTGTGAATCCATGGGTGGATGCTTTCTTATCAGTCAATCATCAGCTGTCGGAGGCAGGTATTATTATTCTTAAGGAAACTGTCTGCCACTCTTCAGTTTAGCAGCTTTTATCTGTCCAGTGCCATCTTGAAACCTAAAGACTAAATTAAGTTGATGGAGGTAAATATTTTCATAATACATTTCATGTTCTGCATGGTATAAAACAAAAGAACTGCATTTCCATTCATCATCATGAAAATCCTGGAGAATCAGAAGTGACTGAAATTGCATGGATCACATCGGGCAATGGTATGTTCAGAAGTTGTTAATTTATTGGGCAGTTGTAAACTATAAATACCATAAAGAGAACCACACAGACTCTGCTAGAAACTAGTAACAATGTTAATATAGAAATTTGTTTCCATGCATGTGTTACGTGAGTTGAGAAACTATAATTATATATTTATATTTATTACTATGGCACTCTTGCCTCTGGTCTGTTTAATCTAAACTATAAGTGAAGGGCAGGCAGTATGAGAAGGTGAAAATTATATAATTATAGTCAGCATAGCAGAACTGTGTGAACCCTTCCTGCTTTCAGAAAACAGCTGGACAAAGTACAGAAGTAAGGGATGATGTTCTTTCACAGGACGCTTTGCAATCCAAATTTGTCATTTCTGTAAGCTTATTTTCTTTTAGAGGTCTTAATAGTTGGTATGTGCATCAAGTGAGAAAAGATAATCGCACTTAGGAGGTCTGTGTGTTGCAGAGTGAAAGTGTCCACCATTGTGTGAGTTAAATGCATTTTTAATAAGTTTCTCTGACAGGGGGCTATTTCTGAATTATTTTATTTATCTAAGCTTTACGAATACACCATGTGGAACACTGCTTGAAATTTTCTAAGTCAGAAGTAATGTAACCATGTAGCTGGCATCACAATTGCAGTCATGTCTATTCATGAGTGCCCATTTCTACATTTCTTTCTGTCAGCATTAGAGAAAATAAATAGTCATTCCATAAAGTGAATATTCTGGTAGAAGGTGCTGAAATTTAAATATGTTGCAAGAAAGAATACACACACTTTTAAATTTGTGATTTCCTACACTTGTACCAAAAGATAGAATTCCTTATATTTTCAGGAGGACTTTGCAAATTATGAAGCAAATGAGCCATTTATTCAGAACCTGATCATGAATTTGGATGGACTGTTGGCACTGTTCAAGGGTTCTGTCACTACAAGCAACTATGACACCTTGGTTAGCATCTTAGCAACTGAGGTCACTACTCATATGGAGAAAGTTGTAATCAAATCCACCTTCAACAGGGTAATTATTTTTCACACAGAAATTAGCTCATCTGAATTGACACTGCAGTAAATTCAGATGTTGCCACACACTGGCAGCAAACAGCCATTGTGCTGTTTGTATTTTGTGTCACATTTCATGAGTTAATGTGATATTAGTGCAGTGTGAAATGGAATATTGTGTAGATTGCCCAGATACATCAGGCAAATTGTGAAATGTCTGGGCATTTTTACAGTGCCAGATATGATACCAGCAAGGTGTTACATAGTGAACCAAATGTAAGGAAAAATAACCTCAGCTGAGCTAGGCTCCAGTAACCTAATAATAATTGTTTGTATTAGCATTAGTGTTTTATTACATTAGGACTGAAGAAAAAGTGGTGTCTGATTTGCTCTTCTAATACTGTCGTGTACTTTTAATATGCAGTTATATCAACTGTCTTTATAGGAGCATGGCACATAGATTTTTTTTTAACTGTAATGGGATGGACAAGTTTGAATTTGTCCTAACACCCAGTAGATGTATAGTACACCCATATTTTAAATTAGATTATTAAATATCTTCAATTTCAAGTTATTTAGAATTAAAATTTAAGTACAGTCCAATATCTCTCAAATTGTTTGTTGTTCAGTGATGGCATTTCATGATTAGTTGAGTTAGTCTGGTGTTAGTGGTGGGCTGTGCATATTGTGACCAACACTAGACACAAACACACACACAGTGATTGTGAAATACCATAATTATGTGATAAAAGTGTTTTCATATAAACTCCGTGGCCTTAGTCCGCACGCGAACTATACCGACAGAGCGGCCGCTGCCAGTCGGCGAAGTTAGTGCCAACTTTTGTGGATAGAGGGGTGTCACATGGTCAGCGCAACGGGTCCCCACAGCCGTTAATCTCCGTTTTCTAGACCTGGAGCCGCTACTTTTTTCATTCAAGTAGCTCCTCAATTGACCTCACAAGGCTGAGTGGACCCTGTT
>Ga0123352_10009164_pt1 | contig 15462 bp, 10 predicted proteins | sample TergutLab28metaG_FD_89700 | JGI IMG/M metagenome (GOLD analysis project Ga0123352, IMG submission 89700) | Labiotermes labralis P1 segment gut microbial communities from Petit-Saut dam, French Guiana - Lab288 P1 | ecosystem: Host-associated > Arthropoda: Insects > Digestive system > Gut ... | reverse complement strand
GATATATTATACAATAAATAAACTGCCCTTTGCAAATTGTCTTCTGTGTCAGCAATAATAAGCTGGTCGTCTGCAAATAGTAGTGTGTTAAAAATTAACTCTTTGAAATACTTACTAAGTTTTTAGTTTCTGGAACCAAATCCTAATGACTTTGAGTTTTATCATTAAGCAACAACAAACCTACAGTAAAGGGGATTGGAGGAAGAAATTAACAGCCTGATGTAAATCATCAAAGCAAGCAGTGTGGTGTTGCTAGACTTTGGGAGTATATCAGAGCACTTGTGTGTACATTATATCTGGTAAGGAATTTTCCTCATTCAAAGTATATCATGTTTCTCATTGTAGTACACTTTGGACTCTTCATATTCTTCTTAGGTGTATCCTTTTCATTCATTAAGTATATACAGGTTGCACCTCCCTAATCCGGCATGCTTGAGCCATAGCCAGCGCCAGACTGGGGAGTTTTCCAAACCATGGGTGGTCAGCGCGTTATAGCATCAAAACATCTTGCACAGGACTTTGTACAACAAAATGTGAGTGTTATACAAAATTTTAATACAGTGGCACAAGAAAATACAGAGGAAGCATACACTCTTCCATGGTGAAACCAACTGCTCTTCTTCGTCTACTTTTTCCATGACACAACAGCCTGGTATTGGTCTTCGGCCTCCTGTATATAGCCTCTCCACACTCGCCTATCAATTGTGTCTTTTCAAATTTATTATGCCAGTATCTTCTTGGAATCCTCCTCTACTGCCTGAGTTTTTTTTTTTTTTTTAAATTAAAAAAAGGTTGGCCTACAGGTCTTTGCCACCAATTGTATTGTATGTCTTCCTTGATATGAGTTTACTGTGGGCCAGAATAGCGAAGTTGGTATAGTGACTTATTATAAGCTGGACGGTCCGGGGATCGGATACCAGTGGCAGCAAGGTTTTCCGCACCCATCTAGACCGGCCTTGGAACTCTCCCAGCCACCTATATAATGGGTGCCAGGCCATTTCTGGGTATTAAGTGGCAGGGCATGGCATTAACCACCCACCCCATCTAGCACCAAGATTAAAGAAAGTGTAGAGCTGTACATCTTATCCCCTTCCACGTATTCATGGCAGATTAATTATAGTGTGAACTTTCCCTTTACCTGCATGTGTTTGCTATCCATACATTGTGTTTGTCCAGCTCACTGTAGCCTTCTCAGCTCAACAACTGCTGATATTCATGGTTTATGATATAATTTGTATAATTCATTATTACACCTTATTCTCCATCTGTCATTTTCTTTTACTGGTCCCAATATTTGTCTAATTATCTTTCAAATGAATCAATGGCCATTTCAGATTTTTATTGAAAGTCCAGCCCTCACGCCTATAATATAATGTTGTTATAATTATTCCATGAAGCCAACAGACTCACACCAGAATACATTCAGCATGACCATAACATGTAAGGGTTAATGATATTTACAAGAAACATGAAACTTAGATGATAGAATAAAAAAAAAAACATAATTCTAATGTAAACTAAGGTAAAGGCATGCAACTTGATCTACAATTATCATTTATTTTTCTTTTTTGTGGTTTTTGTTAAATCATGCCAGATCATGGAATTCCATATCAGGGACATGCAACCTGTACTAGACCCATAAATTTTCTTTCACTTTTACAGCATTTAGCAACTCAGTGTCATTAGACAGGTTCATCTGATGGTAGAAACCCTTGCACTGTTCATCATAGATTGTATTTAAACTTAGGGCTAATTATTACCCATACTCTTTGAAATTTATAAAGCATTCTGCATGTTCCTAAGTATCTGCAGTAAACAAACATAGAAGTACAGAAGTTTTGAGACCAACATTCTTGATACTCATTGCTCTCAATCCTTGAGTCTCATACAGAAGTTTCACTGATTCATAGTCCTATGATGTATTGACTGCAAAGGTTATGTAACAGTGAAATGGGAGATGAATTGTAATGGCTGGTGAGGTGGGATGAAGCATTATATGTAAGGAGCAAGGAAGGATTAAAAATTCATGTCTGCCAGATCTCTGATGAAGAATGTAGCTGGTCATGTCACATTCATCATAACCTGCTCAGTATAATTGAAGCAAATCTCGTAAGAGATATGAGTAAGAAGCATAATTGGTGCTTTTTCTCAAGCAAAATTCTGGAATAATAATAATAATAATAACTGCAATTGGGTTATCACCCAGTGGCAGTGGTTATTTTACATGTATACAAAATATGAAGCTGGTTACTAATAAATTTAAGTCAGGAGGGCTACCTGAGAAGCATGTAGTGGCAACTTGGAATTTTGGGAACTATCTCAGCATTTGCTTATAGACACAGGGAAACCTTTTTAGAGACATTCATAGTGGAATTAATACTGCATAATAGTTTCAATTGTATGCATTGTGAGCAACAGTTACACAGATTCTGCCTTCATAAATTGTATAGTATTAATGTATAGTGAAACTGCAGCCTAAGATATTACATTTTCACTGCACTCAAAGCTTTAATTAGCATTATACACAAGTTTTCTGAAATCCCAAACCTAATATTTAATGTACTGAACTATTTTTGAACAAAATATGTACAACCCTAGAAATAAATTGAATATGTTATAATATTTTATAAGACAAATGGTGTAAAACAATAATCTGACTGTAGTTGTGTTTTACAATCCTGTGATTTAATCAGAAGTATAGATCTACCGTTATGTCATCACAGTACGACACTGCAGAAGGGGAGACTGAAGACTTATTGAAGAATGAGGTGCTTTGCCTTCTTCTTCATGTCTTTATACACCTTTGTGTATGTTGACATGACAGTCTCCATCTAATGATTAAATTTCAGGCACTTGTCAGTGCAGTGATTTATGGTTGTATAATCACATAGCCTTGTGTCTCACCACAGCACCCCTGACTGGCAAAATTTCTGTCCTGCATCTTCCAACCATACACGTAGGGCCATTTGCACTTATTCAAGGATGGAATCATGATAAGTTACGCAAGAAATGTTCACACCAATGAAGCACTGGCCATAACACTTCCTTCATCTTTTTTAAATTAAATTATCAATTCGTGTGTACCATAATTCATCTGACTGCTTAAGTTTTTATTCCCCTGTCCACCTTATCCAGCACCTCCATTTTCTCTGACAGAGGCATCACATTCTTTTTATTTTTTTCCTTAGGCCCTTCCTCAGCACTTACATCACCCTTTCTGGATGTAATTGACAATTAGTTCTAAAAACTGTAAGTACATTTGGAGTATATCACATAATGTATGTCTAGGTAGTCACTGAGTGAGACAGGCAGGCATGTGTAATATGCATATACTACAATCAGGGCTTGAATTGATTAAAGAATTTGTTTAATTAATAAAAATGATGTAAGGTTTGTTTCAGTTTTCATTAATGATCCAGTTTAGGAAGATTACTTAGGACTAGCATCAAATAAACTACTGTGTTCAGACACAGTCAATCATGCAGTGTGCAGTTTATGTTCCTGGTTATAAGGCTTTATTATCTGGGTACAGTAGAGCTACAATAATGATGTAATGAATTTGTTATAAAAGAAGACTGAGTGAAGTGTGAAGTCCAGGACATATAAAGTGATGAACTTGAGTGCCAGTGTTTGCTATTATACCATCATCCTTGAACGATTCATATGCACACACAGCCTGTATGATCTCAGCCTGTTTTCCATGGATGACCATGAAATGTATTACATAGTGGAATTATTTGGCCTCCTGGTGAGAAACCAAAGTTTCAACACATATATTTGGTGAATGTATTTTCCTGTTCTAAAACTCAATATATTGTTAATAGTTGTTTCATTGCACATACTGTATATATTTTCATTCTGACAGTGATGTTACCAAATGAGAGAGAGATTACCAAATGAATGTGAGGAAGTATGCTCACATATAAGGAACTGGTCCTATGTACTTGCCAGTGACTTGAGCAGTTCAGTTGATTTAGTGTCAAGCAGCTTGACACATTGTTTCAAGTGTTTCTAAATAGGTGTGAAGCAGGTACATCAGCAATAAATAGTTAAGCTGGTGTTATGAACCTATTTCGCTTCCCTTCAGTCTCCTGTGTTGAAGACCGATTCCTTAATATCCCTAATTCTTGATTCTTTTCCCAGAAAAGAACACAACCTTGCTTAGTAGAACTGTTCAAAGCAGAACCTGCGTTATATGAAAATCTGCCTATAACATGTGAAAAATACTGAACAGAGAAACTAAGCCTGTTTGCATAGTTGTCTTTCTGTTCCTGTAGTTTTGTGCAGCACTTTGCTTTATGGAGTGTATCTTCAATGGAACATTACTGTCACAAGAGTGAAAGATGACACACCACAGGTTACCATCCAGCAGCACTACTTGCCTGCGATTATTGTAAAAATATATTGTGTGTTAAGCAACAAGATAGCAGCCATGCGAAATACTTCCACATACGGCTTGATTAAAATTAACCACTATGGCTATAGACGTGTGAAATCTGGTACATAGCCAGATAATAGTACCTATCAAATCATGGAGTAAAATGGAGAACTGTGTTATTAAAAACAAGCAGTATGCAAATAAATGTTGAATGCCCTGTTCTGCCTACCAGTGTGCCACAAGATTAGTAAAACGGCAGTAATATAAAGCAAGAACGTTTGCTTCGTATTGCAAAATGGTCTGCTTGAAATCAGCTGATTTTTTTTTTAGTGTACTTTATACCCCCCAGCGTTTCTTAACTTCATTAACTGCCAGACCAAGGAAGCTGATCCATGGCTGATGTATTCACCAAATAGCCAAGAATTTTGACTTTGCGCATGCGTTGCTGTTGCGCACAAAGGAAGATATTTCATTTAATGACACTGCAGTGTTGGTGATAGATAAATGATATACGAGCTTGGAGGTCTTGGAGCAAACCCTGTACCATTCCGCCTTTATCGACCACAGACTCCGAATGGACTTGCCTTGGATTGAATCCGGGTCTCCACGATTGAGAACGCGGTTCTTGCCTCTAGAAATGAAACTATTCATTCAGCAGAACATGCTGATACATTATCTCACCAGATGCCTCACAGGCTAGGCAGCGGATGAATTTTCGCGCGGCCCGACTTCTCGTTCATGATTCCCCACTGTGCTACTGAGAAGATGTAGATCTAAATTAGTTATCTGTAACCACCATTTTATTATTGCACGGTAATAAAATGAAAACACCATTTTATTGTTTCAAGGCACGTGAGAGGTAAATCTGATCGCCTCATAAAAGTACCCAAATAAAAATCTTAAGGGATTACTTATCTAATAAGCTTACGCAGCTTTTTCAAATTTTGTGGGATGTGAATTATATTTCGATTGCAGTTCTCATTCGGTATTGATGGAAAAATTCTTCGATCCTTAAAGGAAGTTAATGTATCTGATCAGAACCTAACATGTTTGAACCACAGCTAAATATTCTCATTTCTCTGATATCAGATGCGTATTACAACAACTGTTTCTAGTTTACCTAATAGTGGAAAGCAGAGGGGAGTCTTTATAACATGCAGGCTTACATCTTACCATTTACGACAACCCACTTACTCAATGTCGAGTAAATAAAGTCGACAGCCTACCTGTTTCCAAGGATGCCGATTCCGTGAATGGTATGTTGCAGTAGCAGAATTCCCACGTTTCAAGTCAGATATTCTCCCATCACAGGGGTGACGAAGAAATGAATGTTCCATGATACAATTAATAGAGTATTCACGGTGTTAAAAATGAAGAATGCGCAATTCTGTTTCACTACGCAAGAATCCATAAACATCCATGGGATTCATCTCGCAACAAACGCAATGTCTTCAACGAAATAATGCTTCTTATTACGTGAAGACAACACAGTACGTTTATGCTGTCAACATATCCACATCGGGAACTCACTCAGCACAGATCACTTAATTGAAAAGGCGACCAAAATCGCATATCCAAATTAATTTTCCCTCCATACGGGTTGAATGTAGACAGGAACTACTACTTAAGTGGGGCTTCCGGGACCTCATTCCTTTCCTACTTGCAAAACTTGTAAGGTTTTTAAATTCCAGGCGCAATACAAATATTATATCTTCTTCATATCGCATTTCGGAAATATGAAATACAAGCTTTCCAGGGTATTAATCTGCATCTAGTCAGAGGAATGTGAAAAATGGACGTGGTCCCACTCAACCATGTTACCAACATTACATGACTAAGGTATAAACTCTTGTCCCGCGCCTTTTGCGTTGGTTACGATACTAAGACAGATAAAAACGTAATGTATTCGGCGACATTAATATCCATACCTAAAATCAGTCATGTCCAACTACATAGAATTCAACGACCGAGCACCAGTAATAGCTAGATGTGTAATTGTACACTGTTATGAGGTAAATAACTGAATCAGAATTGGTCTGTGCCTGAATACTGAAAAATCTTTTACTGGCAGAAGAAAAAGTTGTAACCTTCCCTTCAGAAAGGGCATGCATATATAGTAAAATACTGGTTTAATACTCCTGCATTTTGCTTCTTCTGCGATTTTACACACTTTGTGTGCAGTCCCTACCAAATGCCCAAGAAAACTGTTTCCTAGATTTTACACATTTTTAGGAGGTCCCGACTGGGGTGTTAATGCACTTTGAATTTAACAAATGTGGGTGTTTGAACCGAGTATCACTTGCACCCCTAACTTTGTACAGGTAAGGAATGTTTCTTAGTGCACATCAGATACGACAGAAAATAACAAGAATGAAAATGCAGTAATATGCAAGTTCTGCAGTAATTCCATATTTAATAAATAAAATGTGTATGTATAAAGGTGACCATTACACAAATGTTGCAAAACAGCTCTTTTATAAAAATAATTAAGGAAGTGGCTGTCCATGAGAGCATGGTGGAAATATACAGGAATACCTATAAGGTCAAAAGGGTTTGAATTGATAAGACTGGAACCAAAGAATGCTAACTACTGGCATAAGAATTACTGCAATACCCATGATGAAAATAGACAGTATGAACAGAATGAAGAATGAATTTTATTAACAATCCAATTGTGATAAGTAGTCAAAATACTATTCTTAATCCATCAGTTACAGAACATCTTCAGAATAGGACTGGAAACAGCTTTACCTACCCCAATTCATAACCTAACTGATATGATTAAAAATACTTATTTGGCTGCATAACAGATGCAAATGTGTAGTCTGTAATTCAATCCACAAATTTTGCTCTACATATAAATGTTAAATTGGCACTTTAACCACAACACATTTCATATTTTGGATAGGGAAAACTTTTAATACAAAAAATATTATAATACAACATTATGAACCAAGGAATGTGCTTTTTATTGACTCTAAACATATTTAAAAATTGTGATTATTCCAGTTCTAAGCACAAGATTATGTACCTCCAAATACATATGAACAAGAAACGGGTTCAGTGAATGTAAATTGCAAGGTATGTTAAGCCTTTATGTTCAATCAAGGCAGACAAGCCAGGTCTGAATATACACTGTATTTTATAAATTCATAATTTCCCCACATCAAACTGGGTAATGAACCTGTCATATTGGCATTGCTTTTATAATGTGTTAGGTAAAAAAGGTAAAGCAGTCCCATTACAAGCCTGGACAGGCCCAGAGGGTTCCAAGAAGTTAAGGTTCCCAGATTTCATGACAACGGCACAGGATGGTGGTAGGTAGTCAGCCTTACGCACCGGCCGCCTTTACCCCCAGGAAATACTCCTGGTACTCATTTCTGTTAGAGGCTGAGATCGACCCCAGAGCCACAGTGCTATCAGAAGGATTTTATGTCAATGAAAAATCCAATGACACCAGCTGGGATCGAACCAGCGACCTTCTGAATTGTAGCACAGCACCTTAACCACTGTGCTACCGCAGTCCCCATAATGTGTTAGACAAAGTGTAAATATAAGAATTGAAGCTATGAAATGCAAATTGATATAACATATCTAAGCAAAAAATTAAGCATGTACAACTGGCAGTTTCAAGAATGAAACATAATGTAAAAATAACTCCAGAACAGACAGCATATATTATATATATATATATATATTAAACTTTTCCTTGAATTGTTTTACCATGTACACTGTTCTGGCACAGTCATTACATTAACAGTCAGGAATACATTTTCACATGTACATACATAATCCAGTCTCCTTTGTCACATTCAGAGGGTTATGTCCTTCAAAATACTGCAAGGGCAAAAGAAACTACTGCTGTTCCAATATCATAAAAAAAATGGTATTTTAATAAGCATGACATTTGTAATACCTGTGAACTAAAAACTCCTACTATGCACATTAATTTCTATATTTTGCTCTGCTATCAAAGTGCAATTATAAAACTTATATACATATTTGTGTGTGTGTATGTATTAATACATTTGCAATACATCACTATGCTGTTTCCCCTCTCAGTTATTTAGGGCCATGAGACCCCCACATGCACTTTTCAGTGCTTACACTGCAAAAATATCATCTGTTCATTTTCCCGTTTTTGCAAAAAAAGCCCAAAAATTACATTCAGAGGAAATGTAAAATTTAATTTGTAACACAATGCTATTTTTATTCCAGAGACTGAAAAATATGTAACGCACAAAATTTTAATATTTCAAAGAGGATATTCTTAACATGAACATTCTATGACAATGGAGCCTAACTCCAAATGTTCACTCCTGGATAACTGATTTGCTGACCATCAAATTCCCTGAAAGTATATTGTTAAAATTAAAATGTATTTTAAAAAATTTTTAAACAAGTCCCCAGTATGCATTACCACTAGCTGATACACTTTTTATAAACAGAAATATTTGTGTCTCAGTAAATTGCAGTTTATGCCTACAGAACGAAAATGCATTTAGCATGTTTGAACATTTTAATGAGGCATCAGTGTCAAAATTTTCCTTTTGGACAAGGCTGTTTCCAACAATATGAAGGCTTTGACTGGTGAAGTTGCTTATTTTTTGTCTTAGCATTTAGAAGTGGTACATTTAACCTTTACTGCCCTACACAACCAGATGCTGGTCTCTAAAAGTACTGGCAAATGGCATACCTTGCCATATGCTAATCTCTGCATGGAAATTTAAAAATCCATGCTGAATGAAAAAACAATGGGCAGCATGAGATACATTTTGCATTAAAATCCATCAGTTAAAGGTTAAGAGTCACACAGCAATGCAACCAGTGAATGACAATCCTTACCAATATGTCTAAACAAAAATACACATACAATGTGCAGTATTAGAGTTAATGGCAATACATAATACAATAATAATTTACTTGATGTCATAATTAACCACCTCATATGGAAATAAAATTTATTATGCTCAAAGCAGGATGAGTGGCACTAGTAACAAACTGAAACAACCATATTAATTTAATAATTTTATAAAAATGTATTTCTGAAGTACTTAAAGGCTTGCCCAAGACATATCTCAGAAAACTGTATCACCTCATACGTTTTAACATTCAAAAGTTGCCCCTTTCAACAAAATACAGAGTCCATCAGAAAAATGTGAAAACCATTAATATCCGTGAACCATAATTCCATGCAACTGCCTGGTTAATTGGATTTAGTGTAGCATAGGCTTATATAACTTCTATGAAACCTGGTTGCAATACAGATACTACAAAGAAATAAGGCAATATTTTCACATTTCATATGTACTGCATGTCGGCAAAATATCATCTAATGACCAAAATCACCTACATTATAAAATTATGCATCTGGAAAATACATGTAAAAATTATCAATCCTGTTCATGCAAGCTGTGCTGGCTCAACACAGTGGGTTTAAAAGAAATTAAAAAATAGCTAAGAAATATGACATCTTGAGACAGTTTGTAAGAAAAGTACAGTGCTTCCATATGTTTTGCAGTAAGTTGTGACTTTCAAGCAAAAATAGCATTACTAGATTTTAGACCACCCACACCTTCATATTTAATGTCAAAATTACTAACATTAGAGATGGATGGTGTTCTTCCTTCAGTCTGTGACCACACCTCCTACAGACAAGAATGTAAGAAAAATACAAATCAAATGTCAAGTACAACTTACAGAAGGGTAATGTGAAGTATTTTCAGTAATGCCAAAACTATTGTTTAATTACCTACACAAATCTTATATATACACACATAATGGAATGCAAACTGAAGCAAGACAAATATAATTAACTAATATAATGTGCAGACCACATCTGCGCCTGCCTTTTGTCAAAAACCACAATACAAAATTCTGATTTGATGCTGGGGTGGGCACTAAAACCTGTCAGGTGAATTAAATTTTGGTCCATATTGGCCCAGGTTCACCCCCCTTTCTACAACAGTAGACCTTTCCCTGGCATTTACTAGTTTGTATACCTGTCAAAATATATGTAACTTCCTCATTTAGAAATCAAGTGACATGAATGTAATACTTAATGAAAAACTCTACAAAAGGTCATTGTAATGGCTTGCTTGACCCGTATTTTCCTTGCATGACAATAGTGTAACATTACAGGAACTCTTCCGATTGCCATATGCTGTATTATTGTAACTAAACTTTGGGCAGCCCCTGAAAAGATTTGGTCACTCCCAGGTAAAGCCTTAATGCAATATGCTGACTCAGGTATGACTGGATGGAGATAATTACCTTACAAGCATAATGGTGGACGAATGCTTTGTATCTCTCTCCAACTTGGGCACCACATTATACTGCAACCAGTAAGACAGATTTGTATGCACGTATTAGTGGTGACGTGAAATTGTAGGCTTTACAGTTTAGTGAAGTATTCTCTCTGTATCTCTTATAGACCCATCACAAAACAAATGTGCACCCTCACACTGATGCCCCACACATGCCAAATTGTTCCAGCCTTTGTATCTTTCATTCTGTAGTGTAAATATACATGACCTTCAACTAATTTCACTAGATCGTTAGGCTCAGCATACTCTTCAGTGCTAGACATGATCAGTAAAATTAAACCTGTCACTGTTGAGACAGGGTGGGAGTAAGCCTTGCATAGTGATTCCAATACATACAGCAGCCATCACAGTGATACAGAAGATGCTGTCAAGAACCACACCCTGGGGCCAACAACCATGGGGACTCAAAACTGGGGACCTCAGTAAAGAAGAAAGACCACTCACTCACTGGAGCATCCTTGTCAACAAAGACAGCACTCCTGTCCATGTGCCAATGTATTGTATGGCACATATCCAACTGCTGGCAGAAAATGCAAGCATGCATTACCCATACTACTTACACTTAAGGGATGAAGGACCATCTTCATCTTCTGCCCTTCCTGACATGACAATGGCTGGAATGTTTTCCTTTGCTGTCACTCTAAAAGTGGGATATGACATCAGAGACAATCTGCAGGATACCTGGAATACACTTTAGGAATTTTGGGCATGCCATTTTATGGTGACACCACAAAATGCAACACATTTATGTATCACACTTCTTACACCTCCGACATCAGCAAGAAATATTATATGGCTGATATAAACTATGAGACCATGGAAGGTGAGCATACTATATGAATTTTTTTGATATTCTGCATGATGCTTGCTAAATTTTACAGTTCCTGTGGCCATCTGACAAGGATGAAGTTACTGTAATTTTCTCACATTATATATGCTTCAGGAAAAGTATTTTGGCATTAAATTTCTGTGAGCTTTGTGGCACCAGATCCTTCACATCTGACATAATGGTTTTACCTTGATGATGGTTTGCCTTGGTAAAGATGCAGAATGCAACTGAAGAAATAAAAGAGACATATGCAACTATGAGACAAACAGTAGAAGGGGTTGAATGTATGTTTCTTACCATTTCAATCACTTCTGCTGCTTTACTTGATGATCCATTTACTAGAAAAAAAAATTGATGCTGTACTATCCTTTCAAACTCTTTAAACACAACTCTGGATTAACAATGCCGAAACTGAGGAAGAGTGCCATACATGCCAGAACAACAGGAGACTTGTGAGATCACAGACTTGCCAACTTCACGCTTTTGGGTTCTTATGTAGTGCAGGCAGGCAACTAGATACCAACACTTTCGTATGGCCCATTGGTCCCAACTTCAAGGGTCAAGTAGTCCAAGAAATGAAGTCAGTGACTACTGAAAGATACACAATGCGCACACTGCATACCAATAAGGGAGACGGAATGGCAAATTTCTGTTTGATGGATCAGTGTACATTGAAATAAGACAAGCTGAGTTTTGACCTTCCCATTCTGAATAGTTGTTGAGTCTTGTGGAGTCAAGATTTCTCATTAAGATTTTCACGTAGCAGAAAAACTGGGGTTTCCTCATTCCTGATAGAAGAAAGAAGTCTCTGGTAACAAAAGTGGCTTGCCTTCTACTAAGAACAATGGTTACTGCCTGAGAAAGAGGGTAAGGTTGATATGTTGTGTGTGTTCTGTTTGTGATGCAAAACCAACATGAAGTAGTAAGTGTGTAAGGAGTAAAGCAGGCCTGTATGTTAACTCCCTGTTTCAGAAATTACCACACAATATTTTTACTGTGAACCCTTCCAGAGCAGACACGTCATGGATATGCATTTGGCAACTTTACAACAAGGGGGAAAAAAGTCTTATCTCTTCTCTTATTACAAATCAACATTTCATTTTCTTCTGTATACAGAATATTAGTTCTGTAAAATATGGCCCACTGTGTGGGGTTCTTTGTTTAGTTTGACACTGCCTACTTTTTGTTGCATTTAATCCACTGGTTTTCTAGATAAGCATGATAAGAATTTTCCATAAATTTTTAAAAGCCCATAATTCAACTTCATCACACATATTTCACAAATGAGATTCACTTCCAGTATGTAATTCACAATTACACCTTAGAACTGCAATGATAATCATGTTAAAAGTTGAGACTGAACTGAGTGTTAAATAATGTAATAACAACTAATTTGTATTCTCTGGTAGATGGGCAAATAAACCAAATAAGCAAAGAGATGGCACTTAGAGAAAGGGGTTATGAAAGTTAAGTGTGTTGTATACACTACAATATTACTTTGTACACATTATTTCTTCATAAAGTAATGTATCAACGTGCTCACATACTATATATTTAAATGAGTAACATATCTAAAAAGCTGCATAGCCACCAACTCATGAAATGTACTACAATACATGAATCTACAAGTGCCTTAGAGTGAGCATAGTGCTGCAGACATACAATACAAAACATTGTAACAGAAGTTAAAACACATTCTGAGATAATTTGCAGCTCACTTCTCACATTATGCAAGTCACTCATCAAATATCACTAGGAATTGCAAGACCTCGTTCAAAATTGGGCATAATTAAACATTTGCAGAGGGAACAAATGATGTTCCTGACAAAAATGTCATATTGTGTTCTAAACTCTGTTTCAAAACTACCTTCCACACCAATGCCAGCAACTGAAAGCGCATTACAAAACAATAAGAATCACATTTTTTTAAAACATGAAGTTACATGCACTTAGATGACATGCAGTTCCTTACTTTCCGACCATAAAAATTAGTGGCAAGAGGACAAACATCAAGCAACATATGTATGTAAAAACTGATTCAGTCACTTTATGCTATAAAACCTAAATATTCTTATGGAGGGTCCTTATTTTATTTGGTCTGTACCAATGGTCACTTCCTGTTCACTAACCTAGCACAAAGAAATTGCTCAACTCAGTGAGCTGCTGACCACCCACACTATTGCAGAGGCACTTTTATGTTGGTACAGGCATGCTGAAAGCACATACGATATGTCACACATTCTGACACAATTATTTTAACACTATAAACAGTTCACTGTGGTTGTTAAGGGAGTATTTTTGGTGACAGAATAAGCAGAGTATTACAGCCTCCATATTTGCCAGACCTGAACCTCTGTGATTTTTAATGGAGAATGTTACAGATAAAGTGAGTAAAAATCTAACATTAATTAACTGCAGTACATTGAAAAAATGCACAAGGATGCCAACTCAAGTCAAACCACAGTAGGAATAACTGATGCACTGCCTGCCACCATGCAAAGCAGTCAGTGAAGGGGCCAACCATACGAGCCAGATAAACTAAGGACCCTGTAGTTTTACTATAATGCAGGAATACTGAAGATGCAAGAATAGCCACAGGACACATCACTAATTACAATAGCAGTGACAATGAACTGGATATTCATGACAGATTAATCAAATATCAAAATTAATCAATTCCCTTCAGTGTTGTTATTCACACACAGTAAGTAGTCTTTACTTGGCAAAGCAATGTGAACTGTCTCTTCAGCCAACTTCAGAATATTTAAGCATCAGGAAGCACTGTACTTGTTTCAGAGACAGAACAATTTACACTGAGTACAGGCCACACCCATACTACTTTCACTGTTCCCTGCTATTTCAATGTATTGAAGCTAGTCATATTTATATTTGCAGTCATATGTGCAATCAAGATACACAGTTTCAAAAGTTTCAATACATCTCTCCTATTACCACAGTTCCCCATCCTTTTCTTTTGCAGGAACTTCAATCACACGTGGTTTATCAATAATTCGAGCTGTTCTATTTCCCTTCTCAACAATTCCAATAATCCAGGCCTGATAACCTTCTTGCTTCTCTATATCCTTGCAGTATGCAGCAGCCTGCTCCCTTGGCAAGCAAATAAGTAGACCACCTGTAAATTAAAAAGTGAAGTTATGCCATTTTATTTGTTCTTTCAAATTCCTTTCAAAACAGGAAGTCAGGGATATTTGAGGATCTCACAGTGGCCTTGAAGATTAAAGTTTTCTGGGATGTTATGCATCAACTGGTAAATATTTACTGATGTTTCAAGCAGCATACTGTCTTCATCTTCAGGATCAAGCAATCCAATACTGATTCTTGACTGCCTTAACCCTGAAGATGAAGACACTACCCCTCATCAAAAGACTGGTAATTATTTACCAGTTGACATTATATAACACCTGAATGTGAAACTTCATCAACAGTCATTTCACTCAGTATACTATGGGAATGCAATACACTGTGGTAGGTGGAACATTAAGAATCCATTCTGGACCTCAATACAATTTCCAGCTCAGGGGAATATCCCTGCAAGGAATGCAGATGAATGCACTTGCGTAAGATCTCATGGAAAATGTTACTACCCATCATGAAAGTATTCATTCCCAGACCACTGAATGTACAAATACCAATATACTTCTTATATCTGCATTCAACACCTTGAAATCACATGCACGCCTGTCTAGAATATGATCAAGAACTCATAAAATAATACAATACACAGTTCACTTGCTCACTACTCCAAATGCCTGATGTTTTCGGTCTGTATGAAGTAGAACAGCCTGTCACTTGCACCAACAGCAGTCCAGTAGTCCCCTGTACCCTGCGAGACACAAATACCACCCCACAGAGATCTTCTCATCAGCTGTCATCAATACGTGAAAATCACTTTGAAATATTCGGGGGGG
>Ga0123352_10009162_pt1 | contig 15462 bp, 8 predicted proteins | sample TergutLab28metaG_FD_89700 | JGI IMG/M metagenome (GOLD analysis project Ga0123352, IMG submission 89700) | Labiotermes labralis P1 segment gut microbial communities from Petit-Saut dam, French Guiana - Lab288 P1 | ecosystem: Host-associated > Arthropoda: Insects > Digestive system > Gut ... | reverse complement strand
TGCTCAACATGTTTCAGACGTTAATACGTCCATCTTCAGGAGCTTGCGACTACTTGTTGCGTTGTGTAGGCTGACTTGAGGCGTGCTGGTGTTATGTAGCGGGATTGTCTGTTGGTGATGTGATATACGAGTGTAGGTTCAGCCTGCACACGGATACCACATCACCAACAGCCAATCCCGCCACATAATACCAGCACGCCTCAAGTCAGCCTACACAACGCAACAAGTAGTCGATAGCTCCTGAAGATGGACGTATTAACGTCTGAAACATTTTGAACAGTAGATAATAAAGCAAGTGTCATCTAGTTGGTCAACCTTTATTCAAATTCATACACTTATATTTACTCTTTCACTTTTCTTATTTCTTTTGTTGTCGTGTTGCTTATGTTGGTACGGCACGCGTTTATCTACTGGCGTCCTACAAACAGTTTACGTAGATCTACTAGACGAAAATTTTATGATCTTACGTGTCTTCTGTTTCATGTAGTATACAAACAGATCGATTCAATAAGCGGTTAGAATCCACATTGTAGTCGTTTGCAGCTGACTTCTGAAACTTGCTGCATTCAACGGCTTCTAAACCTGCAGTAACTAAACTTTTTGTGCAGTTTAAGAGTTAAAGCGAAAGGAATTCCAGGTGTATATGTTTAACACAGAGACTGTACTTAAGAAGCCACTGTGTTACTTCAGGAATTGCTGCTAGTGTTAGTCGACAACGAGATTGTTGTCACAGAATCGGTTTATCCACATGTATATAAGTTTCAATTAAATGTCAATAAGCAGGTAATTCCGTAGGAATGTTATTACTGTAGTCGGGCTTATTTAAAATAAATATTACGGTTTTGAACTTAGGTTAAGCAATGGTCAGTCTACACACAAACATTCATTAATTTTTATAAACTGTATGAGTTATTTATTATCTAAATGTAGGCTAATATTAGCCTGTAAATCACGTAAAATAAATTGGTCATAATGTCCAAAAATTTTTTAGTAGGCTATCAGCTGTTTTCAGTGCCGTGATTGGTAAGCTGTAACTCCAAAATTCGGTAATGGTGTGTTCGTGAACGACTCCTCGACGTCTGGTTATAGTGTTGGCTTGTACCAGTATGATGTTGGATTCTGTTTAGCCCAGTTTGCTAAACGCGAAGTTTCGGTAGCTGACACAACTGCCTTAAGGTGACCGGTTGCCATTAAACTGGCCGACTGTTTTTATTGTAAGACTAGTGGTAACGGTTGGTTTGGAAATCGTGACGGTTTAAATAACAGGCTATCATACCAACTGCGAGAGCACGGGGAACCAATTCGATCCCGTCTGTGTTCTCTAATCTTAATGTAAAATTATCTGCTGTAAATTTACAACCAGCCAACCGAAAACTTGTGTACAGCCGACTATCGCAGCGCTGTGTGTGTCAACACTACTTCAGTAAGCGGACAGTGCACAACACGCGTGATAGGCATACTGAGGTAAGGAGTATTTGGAGCAACGTGATGATGGAACGTGTGGTCGCACTAGCAGCTACGTGAACACGTGATGTTATCATAATGTCATTTATAGTTCGCACTGCACTACGCCGTCAAGTATAGAGAGCAACTGTGGACTGGGTCGTAAGATGTCATTCGCGGCAGGAGGAAGGCGTTTGGCTGCTCTTAAAACGTCCCCACTGGCTCTGGGTACCATCCAACCTCCTGTTCAGTGGTACAAGTAAAGTTCACACTAGAACAGGCCACGAAGGCCGAGAGGGGGAGTAGAGGTTTTAGATATACTCTTGCATTAACCTTGGCGCTATGTGTGGTTGGGTGGTCAGCGCCACGCCTCAGCCGATTTACCCCGGGAAAGACCCGGTGTCCATTGTATGGAAGGCTGGCTGGGCCCCAGGACCGGTCTGGACGTGTGCCGAAACTGTCACCTCCACCGGGATCCGATCCCCGGACCTTCCAGCCCGTAGCGATTCAATTGGTTCTGAAGGTATTTTCCACTAGGTTAAAGCGACCCGGACGTGGAGATGGCCACAAGCCCGTCCAGTGCCGAAGTTAAGTGGAGCTGTATTTCTAGTACCGACGCTTGTCTCCATGCCTTGCACAGGGATGACATTATACCTTCTGCACTGTAGATTGATAGGTTCGGTTCTTCGGGAGATGAATATGTATCGTCGTCTCTAAGATCACCTCTGAAATGTACTTAGAGGAGTCGACATGTTTCGACACGGTGGCTCCACCAGATTGACCACCTGCAAGGCTGTAAGGACCTTATTCATGTAAGTTTATTTAGAATGCAACCCAATCTTTCGTTTTTACACATGGATGTTCTGTTTCTGCCAAACATCTTTTTTTAATCCAACTATTATTTCCATTTTAATCACACTGTGCTCACAGTTCACGTCTTTCTTCCAGTTTTTTCTCGTTCTTCTTCTTCTTATTATTATTACTATCATCTTTTTACCCCAAGAACTTGTAACCGTAACTAAGAAAACAGCAACACATTAAATGTTGTAGTGCTTTTTAAATGACCCCTTATTGGCCTGAAGTTTTTAAAGCTGGTTTTACATCTGCCTGATTGCAATTCCGTGGCCATCTATACATCAGTCATTATTTCTGGGGTCGGTCTTTCTGCTGTCAGACTTCGCACTCCCTGGCCAGTGTCGCACTGACACTGGCGCCCTGCTGTCACACTTCGCACGCCCTGGCCAGTGTCGGACTTACACTCGAGCCCTGCTCGACAATTTTTCTTCTTGAGGACTCACGTCTTCTGGGATGTGACACTGAGTCGCTAATTTATTTTTCCCGACGTTTCGAAGAAATGTATTGCCGTCAGCTCCAAGGGCTGAGGGGTATTGGCATGTTCAGAAATTTAATGCGGTTGCGCTGTAAGTCATTTGTGTCTGTGGCTGCGTGGTTTTATAATCTGTGAAAGCCGTGAGTACGAAAATATTTCCTTTCTCTTAAGTCAATTTTAATTGAAATTGTAGATAGGATTTTACCACTCCTGCTTTATATGTGCGAAAAAGGCGTTCAAGTTCCAGCCATGGGTCAGGTAGTTCTGATTTGCTTTGTGGGTTTTCTCAATAAAAGTGAGCAAAATAAAGTCAATAGCTCCCGTTCGCTTAATTGGCAAGTAATCACTCAGTCACTCTATTTTCGACGTTATTTAATAATTAATGACAAACTGTGTAGAGCGGAATCTCTTTTCAAAACCAGGTAGTTGCTAAGCTGGTCCTGAAGTTCACCGCCCTTTGTTCTTGGGCAGCCCGATTACCGTATTCATTGCGACAGCATTATAATACTCTTATTTATTGAAGTTGTTAATTACTGAAATTGTATAATGTCGTTGACAGACGGCTGTCTGATTACGCTAGATGTAAGAAAGGATAATAATCGGAGAGAAGAGAAATACTTGGGGATACAACCAAAATGATCGTTCACTCGAAACACAAAAATATATTCAATAATATATGAGGTTTATTATTGCATATATTGTTGTGTTTTGAGTGAACGATCATTTTGGTTTTTCACTACAACACAACGGGATGGCTGCTGTCAAAAAAAAAAAACTTGTACATAAACCTGACCAAGTGCCACATGGTCGCCACAAACCCAACATAGACTTTGCCGGCGTCGAATCCAGGCCTCCGCAGCGAGAGTTCGGCCGTGAGAATCGCGTGTACAGTCAGCAGTATAATGTTTTGTCATTTCAAGCTTTATTTGAACCCCATTTTGTTTGAACCCTTAAACGGGTCCCTTCCTGCCGCAAAATTTTGTGGGTCTGCTTATTTTCTCCCATGAATGCTATTACGTCAGACCCACGATATCCTATTCGATTATCACTTTCTGATAAAATTACATTTATTTAATAAACCTGTCAAATTGCCCGTCCAAGTCCAAGAACTTTTAATATACTATATGTTACTTTGAGATTTTTTTAAAAAAAATATTGTTATTTGAAACATCAATAATTCACAAAGAAACAATGAATTTATATTTTGTCTTAAAGTAGAAAATTTGGATTGAACAGCGGTCTTTCAGTGACCAAAGTAACTGTCTTCAACTAAAAATCTGCTGCTTGTTCGGAATCACGTATTATTTATTGCAGCAACTTGCATTTGTAAAACTTTACTCCGTCTTAATCGGACACGGTAAGACAATGTAGGCCTAATCTGTTTTCTGACTTAAGTGCCTCACAATATAGTGAATTAAATAAAAGCCTTCAATTTTTGTAAGTTTTCTGTTACGCTATAACTGTCTGTCAAAGTTCGCTTTATCGCAGGACTGAGGCGGGCCATTTTGAGTCCGTCGTAATCTATAGAACTGCATCGGACCTTCCTCCATTCCTCCGCCGCTTCATGGGACCCCGAGAAGGCTTGCATTTCAAATTTTTTTCTCGAAAAATTTTTTACAGATTAACCTTTTGGCGCCGGAATTATTTTTTTAATTTTAGCACACCTATATATAAAATGTGAATAATACAGGAACCAAATACGTTAGAATTATGAAACAAACTGCGTTTTGAAGAAAAAAAGAAACGGAGAGTATATACCATGTTTAAAATATTCAGTACCTATATTTGTTTAATAAATATATAAAATGCAACTTTAGAGATTAGCGGTGCGGTACGACCACTATAGTTGACATCAGGCGTCTAAAGGTTAAATAATAATAAAGTTTCAGATACCTGCGTCGCCATTGCGTGATTAGATATAGGTTTGAAGTAGGGACACAAATTTGTTTTTGCATTGAGTTCAGAAATATCTTAAACCTGCTTTGCATAGGATGTGTGAAGTACAGTGCGTTCGGAAAGTTGCTTTACACTTAGGCTACGGTAGAGTCTATTTGAAATGCGACGGCAGACGGTGACGCACGGGAGGGGAAGTTCGGAAATTCGCTGTGAACTTATAAAAGGTGTTGGAATTTATGTCCGCTAGCGAATATATGCCTGAAACCTTTTAATTTTTTGCTTGTGCCTAAGTTCACAGCGACTTTCCGAACGCACGGTATTATAAATTGCGCGTTGTGTAGGCTTTCTTGTTTCCTGGCCTCTATCGAAGTAAAAAATTGAAGGAACTGAAGAAATACTTGAACTGTTATTCCAGAATGTTTACATGACTGGCCCCTATATTTGAGCCCAGTTCAAGGAAAAAGACGTGCTCAGCTACCCAGGTGCAGTGCTTAAGTATTAGACATTTCTTGCTCTTGTAGTTGGTCCTACCACTGCAGAGTGTTTTGGGAAGGAAGAAGAGTCGCGATGCAGCAATACCCACGGCACTGACTGGTTTTGTGAGTCTACAGTCAGGTGTGACACTAAAGGTCCTAGAAACGGAAAAAAAAGTTATTTTTTCTTTTCTGTCTCTTTCTCCTCTACCAGTACATAAAAAAAACGTTCGATATGTCGATTTGTATTTGTCTTGTTTTCCTTTTTTACCAGTGCGACACTGGAGGATTTGTATACAGTTAATGTGAAACACAGACTGTTCCGAAACATTATTATATGTATATTGTTATCTTTAATATTGTGTAGGTATATATGTATATACATATATATATATATATAAAATTCTAGGAGGGAGTATCTGCTTTTATTTTGTATTTTAAACTGTAATGAACAGGTAATTAGACTTAATGACAAGGCGGTCGGCCTGTAACCAGCACCATCTACCGGGCGCGCACCTCAATCAACACAAACTATCTCCACACCTCCTTCCATGGCCTAACTCTCTATCTACTTCAGTATCTGTATACGTCTCCCTCTTCCCCCCTCCGTGCCACCTTTCATAATGCTCATCAACAATGACAAAAAATCAGTGGGCCTACTCCGTCGATCCGTATCAGCTTCACTGCACTGTGCATGAATGGGTCTGTGTACCTCCAAATTGTACTCAGTGGTACTGTACAAGTGTTTTTCTCTCGTCTGCTCGAATTATACATTTCTCCCTGTAGCAGTTTTTCTTTAACTTTTATCACGCTATTCGCTAATTAGCTGCCAATTACAGCGGGTACTCTGACCGTAGAAAATATATATACTATATATTCAAATCTGGGGGGGGGGGATATCATTCGTTGTAATGGTCTAATGGTCATACATAATGCAAGCCTGTAGATACAATCCACAGTGTTCGGTATTTTGTGTTGTCTGAGGATGTTGTTTGTTGGATCGAAGTGACCCAAGATAATGGCCAATGGCAAAAATTTTATACTAACGGTTTTCGCGTTTATATTAGGATGTATCAGTGAATTTTTGTTAAAATAAACCGTTACTTATGCTTCGTCGGAACGGCGTCAGTAAGTTACATCCTTATCAACTAAAAAAATTAAATTATTTGCAAGTCATGATTAAACATTTTGTAGGCTCTGTGCATTTACGGTTACTGTACCGTTGTGTTTGATCATGCAATTGTTCATTACATTTGGTAGTTAACAGTTAATACAGCGGGTATTTAGACTGTCTCTACACGGGTAGTTCATCGGACCTCCGCACTGTCCTTTTCACTGAATAGTCCTGCGATCCTGAATACTTTGCTTTACATAATTCTTTTGTACAAACCTCTTTTTTTTATAGCTAAGTAGCACGCAATACGGCAAAGGCTTACACAGAAACTGGAAAAGTATCTTTATGTGGCTTGCTTTTAAGTTTAAGTGATTTTGAAAACTATGAGGAAAGAGAAGGGTTTGTGTGGAGCGTACTTTTAAACAAAGCAAATTGTGATGACACTAAACTCAAGTTCTTAAAGACTAGCGCATGCATTTGGTACAAAAAGTTACGCAGAATTCATCACTGAACTCCTGAACCAACGCACCTGTACATAAAAGACGAAATCAAAAGTAACTCCAGCACAAAACAAGCAGAAATGCGCCACCATCCACAGTCTAAAAGTGCCCGACGGAATTTCTTCTTATTTATAGTGTTTTAAAATTTGTGTTTGCAAAGTTTTGTGTATTTCAACAGGAATTTTAGACTGTGCGAGTGTATAATTGTGAAAGCATTCACTTCTTGTTCAAAGGACCTATCGAAAGCTTTATGATAACCACAAAGATTCCCTGCAAATTGCACGTGTGTTATGCTGCAACGTACTGGAGAATTGACATCATGTAAGGAATACACCTGGTGCATACAAAGTTGGTTCTTCAAAATAAATGTGACGGCAGCCTTCATAGGTACTAGCCTAATCGTGTTTTCCTCCTCCAGAGGCACCATTGTTAACCCAAAATGTTGAGGTTCTGCTAACGTAATGGCTCCATTAGGGCAATGCAAGCTGCACAAAGGATCTGTCAGCTGACGTCTTGTAATGATAGCTCTAGAGTGATGTCTCAATCAAACTACTCCCTGTTTATACGGTTTGCGTTACTATAGAAACGTTTCTTGGAAGACATGTGATGTTTGCTTATGAAATGCCTTGACGTTAATGATTAAGACGCCTTCGCCATACGGTCGGTGCACCGCATCTAGCCTGGCACTAAAGCCATAACGCGATTACAGGCAGGGGACGCTCTCCAAAGGGGCGGCAATTTGAACTGACCCCAAAGCAATAATATTGGGTTCAGAGCTTGTAATTTGTAACACTTATCGCAGACACCAAGAGTCATTACGCTGAACAAGAAAATGGGATCGTCAAGTCCGTAACTTTCATTGTCTTTCAACTTCATATGCCTTTATGTTTCTCGTGCATTTGACTTTGTTTAAACGAATGTAACATTTGCTCTCAAAGTAATTATCAATAAACTGTTTCAGTATCATATGAAACAGTACGTGGATTTAACTGTTAATATATTCTTTTATGTTATGTTTTAGTGATATGCATAACGAAAAAGCTCGTAATTCTAGTCCTATCTTATCGTCGCATTTCTTCTGGAGAACTGGTGGATAAATTTTGATGAAATTTCATATTCGAGAGGTTCACGAAAAATTGTGGAGCCAGTTTAATTTTAGTTTATATCGGACAAATGAAATATCAAATTACGTAACGCCTATCTCCTTTTCCTCGTGTCAGACGTCACATTCTCGTTGTCCACATGTACAATCCATATCACTCTTTTCCAACTTTTAAAGTGTGTTAAATTTTGTGTGTTTTATATATATATATATATATATATATATATATATATAAAGAGAATCTGATGCTTAAATCAGTTTTTGTTTCTCTGTGTAATAATAAAACACTTCAGCCGAGTGTAACAAGAACTGGAGTTACTGAAAGGAACTACGCCATGTTGCAAGTTTTACATAATACTGTTTGTGTCCGAAAAAAAATATGCTAGTAACAAATTTGAGAATAAGAATATCAAGGCGCGAAGAACAGGTGTAGAAACTTTTTGACCTGCGGTACTTCGCTTGTTATTATTGAACATAATTTTGAGAAGAACCTGCTAGTAAAAGACAGAGGAAATCAGAAAAAAAAAATGGAAAAGTTTAAACCATAATGGGTTGCGTAAATTGTAGCTTTCATCAAATTGTAGATAGATGAGAGGACGTACATGTAGTATGGAGAGGAAGAAGAGCTTTTGTTACTAAATTCTGTCAAAAAACCTGAATGGGAGAAAAAACTACGAAGTCCTAGTCCTAAATATGAGGTGAATATTATACTAGATCTTACAGAAACACGATGTGGAGTTGATTCATCACACTCGCGTGAATGTTGGAAGTCGGACACTCAAGAACACGTGAACGAGCCTCTAGCTCTCGTGAAAATCGAGGAAGATGAGTAGCTGAGCGACTAGTAGCGTCTCAAGGAGGACTGTATTCCTTAATCTTAGTATGACAAACCTACTGTATATTTCATCGCAACAGCAGCTCATTTCATTTTTCCCTGAAGACAAAGGAAGCAAATTATTTTGAATCTTTGTAACTATCTAACAAACTACACGGCGTCGCACCCCAGCGTGTAGTAATCTTCGTGGTCCACGCCGTGCGAGCGTCATGAATATCAGCAAGGATGGGGGTCGGTAGTTATTTTGGACTAACGTCAGATTACGATAGGCTGTCTTTAATAAGTCTCTTTGCAATAGCGTTAGCATCAGCGTCAAGTAATGGGAGGATTTCCTCTTGAGCGGGACAGAAGTAGTGTATTAGCTGACAAGTTAGGGTGTCTATAACTTCTCAGCCACATAAATATAAATCACGGGCCAACATAAGGGTTTTGTCTGCTGGCTTTTCTCCTCAGGGGACTCATAAATACTACCGTCCTCCCCAATAACTTCACCCCTGGTGTCAAGAGAAGCAACTCCCTCATGTTCTGTTGTGACGATTGACCGATTGCACTTAGTACGAGTTACGAGTCGATCGCTTGTTTCCGCGGTACGAACTGTAGTTCGGCCAATGGATGGGTATGGGATACTGCTGTTTGGGGAATCCAACGCTTCCGCAGTGAGATCGGACAGACAGACATGACAAAGCTTTTCGCAATTTTTGGAACGCGCCTGAAAACTGTCCACATTAAAGTCTGGAATTTTGAGGAATGCCAAAACTCTATTTGATATTTAACGAAATCACTTTTTGTAGCTGTGTACCAAAATAACACTTTATCTGCTGCGTTACAAATTTTACGCGTAGGGAAACTGCTGATACGCAGAATGGTTAACTAAGGAATTGTGTCCGACACTGTCAGTACTTCCTTTCATCATGTCACATTTTCACTACTTCGTGACTGAAACTCTCAAAGACTATATTCTTCTGTTCTACCCACGCATTCAAATCTCTCCGCCCAAATTGCTTCCACTAAAATTTGAATTTAAAATTACGCCAGGTGTTACTTTCTGCATGCCACAAAAAGAGAGATCTGTTCCACAGAAGAATTGTCAGTGTTATGACACAACAGTCGAGTTGCGCCCTTCCTTGTTTGAGTTAAATATGATGATGCCGTATATAATCATGTTTAATGGAACAGGGGTGGAAGTTTATACTTGAGGTCAGGTGTTAGTTGAGTAGAAGTAAACACAAACAGATGGCTTAAAACAGAGTAGAAATATGGAATTATTTAATTATTAAAGTTGAGACATTTTGGGGTAAAATTAAATAAAATTAAAAACTTCAAATTCTATGATTGTTGCTAACATACTGTTGTATAGTCAGAATTCGCGTCTGACGCAAAATGAATTTGTGTTTAGAGAGGTGGATGAAATTTCTAAAGGTATTACAAAATTTTATATGGCAGTCACATCTGGATTGTAATCTTCATATGTTGTGAGCCAGTAGTTGAATTATGTATAAGCATGCACAATAAGGAAGCAAATGAGTACACAGAAGTTACATACTGCATGTAAGAAGAAAACTAACCGGTTCAGAAATCTACGGTCATCAAATGTACCGCTGTCATACGTCACTATATTTTTTGGCCCCAAAATATTGTAAGCATTTAATTTAAAGCTTTCATAATAAAGTTTCAAATCCAGTATAGAAGGTCAGGAAGACGAATTTTTAAATTTCAGGGGGTGAATTTTCTCAGAGACATAAGATCACATTTGGTTGAAATCACCCGAATTGGTCCATACCTCAGTTTTAATCTAAGAATAACAGCATGAACCATAGAAGTGGCAATGCAGCACTAAGAAGAATGGTACTCGTACTTTTTCCACCCCTGCTACTAATATCTCCCACCGTAGCTCATCGTAAGTTTCTCCTGCCGGTCGGCGATTTTAATAGCTTTTGTAACAATTTATTTTTTGTTTATGAAGCTGAGTGAGTTGACAGTTGCTCACATTCCTTGAGGTTTCATCAAAGAAAATTGTCAACGATAGATTTATGCATTGAAGCTACTGCGGTACTAAGACATATATTCACCGCAACCGCATGTTTCTGATCACAAGCAGGCTATACCTATCAGATCAGTCACAGCACCATTGTTTAGCGATTTATTCACGGCCACAGTCCCTGTATAAATTTTGATACAGGAAAAATTATACACTGCAGCTGATCTCCACTATCACATTAAAAGTACATAATAAATGTGTAAAAATCTTTTAAATGTGTATAAATTATGATGGATATTTAGCCGTCGAGTGCCTGCTTATATATAAATATCTAATGCAATGCGAAGGTTAAAAGTCAAGAAACTGACAAAAGTTTTTTTTTTGCTTGGTGCAGAAAACAACTGGCAATATGGCTATTCTCACTGGCTAATCCACGATGCTTCGGCTAAGGGGATTCGCCATATTGACATCAAGTAGTGTTAGGGCGCCGAAGAAGATATTTGGGCCTGAGAGGGACGAGGTAACATGGGAGTGGAAAATAGTACACAAGGAAGGGCTTTGTGATCTGTAAAATTAAAGGAATGATCTCAACAGTCAAACGTGACAGTATTTTTATAGTATTTACTACAAAAATACTGTTGTGTTTGACAGTTGTGATCCTTTTGTTTAATTTTATACTGCGAAAACTTCGGTATGGTAAACGTGAATATTTTATGATCTGTACTTTTCACCAAATATTTTTCGGATGAACAAATTAACAAGAATGTTCTTTTTTACGGACCATCTCCTTTGGTGTAACAGTCATAATATGTATCAATGAGATGGGAAATACCGATACACATTATGAGAAGAATGAAATGGGCGGGGCATATAGCATACATAGGGGAGAGAAGAGGTGCAGTGTTTTGGTTGGGAAACCTGCGTGATTACAGACAGCTGTGAAGACCTAGGAGTGGATGGAAAATGCTACTAAAATGGATCTACAATAATTAAGATGGGGACATGGACTGGATTGATCTGGCTTATGATGGGGAGAGGTGGGAAGATATTGTGAATGAGGTAATGAACTATCATGTTTCATAAAATGCGGGGAATATTTTGATCAGCTGAGCAACTATTAGCTTCTCAATAAGGTATCTGCACCCCCGAACTAGTTACCTAGTCAGTCAGTCAGTCAGTCAGTCTAGTCGATCATTCAGTCAGTTTTAGTTAGGCGATATACAGTAGAAGTGCATCTTCTGTTTATCTTGCAATGCATATGTCATGGAGTGAAATATTGGCTGAAGAAAATGAGCCGCTATTTTCAAGAACCCGGAATGAAAAAAAGCGTTTTTTTGCTCCTTGTCTTTCGGAACTTTCTTCCATGTTATCCCCCCACCACCATTCTCACAAATGCTGTCTTGCCCGTGAGTGCACTAACAAGTGAATCTGACAAGCTCCTCTGTTGTAGTGTGACAAAATTTTTGGAAGACTTGTAGGTCATTAATTTTCCGGCAGTGGCGCTGCTGCAGTTGGTGGGATGGCTTTTTCAACACGTCATCCCGGTGTGCGTAATAGCTTGAAGACAGCCGGTTGTATCTTTATGGTGCAACAACGCACCAAAGTAAGGGAGAATCTTTTACAAAAGCAGTTCGTGATAATTCGTTAAACGAGATCTCTTTGCCCATGAATTAAAAAAAGTTTCAGGATAATTGTATGAAGGAATGTAACTCACATTGGGCAGCTGAGAAATGCTCGCAAAATTTTAGTCGGAATACGTGAACGGAAGATACAACTAGAGAGACCTAAGAGTGGATGGAGAAGTAATGTTAAAATTAATCTGAATGATACAGGTTTCAGGGATGTGCGCAGGGTCCATATGTAATAGTATAAAGTGTAGCAGAATCTTCGTGTCTCGAGTAATGCATGCAAATTTTTGACTGCCGGTATATCAAAGTCATACTCGATCGAGTGTAAGGAGTGAGCTTGTGCGAAACTTCCCCAATACCAGTCGTCACACGTGTTGCAGAGTTTGGCGATTCCTCTGAACTGTAATCATCTTTCATATCGTAATGCTGTTTTCTTGATTTATTTAATGCATTTGTTTTAATAGCGAGTGGAAAAGGTTTTGTTGTGCTTCGCAGAATGTGATTGAACGTAAAAAGGTAAAAGTAAAGATAAAGCAGTCCCATTACAAGCCTGGAGTGGCCCAGAGGGGTCCAGGAATTTAAGGTTCTCAGATAAAATGACAAAGGCACAGGTTGATGGTAAGTTTACCAGCCTTACGCGCCGGCAGCCTTTACCACCAGGAAATGCTCCTGGTATTCATCTCTGTTAGAGTCTGAGTCTACCCCAGGGCCATAGTGCGATAGGAAGGGTTATACTAATGAAAAATTCCAATGACACCATCTGGGATCGAACCAGCGACCTTTCGGTTTGTAGAGCAGTACCTTAACCGCTGTGCTACCGCGGTCTCCGAACGTGAAAAGTGAAGACAAAATTCACCCTAGAACAGGCCACGAATGCTCAGAGGGGGAGTAGGCATATAGCTTAACTCCTTCTTTAACCTTGGCCCTAAATGGGGTGGATGGTCAAAACCACGCCTCGGCCGCTTTACCCCCGGGAAAGATCCGGTACCCATTGTATAGGAGGCTGGTTGGGACTCGGGGCCGGAGAGGATGGGTGCGGAAAGTCTCGTCCCAACCACGATTCGATCCCTGGACATTCCTGCCCGCAGCGAGTCGCTATACCGACTGAGCTATCCCGGCTAACATATGATCAAACGTACGTAAAATTAACATCCCCTTGTGCTACTTTTGCATTCCCACGGCTGTGTTCGCAAGGCGCCTGTGGCCTACTGCTCTGGCTGATGTCTGTTAATATCCGTTTGATCTTCCCAGTTATTATATTGATGTGACACCAAGTGGCGGGTTTGTTCTTTAGACCTGCACCTATTTAGCCCTTGCTTATGGCTGTCGGTTCTTCATCCTCTGAATGCAATCACTTACAGAAATACTGTTTTCAGGCTTCTCATCATTTCTTAGGAGCTCCGTTAATAAAGTATGTCTGTATTAGTGTGTGTTCGCGTGTTCGACAGCTAACAACATGCAACACATCCATATCTGAGGAGCCGAAAATCATTCAGCTGACTACTTTCATGGAAGGCACTCCTTTTTTAGAATGTAATAAATCACTCGACTGACCAACAAATTTATTGCTTTTCGTTGAACTCCAAGGTTCATTACACTGAACCTTGTCGAAAACTGAGTTCAACACAATGTGTAGGTTTCTTTTTCAATATTATCTCCATTTTTTACTTGATCTCAAGTGTTACTGCCCTGCATAGTCTTCCAACTAAACTTTTAAGCAGTTTTCCTTAGCCCTGTAAATGCAAGGTACCCATCTTCTATCATCCTCTTAAATTTTATTATGCCAGAGTTTTATTTTGAATTTTGGAATGTTCTCCAGCCTCCTGCTGCTTCTTCCCCTGTGTGGCGCCCAATCAAGCGTTCTCTCCCCTTTATGAACAGTTGCAATTACGCCGCAGAAAACTTGCTTTTGGAGCGAGCCGTCCTAGCTGAGGTGCGCACTTGGGCCGAACTTGTTCAGCGTCACAAGGAAAAGAAATTCGTAATAGCCAGATTTGTCAACTCAGGACTGTCACAGCAGTTATGGAAGTTATTAATGAAATTCCCTTTCTTCTCCATAATTTCCACACCCACCCTCCGTTCATCTTATCCTCCTTGTTTCGATAACTCCTAATGCACAGTTAACAGTGCAAACAAGAAATGTGTTTGCACCGATATCTCCTAATAGACGTGAGAAGGTAGTCGCCCTCCTCTAATATTCTCTTCTCCCAATATTGGAGGGACAGTGAGCAGATGGCGGCAAGACTGGCGAGGTGTCTGGAAGGCGACTAGCCCAGTGTCAAACTACTTTGTCTGCCATACCTTTTATGTCTGTCTGGCTACTTCTTGTCTGCGAAATGTCAAAACGCTGTGCCTGCTCCCCCGAGAATTGGTGCTGATGGATTCTAAACTAAATATATGGCTTTCTGTACAAGACACAGTGTTCAGCTCCACCCCCATGGTTAGTAGGACCTGTGGTCTTTCTGGAAACTGCAACTTGAGTGGGGCTATGGCAGTCACTCTCTGAGGTAATATAAGCTTGAGAATTCGAAGAAATATTTTTAAAATTGAGTTGGCGTGTATGCCAGGTCAGAGGGTATCTCGTTTTTTGTGAGAGTATTGTAGCGTTATATATATATATATATATATATATATATATATATGTGTGTGTGTGTGTGTGTGTGTGTGTTTGGACCGGGTAGCTCAGTCGGTATAGCGACTGACTACGGGCTGGACAGACCGGGATAGAATCCCGGTGGGGACGAGATTTTCCACCCATCCAGACAGGCCCTGGGGCCCACCAGCCTCCTGTAAAATGGGTACCGGCTCTTTCCCGGGGGTAAAGTGCGGCCGGGGCCTGCTGTTGACCACACACCCCCTTCTAGTGCCGCGGTCATGGAAGAGTAGAGCTACACCTCTACCAACCCTCTGGGCCACACCGGGCTTGTAACGGGATCACTTTACCTTTATATATATATATATATATACAGTGTCCCAGGAGGAATGTGCCAGACTTCGGGAAGGTGTTCCTTATGTTAAAGTATACCGATATAACCCAAAAAACCTATGTCCAAAGTTGAACGGTTACGGAGATAATGGCCAGAGAATTTTGAAACTTTGACAGCTGTTACACACTTATTGATTACCAAATACATATTAAAACTGGCAGGAATATGTGGTTTCT
>Ga0123352_10009161_pt1 | contig 15463 bp, 6 predicted proteins | sample TergutLab28metaG_FD_89700 | JGI IMG/M metagenome (GOLD analysis project Ga0123352, IMG submission 89700) | Labiotermes labralis P1 segment gut microbial communities from Petit-Saut dam, French Guiana - Lab288 P1 | ecosystem: Host-associated > Arthropoda: Insects > Digestive system > Gut ... | reverse complement strand
TGGCTGAGCCACCAGGAACTGGCAGTCGAAAGGAATGTTGATGTCAGTGAAGAACTGTTCCAGGGACGTGTTGGTGTCCAGGAACAGCAGCCAGATGTCTCTAGATGAATAGGGATCTACAAAGGCCTGTAAAAAATTATTATGAGCTTTAATTCATAAGAATGTATTTGTTATTACTATAAATTAATATTTTGTTAATATGCGTGTTTCGTGAAATATTTGTATTTAAGAATTAATGTGTATAATTGTATAATCACAGTAGAAAATCATGTAAATATTTATTTCTTTGTACATGAATTAGATATTGTGTAATTTAAAATTTGAAGATGTTATGTTTAGAAAACAAAGTAATGTGTTAAATAATGATATTTCTATCAAAATATCTAAAAAAATAATTACAGTAATATTATTTGTTTTATTAACTACATTTACGTGCAGAATGGAAGGGAAATAAATTTTAAAATACTGAGTTATTCACAATTTAATGACAACCATACTCAACATAAAACTGTCGGGGGATGTAAATTTCCGATGTTTGTGTAGATTGATTTTAAAAACTCTGATATTCACGTGCAGTTAAGTCCAGGATTGTCATGTAGAGAGCAAATTCAAAACGTAGAACACTCCGTGATTAACAAATCTAGTCTATATTTGAGAAGGAAACATATTGTTTTAGATTTACAATGTACATTTTTTGGCGTTAAAAATTAGACCCTTCGGGAATAAGATTTAAACACCTAGAACGTTTAGAAACGTGGAGCTGGAGAAAGATGGAGACCCATTCGGTACGATCGAGCGAGAAATTATGTAGTATTACATAGAGAGAAGGTGTAGAGGAATAAAATGCATAGAATGAAGAGGACGGAGGCCAAATGGGCCGGTAGCTTTTGCTGTAGAAATTGACTTGTAAAAGGCGTTATTGAAGGAAAAATAAAATTGATGGGACGAAGAAGAATATAGCGTAAGCAGATACTGAATGGCCACAAGGAAAGGAGAATATATTGAAAATTTAAAGAGAAAGAATTGTATCGCCCTTCCTGGTAAACTGCTTTTTAGAATGGGCTATGGAACTGTCGTAAGACACTCTGGGGAATGAATGAGAGAATAAATGACTGAATGAATGAAAGCCAACAGAATGTTAATCAAGAACGAAATCAAGGAGAATTATAGTTTTCCTGCATGTGGCATGCATGAGGAAGAAGACAATGCAAAAAGATCTCGGATGGGAATCCAGAGTTAAAAAAGAATGCTTGGTAAACGTAGGCTTTGCTGAGAAGATGTTATTTAGTTGGATCTTGAAGAAGGCTGTTGGAAGGCCTGGGCTGAAAAAAACTGTCTGAAGATAAAGAACAGGGGCGGAGCTTCTGTCAACATGATAGTAAAATTTGTGTTAAACAAAATGTTGATAATTTTTATTTGCTCACAGAAAATAATGGTGCACATAGTTAGGTAGATTCCTTACAACATCAAGGGGTAGGGAAACGGACCAACTCAAAATGTATTATTATAGGAACGTGTAATTGCTAATATATATTGGAAGTGTGTTTGTAAGTGGGGAAGCTTCCTTTTTCAATCAGAATTAGCAAAAGTCTCTGATCCGTTAGTTCAGAAACGTGAGAATTTATTGCATAAATTTTGAATACTTTACTTCCATTATTTTTAAAACAACCTACATTCTATCTGTTCAAAAACGCCTCGAGAATTGTCAAACGAAGAAGAATCGTGAAATTGTGTGCATTGTATTATAGTGAACTCATATATTATATCTGAGAGAAGATGTCTCAGTACATTTATAACCTGGGTTATATAGCTTCTTGTTCCTTCGTTCCCTGTCAGCATGATGTATATTGACCGCTGAGCAACGCAGCTCTCTCTGGTGCCACTTCTGTATGTCTTTTCCATAAGAGGAATATATTCAAATATTAAGTATTTGCGAAATTTCTGCATCAATATTGTAGCTTCAAAACCTGGAAAACATTATTTACGTTTTTAATTATATAAATATAATGAAGAATTTACTAGCAGATTACACTCAAAGATACCTGGCACATTTCGCTCCAGAGTATTTGTCGTTGCGTTTATTATTCAGAAATGTCAAAGTTCAAATTGAGAGAAAAATAATTTTGCTCACTGCTGTGTTTATGTTTATGTAAATGCGTCTCTCGTTTTGACGGAGTAATATAGAATGAGGTTTTTCAGAATAGAGTGTAGACGAAAATTTTGAAAGAGTTACGAGGCAGCGGGTGACTGGTAGATTTGCTTAATGGGGAGATTAGTGATCTGTATTGACCAAAAAATTGTATTCGGCAGATCAAATCAAGAGAGATGAAGGTAGTGGGCTTGTGGAAGTTATGGGATTTGGGAGAGACTGTACAGTAATTAGTGTGGGAACCTGAGGTAAACAGATCAGTTGGAATGAGCAGGCGTAGATGCAAGTGTGAATATCAAAATTTGACTCTTAATTATAGCTTTTGTGTGCATTGACTAACTCATTTAACTGGCACGTATCGACGTCTCATATATATAGTAATGAACTTTTGCCTCCATAAAGTACGGGTATTATTTTGGCTAGATGTGGAACTATTAGATTTTCAAGTTCTTTCACAAGAGAATGTTTATATGCACGGTATTTTGATGCCTGACGATTTATTCACAATTTTATTATAATATTAAAGTGTGGTATGAAATGTAAATGACTAAATTCAGGAAACAGGATAATATATATGCCAGTGCGATCTAAAAGAAATTTACTCAAATTTGAAATATAATTCAATAACTTCCATTTCAAATTATAGTATTAATTTTCACATCATAAGTACTTTTGTTTTCGTTGTATTTACGCAAATATTGCATTATATATTCAAATATATATTTTGCAAAAAATTTAAATAATGCTGTGAAGAGATACAATTTTTTTTTTCAGAAAATGATGTGAGTTGCTCGATATTTCAGGCACAGTTATTAATAAATTCTATAAACAACAAATTCCCCTATTAAAGCACAATTCATGACAAGTATCATACTGCTACATGTTTCGACACCGCGGTGCCATCCTCACGGATTCTGATAGAACAACTTATATAATCCAGCACACTAAACTACTTATTGTATCGCCAAAAATGGACTGATTGATTTATTAATCAACTAGATTATATAAAGCTGACAAACATAAAATTATGAAGTCACAATATAGTAATACTAAAACTGTGCAACAGTGAGCCGCTTCCAGTACAAACTGGCTGCTGTTTGTATTCTGTCTGCAGCACATGTACAGACATCTGTCTGGATCCCAAAGAGGTCTCGTGTGAAGTTTTCTGTGTTGGGCTGGGCGATGTGTTATACTGCACTGTCTGTTGTACTGCACTGTCTGTTATACTGCACTGTCTGTTGTACTGCACTGTCTGTTGTACTGCACTGTCTATTATACTGCACTGTCTGTTGTACTGCACTGTCTGTTGTACTGCACTGTCTGTTATACTGCACTGCAAGGGGCAGTACAGTCTGTTATACTGCACTACAATGGGCAGTACAGTCTGTTTTACTGCACTACAATGGGCAATACAGTCTGTTATACTGCACTGCAAGGGGCAATACAGTCTGTTTACGTTCTATAGGATGCTAACTGGACCGCGTAAATGACTGGACACAAAAGCGAAGAAAATATCTACCTCACACCAGGTTACGAAACTGTACATAGTCTGAAGCGTTTGATTTATCTGAAGTTTATGCGCAAACAAATAAATGATCAGACGACAGACTGACCGTTACATATCTGTTGCGAAGAGACCAAATTATCTACATATGGCTCATGTGATTAATTTTCTGAAAACAAATAGACCATGGGGGCCCAGTTCGATGCAAAACTAATTCATGTGGGGGTTTTGGTAGACAAAGTGGCAGTCAGGCACGTTTTGTGCTGAGAATTTCGAAATCTCCTGTCAATATTTTCTAATCATATGTGAAAACAAAATCGGTGCTGTAAATTTTAACAACTTTCGTAGTAGTTTGCAAATAAACCAACCAAAAATTGTGAACAAAGCAACATACACAATTCTACAACATTTTTAGCGAAAACAGCAAACATGAAATCTCCAAGACAAATTGATTTCTTACCCACTAAGATTACATATTTTTAAAAAAGCTCCTTGTTGGATATAAGAAAACATGGGCACTTCCCGTACAAAGTTGCTCTCAGCACATTTCTGTTCAACAAAAGCACACACCTGTTGTAAATGATAAAATTAATCCTCACCTTGCTGTTGTGCCTCAGGGTTTATGATGAAAATGCAACTATGTGGAAACCGCTGATAAATATCAGCTATAAACTGTGCTTGTCTCAACACTTTCTGTAAACCACCGCTCACAGCGCCACTATACAATAACAACACAACAATAACATAAATCTGCATTTGGAACATCGGACGTTCGTATGTTTATATCTCAGTTGGAATCGGTTCTTCACATAAAATATCAAATCTTTGGTGCAGCTTGGGAATTAAGTTGACAAACTTGTGGTAATGCAACTTGACAGTATGGAGAAGTTAAACGCAATAGAGATATTCAGAAATAATCTGGGTCAACATTCAACACTAAATTTGACCTTGTGGCATGTTCATATAAAGCTGTGCCTGTCGTATCATAATAACTACGTACTTCCTCCTCATTAGAACATGTTACTGTGATGGCGTGTTGATAATATCATTGTAATGAATAAGTAATAAGCTTTATTTGTGTAGGATTTGTTTGTCACAGTCATATAGTATTTTAAAAATTTTTAGCTATTGAGCCATGCATTGAACAGTTTGGCTACTGGCTGTAGTTCATTGCACTGTAAAGAATGCCAAACACGACATTCTGCACACAACAAACTTTCCTACAAAATGGAGTGCCGTGAGAAATACATTTTTTAAAAGTGTCAGTAAACTGACACAAATTTTTAGCTGCTACAGTCAGGGTCATTGTGACAATGAGAGGTGTCAATATACGGCTGTGCGTGCAGGGACAGTCAGATGAGTTGAATTTGTACTGTGTGTGGGATATAACGTACTGGAACGGAGCGTTTTGGATAGTATGTCGGTGACTTAATTCGAAAGTCTTATTTTGCGAAAGTAATGCAGTGCTGCATAAATTTTAAAGAAAGAGGGCCTGCATTTATTTAAATTATAACGTGGCAAAATACACTTGAAATGAGAAGAAGAAAATCTTGTGAATTTGTTTATAGAGAACCCCCATTTCATCTTGTTACAAACCTGACTGTACTACACCCTGTGTGTTTCACAACTCCCCACCCAACCACGAATTTCATAAACATTTATACAGCAACATGCACATTGAATATGTTGCGCCAATCTATATACAGCAACATGCACATTGAATTTGTTGCGCCAATCTATATACAGCAACATGCACATTGAATTTGTTGCGCCATTCTATATACAGCAACATGCACATTGAATTTGTTGCGCCAGTCTACATACACAAGCCACGTACTGGGTAGCAGATATCGATTTCTGCTTTTCAAATATAAATCGATTGGTAGCAGCTTTTAAGAGATAAAAATCCTTCGAAAGCCGGATTGGACACAGTACTAGTAGAAGGTCGCGGTAGCGCAGTGATTAAGGTGCTGTGCTACAAATCGGAAGGTCGCTGGTTCCGTCCCAGATGGTGTCATTGGAATTTTGTATTGACATAAAATCCTTCCGATCGCGCTATGGCCCTGGGGTCGACTCAGCCTCTAACAGAAATGAGTACCAGGAGCATTTCCTGGGGGTAAAGGCTGACAACGTTATCACCATCCTGGCCGTTGTCATGTAATCTGGGAACCTTAAGTTCCTGGAACCCTCTTGGCCACTCCAGGCCAGTAACGGGACTGCTTTAACTTTTACTGGTAGAAGGTCGTTGTAAGGAAATTGAGTTTAGGAAAGACTCCAACCTGTGGAGGCAGCACGTGATTAATTTATTATTGTATAATTCTAAATTTTTTCCTTCTTAGCGTCACGCCAACTACTGTGCTGCTATTGAAATTAAAAATAAACATGAGAGGGAATGTATTTTTTTAAAATACATGATCAGGTCCAACTTACCTACACTAGTTACAGTTTTCTTACAGTTTAAGAGGCATGAATATTGTTTTTTTTAAGTTTTTAAAATACATTCTGGTTTTGCACGAAACACAAAATAATTATAACTATTAGTATGGGTATCTTTCACTTCAATGCATCGTAAATCAGCTGCTGTTAATTAAGTACAATTAAGATTGGCAGAATATTTTGTTTTGCATATAAAAGTAAATAAATTCACGCGAGAAAATTCTGTGCGATAAAGAGAGATACTCTTCATACATGAGTAAGGCGTAGACTAGGTTTGAAATTTCGAAGTGTTCTACAACAAATAGTGTCATATTTGAATTGTATGAACAGGAAATGTCGAATTCCATCTTATGTACAATCTGTCTTTATCATTGTGTGGTTATCGGTTATTTCGAAGTGGTCTGGATTTAAATATATGTCAATGGACGAATTTTTCCAAACACTTTATGCAATTCATTTATAATTCCGGTACAAGCACAGCCTGTAACCAAGCTGCACGGCCTGTCATCCACAAAAGCCTGAATTTTAATAAGAAGTCTATGGAAATTTCAAACTTTCCATAGCCTGTTGTCATATCTCCGGTTCCTTCTGTCCTTTAATTATTCTGCTCAGATCCACGGTCGTACAAATTCTTTACGTGAGTAGACACATTATTGCGGTCTGGTTTTTACCGTTTGCTACGTGCCTATCATGATTGTATCAATGTCAGTATAGAGTTCCGAGCATCGGAGTGTTCGTTAGGTTAATTTTTAACTTTTAATGCTATGTTCTCTTGGTGTGTTCTGTACACAGCTCATACTCAAGAGATATGTTCGCTTCCATGATTGCATTTGTATTCGTAAATTGACTAACATTAAAACACTTTATTATCCAACAGATGCACAAATATATAATGTCCATGTCAACGGACACGATAGAACCATTACTGTAATTTTAGCGAAGCACTGCATAAGGTTCCTTGATGATGGATCCCTTGTGAACCGAAACATGTTGGAGCAATTTTAAATATTTTTTAAATATTTTATAATATTTCTAAGTTTACTACGAATTATATATTTGTGTATCTGTTGGATAATAAAGTGTTTTAATCGTCATTGATGCACGGTAAAGACATGAAGATTAGAGTAACACTGTAAAATTTTTTTTCAGCATTTCAGAACGATATGTAGGATAAGAGGAGATTTATCGTTACTCATTACTAACCTGAGCACTGGATGGAGATGAAGTTCAGCATCCAGCTACGTTCGCTAGAGTGTTCTTTACATATAGGTCTGTGTGGACTTTACAGACGGTTCGGTGTCAGGAGAACAGAAGTATTCTAACCACTGCGGGGAGAGAAACCATAATTTTTTGGTCGAATAATTTGGGAAGGCTGTGTATTCAGTGATGTCAAAACCGTGACGGTACAGTCGCAATGGGTCTGTGCACTTTCACCGCTTGACACAGCTCACAGCGCAATAAGACTGCACTGAACACAGTTACACTGAGTGACTGAAGACAGTACGTTTGTTACAGTTTTAATGAATGTTACCGACCGAACAGTGCGACAGTCTGTGTGGTATAACTGATAGACACTTTGTGACATTAACTCTATGATTAAACACAGACGTATGTAGCGCTATTCTCATAGCAGTGACTTGCTCTAATTAATCACACTGTATGATCTGCTGTAAGGACTATTGCTAACAGTTCTTTATACTGTTTATTGCATGACACATTCAATTGCTCTCAGCTGGCCTCTACTAAGGGTATTGTTGATCTGCGAAATGCTAATAACGAACTGGAATGTGCAATATAAAGGTGTTTGATATGTGAAAAGTTTTGATAAGAGGTCTTGCTGTATAGAACGTGAATAGTTGTCATAAATGAAGTCAATTAAATTGTCCATTTGTTATGTTGTGTGTGTAATGGAAATGTGAATAGTGTGGGATACAATACAAAATAAGATCAGAATGTTAGAGTGCCTTTGGTAAGTGTACTGAAAAACTGTACGGTGTAAAAGAACATTATTTAATTCTGCCGTTCTCTTTTGTATCACGTCACGTCCGTACATGATTCGTGTCTTTATCATGCATTGCATCTTGACCCATAATGGGATTCAGACATGTTTCTAGTTAGAATTGTGCAAACGCCTTCCGATGTGTCGATTCCCAAACTCACCCAAGAAATACTTTTTATTGTCACCGGGTTTCTGGGGCATAAACCGTTTCTTCTTGAGTGTCAGTGAAACTGCTTATCGGGTTGTGTTTGTTGGGGAGGGCGAGGGCCAGGAAAGTGTGTACTGCTGTCTGTTCCTTGCAACAACTACTGTTTTCGAAACCGAGAAAATTTCAATTCCCTCGTCCAGTTTTCAGGTCGGATGGAACACAATATTATTCACGTCAGATGCATTTTCGAAATATGTTGAGGTGAAAATGTCTGAAATTGAAATAGGTTACAAAACAATTACAACGTTTTTCCTCCTCGGGATTTATTAATAGAGTCCCTTTTTTAGTGTTCCTTCTTCAACCTTCATAAACAATGTATCACAGAGATACATAGAATATATAACTTATTAATGAAATTTAACTTTAAAGAGTTATTACTTCAGTTGACATTGTGTTGCAGATACGTGTGTGTGTCTTTAAAGGAAGCAATTAACAAAAGTAACATTGTAATAATTAGCTTCATTATTTGTACTACAATGCAAATAGGAGGATGAGATGGACTGTGTATATAGCACGTGTTGGACTGAACAGAAATACCGCAACAGGTACCGGTACGGGAAGCGCAATGAAAGAGGTAACTTGCACGTGAATATAAATTTATTATAAAATGGGTCTTATAGATATATCATGAAGTTACGTGAATTGAGTTCCTGAAAGTTTCGGTTTTATAAAATACGTGAGATGATTTGAATAGCTGAGGATTTCATATAACTGTGGTTAATCACACTTTACATAGATAAACAAATAGCTAGCTAGGCAGACATGTAATTAGATAAATAGGAAAGACGTGACGTATTATTTAGAACGCATTTTACAGTATTCAATATATGTATTATATGATTTTTCGTTCAGTAAATTACCATCTTCACCATAAATTGAATCCTTGCACGTTCCTTAACCCCTTTTAACCATTATAATTATCATTTCTATCTACACTCTCAACGTCACTGGTCTTTTGAAATGGGTTTCTCTTCTATGCGGAAGATAAGTTGTGCAGTATGTGTGGTAATTGTGGGGAAGAGGTGAAAGATACTCATTTGTGGATACACCTGAAAGATGGAGAAATATCATCGACCTAGACGTAGATGACATCCTGATTAACAGGATACGAGAATATGATCTCAGTCGTGCTGAAGTAAATTATATTGAGACTTCTGTTACTTGTACAGCAGCCTTCAACATTCATTTTGCCTCCATCTTCGAACACTTCCACGTGGCCAGAATTTCAATATGTTTCCATGGATACACTTCTCGATGACCAGTATGAAAATTCCTATTACATATCCGGCCGCAAGTACAGCCAAAATTGGCGCTACTGTCGTCATGCTGACATCTATTGTAGGTGGTTGTTCTTTGTGTTCCTTTGAGAGTACATACCGCTGGCGGATTCTAGCCTGAATTCCTCTCTCCCGAAACTGTGCTAACCTGTGGAGAAAATTGTACTGTGTTAAAGGCTCCAGACATTGCCATATTTAAAATTAATTACTAAAACTTTGTGGTGATAATATTAAATGAAATGGCGACTGTGTATAATCGATTAGGGTGATTCTACGACTGTAATGTACCTGAAGATTTTGTCACTTGTTTGGACTAAGGAAAATACGAGATACCTTCATTCCGTCTAGTTATCAGGCGGTGGTATTGACCTGGTAATTTCATAACACGGAACATAGAACAAAAATAAATACATTAACTCTGCATTACAAACTTCGATTTACTCAGAGATTATCATCGTTACTAAATATTATTTATTACACCTAAATATATTATATTAATATTTATAATAAATTTAATAGCACTCCCGTCCTTCTACGTGTTCTTTACTGAAATTCGCAATTTACTTTGCGTGTTAAAAGTGTGATTTTTTATGCCTAATCTGTTATGTTACAACGTGTCGGATCGCTTATTGTTTAAACTCTGTCTGGCTGTCTAGACTAGAAGCGGTGTGGTTTAAGGCGGGGATTGGCAAACAGTATTGTTCAGTTAAAAATTGAATCTACAAAAATTATTGTCATGTAAAACAAGGCAGTTCTAAAGAATATTCTTGGCACGGATACTGCGTTTTTGTATTTGAATGTAAGTTTGTTCCAAAAGAATCTGCAGTCTATTACACTTGCTTCTAAATTGATGCTTTTGTTTGTAATGCCATCCGTAGTTGAGCTACTGCTGTCTATATTCACACATTCCCGATTACACAAACTTTTCAATTACAAATTTACAGTGATATCCAGTACAAATATGATATTTAAGAAACAGTACAACCCTACCGAACTTTCATCGAGTTAAATATCTTGTGTCTTAGTAATAGATGAACATGTCTTTTTGTTCTGGGCTATTTGACAAGAACTTTCAATTGTAGTGAGCTGTCATACATGTGTCTAATTGACTTCATTTTATTATCTTCTCACCTCCAGTTAATGAGCCTTTTGTAAGGGTTATTTTTGGAGACTATAAAGGCCCATTTGTTCCTGTAGATAGTTCCAGGCAGTGGCACCAACTGACAAGGGAGCGTCCTTGCAACCTCTGTATTCAAGAGGTTAATGCCGAAAAAAGCGTACTTTTTATCAGCACAGACGCTTCTTAATCCGTCCGATACCGTGGCAGGTATATGGTTCCCGTAGGGTGCTATAAGCATTTTATAAACAGCACTGTCAATTCCTCCGGTGTTCCGCTGAAATAGGAACAGTTTTTTAATGAAATCCATCTTTCTATTGACCGTAAATAAATTGCCAATTTTTAATGCGGATACCGTTAACAGAATTTCTAATTTGAACTGGAAAGCAGGCAAATTCTATCGACGCTTAAATTGTTATTTGTGTGGGAATATTGGAAATATTCGCAGGTGGTTTTGAGATTCATTCTAGACACATTAATACAGCAGGGGTGCACAAATTCCAGGCCACTCTACTTTTTACATTGACAACAAATTCTTTTGGGTGGAATGCCATTCTTGTTGATATTCCGTTGAAGAGATATATTATGTGACTTTTACACTTATGTAAAAGTTTTAGATTTGTATGAAAGAGAACTCAAATTAGCTGTTGTTATCATCAAACTGTTGTGCATGTTAATCCGCAGTTTGTTTTTTTTAATAAGAAAGAGCATAACTGTTAACAGCAAGGAATCAACTATTTTCTGCAGCATATTTCGGCTGCTTGTGTCGGTTAAAATCAGGTAGAATGACAGTATTATATGTGGGAAATTTCACTGAAATGGATGCCTTAATGAAACAGTTATATGTATTTAACTTTTATCTCTCTAACTGTGAAAGAGACGTTTATACCTCACCGCCATATGCCATTTACTTTATTGTAAACCTAACTCATAAAAGCCGATATATAAGTTGTGAAATGTGTTGCAGAATATAAATGAATGATTAATGTCGAAAGTGTTGGGTTGATCTGATAGCGAAAAAACTTAGATCGGGAATTCAAAAGTGTTGATATTTGAACTTTAAGACAAAGAACATACGAATGTAAGAAAACACAGACTGTATTCATGCACACTGTGGAACAGAGTTTCGTTCAGTTACAGTAGTGACCATATTACTTGTTACTCTAGCTTTATATCACTGTACATGGCTGCAGTTGGTGTGATGTGGCCGCTGACTGGATCATCTGAGGACGGCCAAGTGTGGGATTACGCTTTTCAAAAACATTTCAAATGATGAGGATAAACTGAAAACGACAGTTAGCTCTGACGTAAATACCGAAAAAAGGACGCTTGATTGTTCATGCTTTCCCTCACCAGACTGCCCCCTCCACCAGGCCAACACCTAACAAGTAATCTGTTCACAGATATTCTATTCATCATACAAGAAACATGTAGATGGGAGTGTTCCTTTCGAATCCGAGCCTGTAGGAACCGTCACGTAAGAGTTCTTGAAGATCCCTGAATGGCAGATTTCGTTGCTGCACGGCCAGGCTGGAGATCAGAAACGCCGAATATGCAGCCATTAACACCAGTGACGTCACATACGACGTCAAATTTACAATCCTGCCTGATGTGGTCTTGCTTGCATCTGGCTGACCTGTGACACATAAAGAGATCATTTTATTAGCATTGCTAAAGCATCGTACCGGTTTTTGTACGTGAGGACCGGATGTATGTTTTCTAAAATGCAAAACAGCTTAACACCAGAATAAAAATGAGTTAACTGACTATATAACTATATCTCTGTATTTTATTTCATAAAAATTAGAAACACATCAGAGTTTGTTTTCCTTCCTGTAGGAAATTCTCCTTCTAAACTATATATTTTTTTAGATGTACATTTATATGTATATTCAAATTGATTGTGACTCAAATTTAACCTAGAAATTTGTGTTTCTTGTTGTTCACGAGATATCCTCTAGATGTGAATCTGTGAAATTGAATTTATTCGACTGATGTGTTGATAGAGATTGACGCATTAGCGAGTGTGTGAATGGTACATATTCAGTACACGTGGCCAGTGTTATAGCGTAGATGATGAGGGGAGACAGGGATATGTAGAAGTAGTTAGACTAGGTGAATAGCGGGTAGCAAGAGGGACTTGGCAGTTGTTGCAGTTTGTCAGTGTCGTAGTTAATCGGTGTCCTTCGTCCTGCAGTAGTGAATATTTTTATCTTTTACAATTTTGGACTTAGTAATTTTACGGAAGGAGACTTGGTCAGGTTAAGTTGAAATTTGCGTCATTCCAATTCGGAAAGTCGAAAATTAAATGTTTTATAATTAGGAACTCACATTATTTATAGAGGATACTAGTGATATTTGAAATTTAAATTGGTGTTTCTTTGTGTGTGTGTGTGTGTGTGTGTGTGTGTATGTTGAAGTGATGAAGTAACCGATACCATGGCCATTATTAAAATAGCACCTTAAAAGTAAGACTCGTTTTGGTCAATTTGAATTAAACAATACGAAAACATTAGTTATCAAAATACTGAATAAATTTATAGTTAAATTTTAAGTCTTTTTCAGTAGTATTTCTGTTTATCTAGGGAAACATATACCCTGAAACCTTGAGAATATCTGCAGCCTGAGAACTAGAACGGGAAAAAATACATTTTCTACTTTCGTTTAGAGATGTGTTTAATGTGTTTTAACGTAATGAGGGAAAAGACGCATCCAATGATATAGAGAGTATATTTTGGCGGGACGTCAGCGGGATAATTTACAGCAAATTCCTTGACTTTTTGGATAAATATTATTGATGAAAATACATTGGAATTATATATGCGAATTACGTTCATGAGATAAATATTAAGAAATAAACGGGAAGAAGTGTGAAGTGTTTCGTCTTGAACTCCCTCGTACAGGAAAAGGTGAACGAGATTATAGACTTGCGCTATGTAAACCAATTTTCCCCTCTACCTCACCCCTCTTCTGCCTACCCGGTGCCTGAAACTAGTCTTGTTGTGGACACTTTGGATTGGTAGTCTGAACAGTTTCTCTCGTCATAACTAAATTTAGATCTGGTTTCCGAATTCGGTTTCGGCAAATACTTAGGCGTGGCCGAAGGGTTTCGTGCTGGTTGCGTGTGTTTCATTAGTGTTGCTGGTAGTCCATTCGAGAAAGACGACGTGTTGAAACACCTAGTGTTTACGCATGTGGTAAAAAGGGATTTCTTTATTTTTTCTTGAAGCTAAATGGAATGAAACCCTCGAGTTAGCAAGGCCCTTCTGTATAAATAATCTTTAAAAGGCTCTTCAGAACCGTTGTGTGCCTATACTGTGGATTTATATGCAAAATACACAGAGTGGAAGCGTAGAGAAGAAAACCAACTAGATGCTACTGAATGCTTTGTTGCACTTATAATCTGCTCAACATGTTTCAGGCACATATATGTCCATCATCAGGAGCTCGGGACTATACTTGTGTTATTGCTACATATGGTGTGTAATGCCTTGGTTGCTGGTGGTCGGCTGTTAGGAGCAGAGCAGCAACAGCAGCCTGCTGCTGCTCTGCTCCTAACAGCCGACCACCACACCACCGGTGTGCAACAAGGGAGCATTCTTGGTCCTCTTCTCTATGTACTATACATATCTGACTTACCAATAACCAGGGAAACTACATTAGGCACATTCGCGGACGACACAGCAATATTAGCAACTCTTGAAGAGCCTACGATAGCCTCACCTAAACTTCATGAGCACTTACACATCGTCGAAAAATGGCTAAATAAATGGAAAATTAAGTTGAGTGAATCCAAAGTCATCGCATATAAAGTTCACCCTCCGGAAAGGCAACTGCCCTGCAGTTAACATCAAACAAACTATCATACCTCTAACAGAAGTAATAAAATAACTATGACTACACTTCGACTGCAGGTTAAATTGGAAAGAACACATCACAAAAAAAGAAAATAAATCGACTTAAAATAAAAGAGATCAACTGTTTGATAGGAAAAAATTCCCATCCATCTTTAGAAAATAAACTACTCATCTACAAAGCTGTAATCAAACCGATATGGAGCTACGGAATAGAACTGTGGGGTTGCGCCAGCAAGTCCAACATTGTCATCATGCAGAGATCACAATTCAAAATTCTCAGAGCCGTAACAAATGCACCCCGGTATGTAACAAATCATAATCTACATACAGACTTCAACATCGTTTACCGAAGTGACGCCATCCATGAAAGAATCAACAAATATCAAAACAACTTGGGAGCCCACCCCAATCCACTATTAGAGCCACTACTACAACCTATAAACACTAGGAGACTAAAAAGTTGCTGGCTTTAGACTTACAAGGCACCTGACCTGACATCGCTGGATGAATTCCCTACCACGTCATAGTAATGTATGGTATCGTAGCGTACTGTGTATAGTCATCATATTAGCTTATAGATTTTATTCTTTCAGATTGCTAATAAAAAGTAAATTTAAAAAGTTTGCAAATATTTCCAGACGTGTCAAGGCATCATACTGCCTACACTGTCAATGTCAGCACGTTCCCGTCGACTGTGTACCATACGCCAAAGAGCACTGCGATCCTAACAAATTTCTGCAGCTTCTAGCCCAAACCTAGACGGTCATCGCCTGTAACATTGGACACTATCCATCTTCGTCTTCAAGTGAAACGAACCTAGAAATGTAAAGGATGATACAGTCAAATCGATTGGGGGGGGGGGGGGCCAGAAAAACGGTTTAAGGAAGACAGGGGAAAAATAATCGGGGAAAAAGGG
>Ga0123352_10009159_pt1 | contig 15464 bp, 8 predicted proteins | sample TergutLab28metaG_FD_89700 | JGI IMG/M metagenome (GOLD analysis project Ga0123352, IMG submission 89700) | Labiotermes labralis P1 segment gut microbial communities from Petit-Saut dam, French Guiana - Lab288 P1 | ecosystem: Host-associated > Arthropoda: Insects > Digestive system > Gut ... | reverse complement strand
TCCCGACTTAAATCTAGTAGTAACCAATTTCATGTTTTGTTTACATGTAAAATAACCACTGCCACCGGGTAACAACCCAATTGCAGTAAATAAATATATTATTTTATTATATATTATAAAAATTAGGGCTGAAAATAGAATCTTCTCCAGCAGGACGCTAAAATACACCCCATCCCCGCAACCACAAGGAAGAATTCAAACAACTGTGAAACAGCCAGAGATCTTGTGAAGAGCTACAGAACTGTAGGATGTAATACGTATGTCCCTAACAATACATTTCTTAGACTCACACTGGGGCTTCTTCCCTGAAAACCGTGACTCCGTCAGTGACGAGCATGAGGAACGCCTTTACGGATATTTCCTGCATCGAAAGTCAGTACCAGAGCAAGTGGAAACCAAGTATGCTGGATGACTGCTGCTGGGCTCTTGACAGAAATGCTCCACAGGCGAAACACAGCAGAAAATCAACCGAAATCACCCATTAGGTAATTACCAGAGGTCATGTTTTAGTAGGGAAATACAAGTTTTTATTGAAATGTAACTGTATTTCGGGGCACGCCGTGGCGTAATTGGTTGAGACACTGAGCTACAAGCCTGAAGGAACAAGGTTCGACTCCAAATGGGGTGGGTGAAATTAATCCTTCCGGTAGTACTACGGCCTTGGGTTCGACACAGCCTCTAACAAGAATGAGTACTTTCTGGGAGGCTATATGCGGCCGGTGCCTAGGGCTGAAAACCTTAAAACCTTCACGGGCCGACTGTCTGGAAATATGGAAGCCTCAAATTCCTGGAACACTAGGGGGCCCGTCCAACCTCTATAGGGATAGTTTTACCTTTTACCTGTTTGTCACTTGAAAAACCTTGCGTCATGCAGGAAATTTAAGAAAACGTTTGAATCCAGCGCAGAAAATATTCTTAAATTCATCTATTCCAATATTTAGGACAGAGAAAGTTTATTTTACTGGCAGGTTTAACAATTATGCTGGTTATTACTAGGCCTTCCTTGCCTGTATGGTGATCTGGCATTACTTGTCGGACACTCGCCATACCTAATGTATCTTCCGTTTGGTTGGTATTCGCGTCGATTCTCAATCCTACACGCTTCTGAGTCCCTGTTCTGCTTTCGGTCAGGATATTAACTCTGCTCTTGTTTGAACTTTTTTTTTTACTGATTCTGTCTCATAGCCCAAAGCATGCATTTTTCCAAGGAAAGAAAGTGCATCTTGTTTAGATTTTAAATTAGCAGATACCGTGAAGTCTGGTATATCCATTACGTAACGCGACGCCTGTGCACCCCTTAAATCACCCCCACGTGGCGGTGGTTGTGAGCTTGCAGCTAGGTTCACACTGGGCAATTAATGGCCTGCCCAAATCTCACTGCTTTCCCTCTCAAACTGATCCTGAAAATTCCTGCATCATGCATTGGCGTGTTGGAAGACATATCAAAGAATTTGAGTAATTTTCAATTTGATATTTTCGTGAGTCCTTAAATTGCGATACCAGCATTCAGCCATCTTTGGCGAATGGGTCATGAATCGCGCGCAGTGCCAAAGGCAATTTACGTTCCTTTCCTAGTATAAAATTCAGATCGAAATAAATGTCCACATCCTTCAAACATTTTCCCAATAATTCGGATTGAACTGTCGCTACAAGCAATGCCAACTCGTTGAACGAACTACAACTAAAGGTAAAGGTAAAGTGATTCCGTTACAGGCCCGGTGTGGCCCAGAGAGTGGGTAGAGGTATAGCTCTACTCTTCCATGACCGCGGCACTAGAAGAGGGTGAGCGGTCAGCAGCACGCCCCGGCCGCACTTTACCCCCAGGAAAGACCCGGTAACCATTTTACAGGAGGCTGTGTGGGCCCTAGGGCCGGCCTGGAAGGGCGGAAAATCTCGTCCCCACCGGGATTCGATCTCGGACCGTCCAGCCCATAGACAGTCGCTATACCGACTGAGCTACCCGGCCTACCAACGAACTACAACTATCCAGAACAATGGAATTAGAATTTACATTGCACTAACATCCGTGCACTTCACTCACGCCCATATCCATATTGTCACTACAGATACATGTAATCTGACATGCATGTACAGTGGGTCACGTGATAACTACTGCAGCTGTAATGGCTGCTGCCTGCTTCTGTATTTCCTGCACTGTTGTGTCTAATATTGTCATATCGCAGTTGTGTTTACAAACATGTACAGCTACCGAACAATCGCGCGTTCTAAGGGGCATTCGCAAAATTGCGACAAGCGATTATTAGATTCGTCAAGTCCGTCCGTCCTTCCGTAAGCATGGAATAACTTGGCTCCCACCGGACGGATTTTCATTAAATTTGAAGTTTCAGTATTTTTCGAAAACTGTCGAGAAAACTGAAGTTTCATTAAAATCGGACAAAAATAACGGGTACTTTATATGAAGACCAAAACACATTTTTGAACATATCTCATTCAGTTCTTCTTAGAATGAGAAATGTTTCAGACAAACGTTGTAGAGAAAATCAAAACACATATTTTGTTTCCAGTATCTTTTTTTTTTCGAAAGTCGTTCCGTATATGAGATAATTCTGAAAAATGTAGAGCGAGGCAGGCCACAAATAACAATATGGAGCATGCACATTGCATACTGGAAAACTCAGTTTCTACATACACACACACACACACACATACACAAGCACGCACACGCGCACACATACACAAACAAACACACTCACTCTCTTACACACACACACTCACTCTCTCACACACACACACACACTCACACTCACTAACACTCTCACACACACACTCACACTCACTAACACTCACACACACACACAATCTCACTCTCTCTCACACACACACTCACTCACTCTCACACACACTCACACGCACACGCGCGCGCTCACACACTCACACACACACATCCTCTCACTTTCACACACACACACACACGCACACGCGCGCACTCACACACACACTCACACTCACTCACACACACACTCACAAGCACACATTCCCACACTCACTCTCACACACACACACTCACTCTCTCACACTCACACACACACTCATACACACTCACGCACGCACGCGCACACACTCACACCCACACACATACACACACTCACACACCCACACTCAAACACACTCACACATACACTCACACACACTCACCCACACACACACACACTCACACACACTCAAACTCACTCACACACACTCACCCACACACACACACACTCACACCCACACTCACACACACACTCATACACACTCAAACCCACACTCACACACACACACACACATTTACACATACACTCACCCACACACTCACCCACACATACACTCACACCAAAACACACTCACACACACCCAAACACACACACTCACACACACACACACACACCCACACACTCACACTCACACACACACTCGCAATAAATAATACTTATTGCTCTCCCACTCAAACAATGGTTGCACGAACGCGCCTCAATATTACGCTTTACGTAATCTGTCTGTCTTGTTCCAGAAGATAATGCCTGATTCAAATTATGTATTTCTTTGTTAATTTTTAATATCCTTGGCAGTACTGTCTCCCAGCTGCTCACCTACTACTTGTTCTGATACCATCTTGATTCTAATGGGTGCTTCTGTACTCATTTGTTCCTTCACCTGTTGTCTTACAGCCTCATTGTTTTTATCTGTCTCTACCATGCGATTAGTTAGATCAGTGGCAGAAACTTTGGCCCTGGCGCTCAATTCCTCTGAAATGCTACCAAGTGGTCTATCTTATTAATGTGCCCAACTAATTTATCACCCGAATTCCCTCACGTACTCCCCAAATTATGGTTTAAACAAACAGTCTCACTTTCTGTGTCCTTGTACAGTCGATCCATGGCTTGTAAAACTTTAATTGTATCTGATTCTGGTTTACATATATTGAGCTTAGAATTCCTTCTCGAAACTTTTTAGTCAAATCTTCAGGTGGTTTCCTATTACACACATTTTAAATATCCATCAAATCTTGTGTTTTCTGCCTGTGTATGTTAATTGAGTTTGGTGTTTGCTGACTGTCTTCGTTCTATTAAGCTAGAATTTTCATTTCGGATTCTCGAGTCTATGTTATCTAGACTTTTCCTATCACTATCCATGAAATTCTGCTGCTCTTTACCGATATTACAATACTGCCAGACTAAATCTGAGTAGTGGAGCCTGGCTATCACGTGTTGTTACTCTCATTTTGTTTTTCTTTTGGCGCAACAGCCCCCAGCGGGCCAGGTTCTCCTCACTCACGGTGTTCCTAGATCACACACACAACGACGCACCACATTCGGTACGACTCCTCTGGACAAGTGATCAGCTCATTGCAGAGACCTCTACCTGACAACACACAACAGACAGACTTTCATGCCTCCGGTGGGATTCGAACCCATAATTTCAGCAGGCGAGCGGCCGCAGACCTAAGCTTTAGACTGCGCGGCCACTGGGACCTGCTGTTACTGTTAGATTGTCGTAAATTTCTAATTTATCCTGATAATTAATTCTAGTAAATTCATTAACTTCAGTTTGCCCAACACTGTCCTCTTACGGGATGTGTAGGGTAAAGGTGGCAGCTTTCCCGGTCAATATGTCCTCGTACTTTAACACTCCTGCTGCATAACTGTTTACCGGACAAATACGACAGTTGGTCTACTGCACTGGCGTCCTATATACTACCTCCCGGTACAGCCGGCGACAATGCTGTAGGCGTTGGTGTCCTGACTTGCGATCCTCTGTTGCTGGTTTTTGTTTGCGTGGTGACAGTGGTTTGCTGTTCGTGCCTCGGACAGCTGATTGCTGTGACCGTATATCATAAACGATACGACTGGAGGATAAAAGTTACTAAACATTATATTTGTTTTGATTGTCTCTGCTACTTCTGTCTGAAACATTTCTCATTCTGAGAAGCAGCGTTCCCGAGATCTGGCGCTGTCCACCACATAGATGTGCAGATGGGACAACTTGTCTCAGTGGGACATAAACACAAGAAAACTGATCCTCCCAGTTTGAGGTTTGGGCGAGGGTCTGACGACATTTCCCTTCTCGACATCACGTCTCGAAACATGAAGAAACCCCCCGGAATCGGACACGCCATATACATGTGGCCAGGGCTTGATACCGTGCAGTTGCGAAATTAAAGATTGATACAAATAAAACAGGGCTGTTAGGTCAACATAGCAGAGAGTGGAGCAAGACATAAAGGCAAAATAAGAAACAGAAATAAACTTTCACACCAACATTGAGTTACTGAGTGTAGGTAGCAACACATCTGTCACCGAGGACGTTTGGCATCCCCTACTGGTGATGGCGCGTTTCGCTTTACTGCTGCCACAGACAACAAAGCATGTTTCTCTGGTCAACAGAGCAACAGTCTGCGCACAGGTCTGTTTGCAGCTAAGCCGAAAAAATAAACAAAACTCAGTTCACTTTTTTCCACGTCTTGACACCCGAAAAAACATTTCGCGGACTTTAGGCCTTACGCCGAGAAAAGCTACACCGCATATAAGCGTCACTTGAAAATATTCTAAAAGCAAATTGTCTGAAATTACTGAAACTGACACCTGACCTATGTAACAACGAATTAGTCATCATGTGAATTGATGTTTTGAGCTCTCAATATACGATGTTTCAAAGACGGATTGAAGAAATCGGAGATCCAGCACAGGGTTGTATCAGATTCTCACTTCAGCACCAAACTGTCCATTGTTGAACTGGTTTTTAATTCCTATTGGCTGTTGTGACAAATAAACCTACAGAGTACCCCCTACTGCATCACAGCGTCATTTCGTCAGCTTCTTCGGTGCTCGCTGGAGTGAGGTGTAAGAATAAAGAACTGTTGCATATTTCTCTAGTATTCTTTTACGGATCGAGAAATAATTCAAGTAAATTAGGAAACAGAATGAGCTCAAGACATCAACGGAATGAGATGGACCAAGTGGATGATACATTACACACAATTTCAGGGCCTAAAAAGAGAAAAATGCGTAAGTACCACAACTTTACTTGTTATTGCAAAACGGTTTATTTATGCCATCGACAGAACTGATTGTGTGTTATACTATAGTTTGGTGAAAATGTGTGTGCAATCTGCAAAGTGTAATGGTCTTCTATATTGGAGTCGTGGGTTCTAATCTTCACTCGGGGCAGGGAGGTTTGCTTCCGTGCGTTTTTGTGTTAGTTTTGTTGCGTGTTCATAGAGGCCTAGCGATGGGCTGATCCCCCATGCAAAAGGTCGTACTGCGTACAAATTAGAATCGTAACTTGGGAATAATTGTTCAGTACCACACTGCTTTGTAGCGCCGTATAAAAAGAAGGAAATGGCTGACTTAAACAACAGCCACAGCTAACTGTACAAGCACACTGTCGTTTCCAACCATAACTTCCATAGCACGACTTCCCATAGAAGCAGTGGCGTACCCAGGAACTTTGTTCGGGAGGGGAGGTTCAACAAATCAGTTGAAGACAGAGAGAACGGGGATCTTGGGGCGGTAGCCCCTGGGGGCGTTAAGCCCCTAGTCAGTGGTTCTGGAGGCAGCTGTAATTTGGTACAAGAAATTTCATTCCATATAGTAACATTTTCTTAATTTTTGGTACTTTACGACTATTTATGATGACAACCAATTTATCTGTCAATGCTAATGTAAAACATTTGCGAACCTAGGTAGTTTCAGAATTTTACTGCCTTTTTTCCGTACATCTTGGTGTGTTGGCGTCCTAAATTCAACAGTTTTTAACAGTTTTCACAATCGGGTTGAGTGTGGCACTATTTTGGAGGGCCTTTAGAATTTCGGGAGGGCGGGTTGAACACCCCAACCACCCCCCCCTCGGTACGCCACTGCATGGACGTCAGAGATAAGAAGTTACCAAATTGTAACTTAAGAAATATGAAGGTGATTCGTACGTGTAATTTGAAATCGCTGGGCAAGATAATCAGAATTACCGGTGTGCTTGGGTGTAACGTCGTGTAGGTTTGTAGGAGTTAGCAGCTGTTTCCATACCTAGACAGTATTATGGCAGCAGTTTCCCTCGATGCGTCAGTACATACTGACGTACAATACAACAGAGCATCATATATCACAGTACCATAAGCCAAAAACCCACTGTACTGACAACCTCAAATATTAGATAATTTTAAGTTAATAAATAAGGAAAATGGTCGTGAATCGCGACGATTTTAGTAGACTTTTCTTTTATTGTTCGAAGTGCGCCACATGTTCTAGACCGGCTCTGGGGCCCACCCAGCCTCCTAGAGAATGGGTGCCGGGTCTCTCCAGGGGGTAAAGCAGCTGGGGTGTGGAGTTGACCACCCACTCCATCTAACGCCGAGGTTAGAGAAAAAGTAGAGCTATACCTCTACTCCCCTCAGGGCCTTCGTGGTCTGTTCTAGGGTCAGAAGAAGAAGAAATGTTACATGTTGCGTCTTTATTTGAAAATGATAGAGCGCTGGTAACAGAAGGCATAATACAGGAAGAAAGTGATACTTTCAAAAGTAAGTCGCAACAATACTGGTTAAAATAGAGACGGAGATTTCAAGCATAAAATTTTAAAGTTTTAAAGCAGAGACCAAGTAAGCTGAAATCAATATATTGAAATTAAAACTAAAATATTTGCAGTGGTTTTGTCGGATATCAACCACTCTTTGAAACTATGAGGGTTGCAACTCCTTCTTGGGGTGAGGGGACTGACATGTTCCATTTAAAGAGATGCATAATAATTAGCCTGTTTTACTTAAGAGACAACACAAAACATTAATTTTGAACATGCGATTGGGCTCGGATATTGTTTTTGGGTTAACTCAAGAATAATGATGGCAAGTGTTACAGCAAGTTGCACAAGAACGCAAAGTTACAGTCGTGAAAGCTTGAAGGTAAAGACGGCAGAATATTATCACATCTGATCTCAAAGACATAAGATGTGATGCTGGGAATTTGATTCTCCTGGATCATGATATAGTTTTTGCATTTTTATAATATATCTTGAGTTTTCTTCAGAGTCGTAGAATTTCTTTATCAGTTTTTTGTCCTTCTTTACAGGGAAGTTATTTTAGTTAGTCTTCAAGACACCGACGGTAAATTTACGTAATAACTTTTACGTCAAAATACGTATTATTCAAATTTACTGAATTATAAAGAGAGCGCATGTACAATGAATGGCCTGCTTCTAGTGTACAGAGCCCTTTGGTGACATAATTGTAGATTAGTTGCTTAGTGCGATGTAAGTCAGTACGTGGTTATCGCAGAATTTTTCTTGTTTTGTCATAAAATAAGCACGCGGGAAACTGGAAAATTACGGGCGAAGAGGAGGAATTTATTCATACAGTTTGTGCACTAGCAATGAACTGCAAAGACACTGATCAGTTCTTAAAATACCTTATTCTATTTAACCATTTATTAATTATCTACGCACATTTCATATATATGTACTTCACACGGGTAAAGTTAAAGCAGTCCCGTTACAGGTCCGGAGGGGCCCAGAGGGTTCCAGGAAGTTAAGGTTCCCAGATTACGTGACAACGGCACAGGATGGTGGTAGATTGTCAGCCATATGCGCCGGCCTCTTTACCCCCAGGAAATACTCCTGGTACTCATTTCTGTTAGAGGCTGAGTCGACCCCAGGACCATAGTGCGATCGGAAGGATTTTATGTCAAGGAAAAATCCACTGACACTAGCTGGGATTGAACCAGCGACCTTCCGATTTGTAGCACAGCACCTTAACCACTGTGCTACCGCGGTCTCCACTTCACACGGGACCCAGCTAAATATTTTCATAAGTCACTTGCATAATTAACTGAGCATATAAGACGGAGGTCATGCCTGTCTGTTCTCAAGGTTTAGTCCGAAAAACTTGAAAATATTTTCACAAATTTTGGTATAACTTTCCACATTAATTTTTATTTATATTCTTTTGGTTCTTATCACGGCAATATATTCTCACAAAAAAGCAGGTAAATAAATGGCCGTTTTTAAATGCAAATGTACCGAAGGAACACAAAATATTGAACAAGTAACAAACAATTCACTTATTTTGGAATTAATCCTGTTTTATAAAGTCTCTATGAATTATACAGCTTTATTTAAACGAAATTAATAAAAATGTAGTATATGGTCAGCAGTTTCCTATCTAATGTGTAACAGGTGCCAGAAACCTGTATAAGCAACAAAAATTAGAAACATTAAATTAAAAATATCTTTTGATTATCAGGCTCGAAGATAATTTCGTAAGCACGGGCTACGGCAGCGAGCTGCAAGGTTGTGCACTTGCACTATGTTAGGAGTTTGACGTGAATTAATTTTTATATTAATAATTAAATAATAATTAATTAACAACAAAAATTATAGAAAGAACCAAAATGAAGTGAGAGAGAAAACCAACAAGATGCAACAGTTAGACGTTTATTTTTAACAATTTCTCACCATGTTTCGGGCATCATTATGCCCATCTTCGGGAGAACAAGACGTGTGTTACTGTTCGAACAGTAACCTTCACAGTGCTCGCATCCTACAACGCAGCGCCCCACAACCGCTACCAACCACATCCAGCAGAACCAGCGCAGCACAACACGTGCAGTAACACACGTCTTGTTCTCCTGAAGATGGGCATAATGATGCCCGAAACATGGTGAGAAATTGTTAAAAATAAACGTCTAACTGTTGCATCTTGTTGGTTTTCTCTCTCACTCCACAATTTGCTCACGATGCACGGTCACAGAAACCTAAAACCAAAATGAATTCCATGCATTTCCCATAATTTCAGTCCAAATGTGACTTCAAGAGCCGCTGTCTTTAAACAAAAATTGCAGCTTTCTAGACTTCTAGGCAGTTGATTATTAAAAATCCTCACTTTGCATGAAGGTTAAGGCGCATCGCCTTGTTGGTACTGATGGTCATAAGGCTAGACCATAAAGGGTAAAAGTAAAGTTCACCCTAGAACAGGCCACGAAGACCCAGAGGGGGAGTAGAGGTATAGCTCTACTCTTTCTTTAACCTCGGCGCTAGATGGTGTGAATGGTCAACGGCACGCCCCGGCCGCTTTACCGCCGGGAAAGAGAACCGGTACACATTGTATTAGAGGATGGGTGGGCCTCAGGGCCGGTCTGGACAGGCGCGGAAAATCTTGCCCCCACCGGGATTAGATCCCAGTACCGTCTAGTCCGTAGCGAGTGGCTATATCAGCTGAGCTATCTCGGCCCACCATAAGGATTGGCAACAGTTTCAAAAAAAGAACAGGAAAATAGGACGTGTCGGTATAGAGAACGGATTAGGAAGTAATTTGTCAGCGGTTTTGCCTAAGTCTAAAACAGAAACTGAAACAATAAGCTTACTTAATTAATGACTTACTTACTTACTAACTTACTTACTTATTCCATGGAGCAGAGTCCTTCTTGAGAAGCTAACCGGTTTGCAGCTAGTCAATAAATTCCCCGTATTTATGGAACCCGAACGTTAATTACCGCATTCAAAAGTGCCCGCCCCCTATCCCTATCCTGAGCCAGCTCGATCCAGTCCATACCCCCTCCCAATCCCATGTTCTAAAGATTCATTTTAATATTATTCTCCCATCTACGCTTAGGTCTCCCCAGTGGTCTCTTTCCCTCAGGTTTCCTCACCATAACCCTCTACACGCCTCTCCCCTCCCCTCTACGCGCTACATGCCCCGCCCATCTCATTACAATAAACTTCCAATCAAATTGTAAAGCCGGTGCTAACAGCTTAAGAAAATATGAGGGTCTCTTGCGGTTCGCGCATGACTGCCTTCACCATACACATAACGCTGGGTAGTTCTATCATGGTGTTATTTATTTGTGATGTCATTTAAAAAAACAAACTTTTTGTCCACTGTTCACAATCCACACAACCTCCGTTATGTCACACCGATTACTCTGTAAATTCTCTACTGTTCTCATGTATTCAACATGTACACCGCTCCACTTCGGCGTTACAAGTTTGTAACAAAATTTTATTGCAAAGTACCGTCTATAAATAACAACTGAATAGCAGTTGTAGTTTTACAACTTGTTAATCAGGCTACATGTTTCGGCCGTTTTATCCGGCCATCATGAGGTCTACAGAATAATATCGTTAATTAAGTTACATTCGTTAACTCTACCAATAGGATCCCATTGTTTACACTGGATCTTTAGGTGCATTTAAAAGCTTACATTAGCAGTTACTATTGGAAATAAAGACAGTTATAAAACTATATGTATATTTAAACTATCCTTGAAGGGGTGAACGTGGGTAGCCGTCGTATCACTTAGTTGCGCAGAAGGATATTTTAAATATACATATAGTTTTATACCTGATTTTATTTCCAATAGTATTTTAACTGTTAACATAAGCTGTTAAATTTACCTAAAGGTCCAGTGTAATACAATGGGATCCCATTGGTAGAGTTAACGAATGTACTTTAATTAAGGATCTTATTCTGTAGGCCTGATGATGGCCGGATAAAACGGCCGAAACATGTAGCATGATTAACCAGTTGTAAAATTACAACTGCTATTCAATTGTTGTGTATAGACGGTACTTTGCAATAAAATTTTGTTACACATGCACAACGGCATGGCGTCATTCCAATATAATTTACACGTTTATAGCTATCCGTCATAAAACAAAAATTAGACATGTCAGGGATTTGCAATCGTTGCGATCAGCCACATGCCTATACTGATGAACTGATCGCTCTCATTAGGCGTGGGAACAGAGCACACAACAAAATGACCAGGCTACAGACTGCAGCACCGAGGGACCTTGGTTCAATTTCCAGCAAATGGGCAAGAAATTTTCTGTTCTCTGAATTTTCTAAACCAGTTCTGGAGCCCACTCAGAATTCTATTCACCGGTACATGGCTGACTATCTCCGGAGGCTGAAGCTGTCCGGGTGTGAAGCTTATGACTGGCTACGATTTAGTGCCAAGATTATGAATGAGTGGAGCTATGTCTCCATTCCGCCTTACGGATTCATGTCGCGTACTTTTACAACTTTCACCTTTATTATATTATTTTCAGGGGCGGACAAAACCAAGTGTCCCAAAAATGTCAAAATAAAGCGTCCACCGAACGCGTTCCTGGTGTTCGCAAAAGAAATGCGCCGAACAGTATCCTTCCTCTATCCTCAGGACAACAATAAGCACATAAGCAAAAGGTAAGCACAACTACAGAACGTTGACTAGTCTTCACGTTCTAACAGCTGTGAAGGTTTACACTGTGACACCGTATAGTCTGGTAAGTAAACAACAACTTGTCAAAGAAATATACAGCTGCCATTTCTAAGTTAGATACTGAAGAGAGGGGTAGTATTTGCTCCGAAACATTGGTAAACACGGCCTCATAATCTGGTCCAAAAGAAACTGTTATTTGCCATTAGATTCATGATGCAGACGAAAAATGTCGTAGATTAAAAAGAGCCATAACCCTGCCCACTTAAACACAAAATACAGGGTTATTCTGTCGCTAGAGGCCCCAAACGCTATGAGATTCAAGTCGTCAACGTCGACACTTTGGGAAAAGTATTCCAGAATTTGGAGAAACTTATTCAAGTGTGCTTGGATGTGAAAGGGGACCAGATTCAGCATCGATTATGAGCAGGTCCTGTTTTGCATCGTTCCCGGTTATGTGTATATAAATTTTCAAGTCATTATCTCAATAATATAATTTTTATAGACAATAGTTTGGGGCCCCTAGCGACAGAATCACCCTGTATTTTACGTTAAGAGTATACCGCTGTCGACTTTGGGATCTAGCGTATGGTATGCTCTACTGACGATCTAAAGGGACAGATATGGGTTAGTAGCAGTTGGGAAGGCAGATTCTGAAATCTCTGAATAGGGGCCCGGATTTGTAGACCCAATCCATGAAGGGGTAAAAAAGAAGTAATATTCATTAGATGATACCGATAGATGACAACTGTGGATTTCATGTTAGAGTCTTTCGCGTTTTTCAGTATATTTTATTAGAAATAATCATGCTTAGATGATAGAATAACATTAAAATCAACCTTCAGTTCATAACGTGAGAGATCATAGATAGAAGTCATCATACCGAAGTACGAATTGTTGGGTTCCATTAACAGGAGGGAAATTTATTTGTTAGTGCCAGTTAATTGCGTGGTAGGTTTTCTAGAATTCTTCGCGACTGATCCACGTATGTATTTCTCTATACCATAAATAAACACGAAGATTAATTTGGGTATTCAAAATAGCGAATAAAATACGACTGGAAACTGTGTGATACATCAGAAAATAACCTTTCCATTCTAGTCCAATTAAGCTCATAAATGGTTCATCCAGCAATACGGAGGCATTTAACTCCCCTTCAAAGCTGTCCTGGGCCTGCCAGCATCAAAAGTCTCTCTGTCCATCTACAATAATTGTTTCCACCCAGAACTAGCGGGCAGCAGGGGAGAGTAACTGCTATCAACAAGTGGCATGTCAGTCTGTCTATGCTGCTCGCTTGCAGAATATTAATTACAATCGCGTAACTAATCCACAGACGGAGATAGTACTGTTTTGCGTTTGTTCGTGATAGCAAAAAACAAAGAACACTAAATATGTAGTGGAACCAAATAAGGGGTTTCGCATCTTTCCTCAGCCCTCCTAGGTTGATGTCAGGACAGCAGATATTAAACTAGGCCAGGGACAAGCAAAGTTTAAAAACTCGACCAGGCATCTCGAAATTCTAGGGACCAGAAATGTGCCGCAGAGCAAGATCCATACTGAGTACCAACGTGTATTAATTAAGATGTATCGTACAAAATTTAGTTGCCACGACGTCGTCGCACTCGGGATTTGGGTACACCTGAGGGCACGATCCCTTCCTTCTACATCCTTCAAATACACTGTTGTTATTCTTGTGATAAAAGCCAAAGGGAAGCCATATTTCTCAACATTATTTGGTGCAGAATTCTACATGTTTCGCTCAGATTTACTGTCCATCATCAGGAGTCTTAACACTGTATTCAAAGCAATTGGTATTTGTCATACTAGTTATGTTGACTGTCTGCTAGCGAGGTCGGAATGGAACTCAGTATTAAGACTCCTGATGATGGACAGTAAATCTGTACTAAATATGTAGAGTTCTATACCAAATAATGTAGAGAAATAGTGCATCTTGTTGGCTTTTATCGTAAAAATATATAACGATGCACGGTCCTATGAAAGTCAAACACTGTCGCTAATCACCCTAAAATTCATGACATGTGCAGTTCTTTCGGAAAGTCGCTGTGCACTTAGGCTACAGTAGTATCCATTTGAAATGTGATGGCACACTTTGACGCACGGGAGGAGAAGTTCAGGTCTGTATAGACGCTCGTGTACATCACTTCCAACACCTTTTAGAAATGCAAAGCGACTTTCCGAACTTCCCCTCCCGTGCGTCACCGTGTGCCATCACATTTCAACTGGACTCTACCGTAGCCTAAGTGCACAGCGACTTACCGAACGCACTGTATAATAATTCACTACGAGCGTCGTTAAACAAGCCACAAATAGTATACAGGGTCGAGAAACATAAAAACAAAGTACGAAGGTATTACAAACGGACAAATTATGTCGAATTGAGTAAAACCCCACTTATCGGGATTAAGTGGGACGGCCAGCCATCCGGATATGCAGAAAATCCGGATAATTGGATTTTTCTTTGAAATTAGGCTACATTGGCAGTTTGAATTTTGGCTGTTACTATTTACAGTATGTACCTGCGTCTGAAACTTTCGACGACGCCTGATTTAAAATTCTTGAAACCACAATACTGTACTGGACTTCGATAACCGGTAATTTCAAGGCAAGTTAGTTTTGTAGAATTCTCGACAAATTTACCCGAAGGATCAAGCTGATCCGGATAACCAGCGTCCGGATGAGTGGAGTTCTACTGTGCTTTCGTTTATAAAGTCGCTCACAGTTTTCGCAACCTTTAATACGGGAATGATCTTCGGTCACTAAAAATCTCTGTTTCTGGGTTGTATCGAACTAGAATCGTGCATCGGCGAGGCGTTCTGCATAGACGGCTTCACAAAACTGAGAAAAGCGACCCTTAGCTTCGTCAAGTCTGCCTGTCAATCGGTCGGTCCGTCTCTGTGTCCGTCTGCATGTAACAACTTGGCTCCTACTGGACGTATTTTCATAAAAATCGATATTTGAGATTTTTTTACGAAAATCTGTTGAGTAAATTTAAATTCTATTACAATCGGAAAAATAACGGGTCCTTTACATGTATACCTATTTAAATTTACGATTTCAATGCTTTTTCGAATGGGAAATGTTCCAGACAAATTTATAGAGATAATCAAAACACTCATTTTATGTTCAGTGTTCCCCCCCCCCCCCCCCCCGAAAAATGTGTCTTTTTTTAGAAAATTTTTAAAAAAAAATTAAAGCAGGACAACCCACAGGAGACAATTTAAAAACGCCCATTCTCCTTTAATGATACATAAAAAAAGACACATT
>Ga0123352_10009158_pt1 | contig 15464 bp, 8 predicted proteins | sample TergutLab28metaG_FD_89700 | JGI IMG/M metagenome (GOLD analysis project Ga0123352, IMG submission 89700) | Labiotermes labralis P1 segment gut microbial communities from Petit-Saut dam, French Guiana - Lab288 P1 | ecosystem: Host-associated > Arthropoda: Insects > Digestive system > Gut ... | reverse complement strand
TTGCCCTTCGCCGGGTGTAAAGGCGCCCCGGCGGGAAGCTTCCCTTCCCCCCCAATTTGTTCCGGGGGTAAAAATGAGGTAAGGTTTACTTCCCCCCCCCCCCCCCCCCCCCCGATATGCCTGCATGTGTTGTGTAAGGAAAACTTCACCATTTGCTGAGATGCTGCTAAATTGTTATGAATTCTTCTATGAACCGTACAACACAGGTTATTAGAAAACAGTTACATAACCTAAATGAAGAATAAGCCAACGTGAAATTTTTCGTGTGCATTCCGTGAAGGCACGGGGGGGGGGAGGGGAGGGTGGATTTAGAGCTGAACTCACTCATTGCCTCGGTAATAGATGGACTAAGTGGTCAAATTCGCGCCCCGTTCCCTTTACTGCACGGGAATAACCCCGGTGCCCTCCGAATAGGAGGCAGGATAGGTCCCAGAGCCGGTCTCAACATTTCGAAGAAGAGAAAATTTCTTGCTCCTGCCGGGATTCGAACTCCGGACTGCCAAGACCGTAACTAGTTGCTACGCCGACTGAGCTATCCCGGCTCATTAATAACAACAACAACAACAACTTGGTTTACCCAAGCGGCGCAGTGCGCAGTGCACAAGTACACCATTCGGCAAGCGATCTGATACTGGGCTGCACCGGTGTATGTCGCCACGTGCAGAAGGTTGATAAAGAACACAGGGTTAATCACTCCAAAAAGTACCACAAAAAGCTACATAACCGCAGTAGCTGCCGCATGATTCTAAATAACCCAAGACTCAACATATGGTAATAATCCAGTCTTCATGTGTCACACTGCAATACAGGATGACAGCATAACAGAGAGCTCTGGGCGTGGTACCTCATCTGCATCGAAATGGAAACACTCGCCAACAGAACGGTCTGACATCTTACAGTTTAAAGAGCTGAAGATTGAAAGTGGATAAAAGGCAATTCCAAGTAATTAGGCACCAACAGCGCAATACTGTGCAGAAATGCGATGGCTTGGAATAGACTTCTTTGTCACGCGCTCCATATTTCCTAATCCCAAGAAGCAGTCTTCTTAACCATTTAGAACGAAATGGTAACTACTCATACCACCTACTTTAGCATTAGGATTAAGAAACTCTGGACTTCGTTAACTGAATGTTTACGTGTTTCGTATAATTAATATCAACCATATCAACCACGGACTCCATCTGTAAACATCAACCGGTTGCTATTTGTAATGCAGAAGCAGCGTGTTTTCTCTGCAGAAGGAACTTAATTTTTATGTATTATTTAGACAGAACGTATGCTTCAATGTGTAGACACTTAACAGTCTTGCGGCTGGTCAAGAAATTGCCCGCATTTTATAAAACTGCAAGGTTCATATTTCTTGTGTAACTACACTCGTATTAAACAGAGCTGTTCCTCAGCAGTGGCTAGTTCGGACGTTTACAGTTATTGACGAATCCCGAAAATTCATTTCGGCGTTCAGAAAACAGGCCACTGGTCTCGTATTTCCTATGATAAAACAATTGGTACATGCATTTAAAATACACAACAAAAAACAGAAGAGGATAAGAAACGCTTACAGTATTTAATGGCGAAAAAAATTAATGCTGTAAAACCCGCGGTCTTGGGTTCGAGACAGCCCACATCCATTGAGGACATTTGCATGAGTTTTCCATTCCGTCATGTCCAGCAAAGTGTAAACTGTATCGATGTCATAACTATCTTTCTTTGTCTCTGTGTTCATTTTTGTTCTTCGCTTTTGTTCCGGAGTTCTCTATCTTTCGTTATTTCTTTTATATATGCAAACATAATTCTTTATTTCTACCACTTCCTGTATTTATCCTTGATTCGTCCTCAATTTTCCTACACCGTTTTCTTACCTTCTTTATATGTCTGTCTTCCTCTATTTCTTCATCGCTTTACACGTCCACTACTTTCTTTCCCTTACTTGGTTTGTTCGTGTGACATTTACCTTATAAACTACCATTACCAAGGTACCAAATTTTACCTTTCACCTTTACCTTTCTCTCAGACAATATGCGGACCAACTTCAATCATAAGAAGACATCAGATTATCCGGCCTCGAGCTCGGCACCGCCGAAGTACGAGACACACAGCCGATACTATCTCTATCGTCCGAGGCATCAGAAACATTTGAAAAGTCCACAACAATGTGTACAATAACGTTTGAGATTAGGCAGTAAATTGAACAGCCCACTGAGATTAAAAAACAATATTTAAACGAAGTTTCAGCGTTGTGCTGGACCTTATAATTTATTACGGTATCTCCGGTTTGTAAGTCAAACCTTAATTTATACTCAGTAATCGAGCAGCACGGAGGACATAATTATAGTGATAATGGTGGGAGTCAAAAGTGGTTATTAACAAGTAACAGTAATTCATTGTGCTATATTTAAAAGTGGGGCGACATAAATGGGCCCTTATATTCACACAACCCTATGTTTCGAGTTAACTGGGTCTTTGAACAAGTGCAGAACTTAATCCTGTAACACAACACCAATTTTAACACCTTACTAACTATAAATAGTCAGGGCGAAGGTAATGGCTAAACAGGATTAAGTTAAATAACAAGAAACCCGCAGGCCACTGTTGGTTCTTGGGCTGCTACCACAATTAATTACAAGGAAAATTAAACATCTGTATGTCATTTGCATTCTTTACAGGCATTTTTGTTAACAGTTCTAAAGCGTAAATGTTATGATAAAAGAGCGGGAATCCATCGTCATCAGAGCTGTCAAAACAACGAACCTTATCACACGATTTGCACCAGTGACATTGACCTAAGTTCCCAAAACTGGTAATGTAATTGGAATTGCTCGATTTGAAATGACTCGATTCCTTCTGAAAGTGATTTACACCCACGTTTACTAGAGATGGCAGAGACGTTTAAACGTGTGTACTGGAGCCGTAACGTGACAGCGATAAGGGCTATAGAATATGCGTGGGTGTGTGTACATATGTACAGGCATGCAGATATGTAGATCACTTAAGGAACTAGTTAGTTACCTATTTTTTAACCTCTCATATTCACACCAATGTTTGTAAAAACTGTGATACAGCACCCGATAAGTAACATCAAAAACAGCTGCGCATCATTATTCAGTGTACTGGATTATTAATGAATTAAGCTGCACAGTATTGTATAAATAACAGAAGTAAAACCATTCAGTAATGCATCAAAGTTTTATACAACTCTACATTAAGCTGCAATCAATTAATGCGTTTTAAGTGTTAAGTTTGTTTTGAAGAGAACGGTTGATTTCTTTAAACATTTGGTGGAACGTTGAAGAAAATGTCCGCGGACTGACATCGACCCGCGTCCCACCGATTAACAAATACTGCTCCTTAACAGCCTTTGCGAATTTGCCAGATTTTCTTAGAGAAAAATTAGTAACACTCACCCCGCATGTTAATGAACAGCTTAATCTGAAACGCTAGTTTGGACGCAAATTTTATTCGGCGTCATTGTATTCCAATACACTGTAATACTGAAACTATTTTTCAGCTTTATTATAAAACAACATACAGGGTGTATAGTATTCACTTACCCACGGTTTATATGGTCAATACAAGAACACATTTAATGTGGAATGTTAAGTTTGCAAAAGGGCGAATAGCAGAAGTAGAGGTAAAACTCACGCGTTCCTAATTCTTGCACTGGGTGGAGGTAAATAGTTCTTCCCAATCTGGCCGTTTTTCCCCTCTTGCCGCAGGCAACAGCCACTGTGCCCTTTTGACAGTAGCTTGGATGGGCTACAAAGGTGATTTGAAAATGGCAGTTGGAGAAAAATTCCTGCATCTCGAGAGGATGGGTCTGGTCACTTACCAAGTGAGATGTCTCAGCTCAGAACATAATTTCAATTAGTTCAAACTGTTGCAACCGCTCAACCTTGACCTACCTTATATTAAACATACTTATTTAACAAAACCCAACTTATACCGTCTCCTCGCCCCAAAAGGTATCCGTACTTTGAGCAGTGGAAGGGATTGTGTGGTTAAAGGATCCTGAGAGCTATGCTGGCGGTAGGGTGGCTAGTGGTAAGTTCTCCCATACCGAACAGGTCGAGGGTGAGAAGCCACACTAACAGGGATACCCTGACCCTCCAGGTTGGGGGTTGGGCGTAGGGTTAATTTGATCCCGTAAAAAAATTGTTTTGAAATCTCATGGCTTCGGATAAAGAAAGGGAACACAGAATGGTGATGGCCATGGCAAAGACAAGTCAACATGACCTGGGTTACATGGAACCCCCCCCCCCAAAAAAAAAAAGAGGGGAAGATAAAGCGAAAGAGGATGCCACTGCATTACTTGGCACATGGGCTTGTAACACTAAATCCAAAGGTAGAAAATCCTGAAGGCAACGCGACAATCAGGACAAGGCTCGGCTGGGGATACAAAGTTAGGCTTTGTTGCTTCAGCAGCAACTTTAAACCGTGGTGCAAGAGCATTGGCATATATATATATAGCTGGTCAAGAAATACACTAGGCTTACGGAACACGAGGGTTTACTGCTGTGTTTACAGAAGTCCACCATTATAACCTATTCTTAGCAAAGTCCGTCCACATTACATCACACAACCCGATTATTCACGAACATTTTAAAAATACTTAACTGTATCTCGGAGCAACTGACACGGAAAGTAGAACAGTTTCCCGTGCACAAACGTCTCTCAAGGGGTCAGATTTCTAATCAACATACTTGCTACATTTTTTTGTTACTGCGCTGCAAGATAATGTCCAGGTGACGTAACTAGTACATATTTCTTCGTCATAAACTCTCAAACGATGTGAGTCAACTGACAGTTCCATTGAATGTAATCTTGTTCGTTATACGAATGACGTCGATCAACACTCATCCTTCCCAAAGAAATAAATGTATGTATTTTATTGTAATGTTCTAAAAGCCCCCCCCCCCTCAAAAAAAGGGGGCGCACAAGTTGGGGGTCAGTTCGCCCGGGCGATTAAATTTTGTAGAATGGCGAATAACACTTTGAGAATAATTACTGCAGTTTTTTTCTTACACACAACAATGTGTATCCGTTCTCATGCACGGAGCAGAAAGCGCCAGAAAACAGTAAGGTTCAAGGATCACTGCAGAATTGTGGGACCTCAGCATGCTTCATTTCTCCCTTCCTGCGCCTACAATTTAGAGGTGGCTCCTAGATTGTTGAAAGATGTATTAACCCCAACCAAAGAGCGTGCTCGTTGTGCCATACACTGCGATCAACATGGCACGTAAACGTAATGAAATTGTACTTTGAAATTATTGCTGGTAGGCAACAAAAAAAAACCTTGTATAAAAATTTCGGGGCGCTGTAAGTTGCTTCCAGTGTCGAGAAACCGTGGGACACGATTCTTTACTGGACGAGACGATAAGGAAGAAGACGTTAGCAGCTACTCGATGGCCATATGGAAAAGAGAAGATACTCAAACTTGAAAGAGTTAAGTACCAGATAGCACGCTCTGGAGAAATCCCCTTGGAAGAGGCTATGAACCTGTCGTAAGACAGACTACGTGATGATTATTATGAGGATTCCACACCAAATATGATACAGAAAAGAAACAGTTTCAGTGTGATATACCTCGTTCATAGCGCTAAAACTGGCTACGAAACGAAACAAACGAACAAAGAGACGTTTTAATATCAAGCACGCAAGCACGAACGCGCACAGACACAATGCCATTCAAACTGGACAGAGAGGAATAAAACTGATCTCAAGAAAACCCGCCTTAATATAACCGAATATTCAGATTATTCTCGAAATAAAGGCAAGCAGCAGCAAATATTGGTGTTAGGTATTTCTGTCTCCTCACTTTAACCAAACTCACGCCTTCCACAGTCAAATGATAAGATGAATATGAATTAATAAGCTCGTGGCAGGAAAAGGTCGCGGCTTAATTTACGATATTGCGGGGAAGGACTGTAATATCACAAAAGATTCGAACTTCTGGCAAAGAATCTCTCAACCTAGACCCCGAAAAGGCTTACGGCTTCATCATAACCTTCATTTTCCTGGCATTAAATAATTTACATACAAACCTCACGTGTACTTTTGGGTCAGAGGATATCCTATGGCTCTAATTATATATCAAGTCGCACTTGTATCTCCTGCCTGCCCATCTTGCTCTAAGCGACCAAGAAGTTAAATTTATTATAACCGGAAGAGGGGTGTCGGTGACGAAACAAGAATATCAGAGACAAATCTCTATGTCCGTCATTAACACAAAGCCGCACCTGCCAACATTCGCATTTTGCACATCTCCCTCCTGAGTCGTCTCCAAACCAGCATCACAGTCTGCATTCAGGAGGCCTCAGGCCTACATACACGCTCCTGATTGAAGGTTCTCGTAATTGTCTTCAGGCCCTACGTAAAATGGGAGGTTTGCCTTTAAAACGCCGTGACAACCTTCTGTTAACAGTTCCCAGATTATCATTCAAGCCATCCCTTTTAACTTCACGTAGCAGATTCCTTCTTGAGAAGTTTAGTTCTTCAGCTACCCCAAAATTTTTCACAGCTTATGGAGACCAAACGACCATTACCGAATTCACAGAAGCCCGCTATTTTTCCCTATGCCGAGCCAGATTAATCCAGTCTACGCCCTCTCATCCTGTTACTTAAGATACGCTTTAATAGTATCCTCCATAGGTCTTCTAAAGTGGTCTCCTTCCTGTAGGTTTCCAAACCAAAGACCTCTTTGTATGTGTATTTTTTTTATCAACCAATACAAACTGTATGCTTTGCTGATCTCATCCTACTGCATTTGGCGATCATATTTGGCAAAGAGCTCAAACCATGAAGTTATTCATTATGCAGTTTTATCCATCGTATTGATACTTTCTCCTTCCTACGGCCAAATATCCATATAATTTGAAGGGAAATAAACTACGGATATTACAAAGATCGTCAAGCAGCCCACGAACACTCGGGCAATCATTCCTTCAAATCACTCCATCGGGGTGCACGACTGCAAGAGACAAGAATATCTCACAACTTGGTATCGTTTCATAATTTCAAATTCGTGTATTGTCATAATATGGAATGTGTTTTCTTCTATTGGCGCGCACTGTTGACAGTTAGAAGGCTGGTAAAATGAGCAGTCTAGTAGTGGGCTTCATGGCAATGCCATTCATGCAAAACTTCCTCCAACGCAGTTTGTCAACAACATCTGAATCAAGAAGCCTGGAGGTCAGTCATTTAGCACTATACTCAGCAAACATACATACCAACACACAGACGTAAATAAATGTAAATAAATACATTTCTTGGAAAAGCTGCCTACTTTTTGTGCGGGGAAACGGACTATAAAATTCAATCAATACGGTGAGAAGGACGGAGGAGACACCTATGGGCAGGCGTTATGATAAGTGAGCTGTCGCCTGTAACGGACAGTTCTGGTTGCTATTCGCTACGAATCTCACTTAGGAACGCAGGTAAGCACAAGGTGGACAAGATGTGTTATTGCAGTGCGCAGGTAACACGTCTAGCGACCAAGCCAAGGCCTAAGTAATCCCCGTTATTAACTACATATTTATACCCTGAATCCAAAGGGCAAGGAACCCCTTGAGAAGCTAGCAGTTCATCGGCTACTGAAGAAACTGCAGTCTAATCAGCTATTCTTCTGCTGTAGGTGTATTGAATGTCGCTAGATACAGCACAGACTACATCTATAGAGACAGAATGAACGAATGTTATTAGCATATACACATATCAACCGTTGGGTATATGCACATTTAACACACGGCATTTTGGGTATATATACTGTGAAGTTAAGAAACTGGAACTTCTGGCAGGATTAATAAATTCACACCTCCTTTATTTTAAATATAAGGCTTTTTTTGTACTGAAATTTAGCTTGTAACAGTGACAGTTATTTGCTAAGCGTTATTCTGGAAGACATTGCAGCTTTCTTAACCTTTTATTGGCTTCTTAGGTCTTGCGGGAGACGCGTGGGATGTGAAAGTAAAGAATCGATTGACGTATTCTGAAATAATCTCCCCCAGACCCTAGCATGAAAGCGGATGGGTCCAACTTAGTGTTTGTACTGTATGGGTTGACCTCGCCGACAGCACAATGGGCTGTGCTCTGTTTAACTTACTGTGATATAAATCAGACTTACTTCGCCTGGCTCTTCTTTGCAAGCACACATGTATACGATACAGCAGCAGTGCGTATTAGATTCTACATCTACGCCAGCAACATCAAGTGATCAGCCGTTGAATGCTTCTCACTGCCTGTCTGCTGCTGCCCATTATCATCAGCAGAAAGGTCACTTGGCGGGTCGACGTGACGGAACATGAAAAGTTGATTCGATTTACCTTTTAATAAGTGTTTATTTTACTCTCCAGGCAACACAACTATATAGATCTTATACATTGGTATCGTCAATACTGCTGTAGGTTTCGGCTGCACATTTCAGCCATCATCGGGTAGGATACTGGTTCTCAAAAAGAGTAACAGGGGAGAGGCCTCTCCTTACAAACAATCACTATAAACATTTAATTAGCACACCAACTAATGCACATACATAAAATTTTTACATTAAAACATTTAAAATCGCTCCAACATGTTTCGATCCTAAGATCATCTTCAGGGAGATAAACTGTTCCTTGCTAAAGTCACATTTTTTAAAACAATCACTGATTAATTAATCATTGAGTGTTTTTAAAAATGTGGTGTTAATTAATCAGTGAGTGTTTTTAAAAATATGACTTTAGCAAGGAACAGTGTAGCTCCCTGAAGATGATCTTAGGATAGAAACATGTTGGACCGATTTCAACGGTTTTAATGTAAAAATGTTATGTATGTGCATTAGTTGGTGTGCTAACTAAACGACTCTACGAAATGCACGGTGCAACGATAAAGATAGTCGCTATAAAGTTATTGTAAAATTTTTAAATCATTATTATTCCGAAAAACGAATAATGAACGGTATGAAACTTAAAATAGGGATTTGATGCTAGATTTTACAGGTATGATGAAGTGACTCGAAGTAAAAATAAGAAACGTAATGTAATAAAATAAGAAAAAGTGTGTAGTGAACCAGTACCCTACCCGATGAAGGCTGAAATGGACAGCCGAAACATGTGGCATATCGATATAGTTGTGTTGTCTGGACAGTAAAATAAACACCTGTTTGATAAATACACATTGGGATGATGTCACCTATGAATATGTTTAATGTTCAACGCTTATCGAGACATTGTCGAGTTAAACTCGAAAAGCACTTTCCGCAGTACCAGGTCCAATGTCGAACTCAAATTGACTCGTTATTTTACAATCATGAGGTTCGTCATCCCCGTTGTGTTCTATGAAATAACTAATGTAGAGTGTGAGTACTCGTCTAACACAACTATATTTATTGGTAGAATATAAAGTATTTTCTACGTAATGGCCATCTTCAGGTTGTACAACCTGAAGATGGCCATTATCAAGCGCCGAAACATGTAGTTGTACCTTATGTAGAAAACACTTTATATTCTACCAATAAATGTAGTTGTGTTAGACGAGTACTCACACTCTACATTAGCTATTTCGTTATGTTACAATGTTTGATGTTGGTTTCCCCAGCTGCTAGCCAACTGAAATTCAGTTGGCTAGCAGCTGCTTTTGAAATTTGAACGTGAGAGGGTTCCTAGAAAATTGATGTGTGCCAGACTGTTAGAATTCACGGCAATAATTTGGAAAGCAGAGGGCTTTATAATTTAACTCCAACCGAAAGCACGACTAATAAATTGTTGTCATTTCTACACAAATATTGCTAAGCATTTCAGTAGAGCCATTGGCCACATCCCACACTCATCATACAATGAATCACAAGTGCTGCAGAGCTTCGCTTAAATGACAAATTTAACCACAGAAAAGGGGTGAAGGCCGTCAGTCACAACTGCGTTTTATGTTATATTATTACATAACTTTAATGCAACATGTTTCGGCTTAAGTATGAGAAGCCACCATCAACCCCTAACTCCGAGGATCTTCGTCACAAGGGGATGTTTCTCCTAAAGAAAAATGTAATTGCATTTTGCAATGGCAGGCGGCCCAGCCCGCCATTTCTTAAGCTAGGATTCCCCCCCAATTTAAATTCGAATTTTCCCAAAAAATAATGAAATTCCTCAAGTAACCAACCGAACAACGAGAATAACCACAGCAATGGTGTGAAAAACACGATACAGTTTTGCTTCGCAAAACATAACAACTCCATGAGGCAGAGTCCATCTTAAGAAACGAATACTTTCCCACTTGGAAAAGAAATTTCCCGCCTTTGTCAAACCAGAAGGTTCAGCGCCATTTTCACAAGAGCCCGCCAAGTGACGTCCGTCAAGAACAACATGAACCAAACCATTATCTTCAATTCTAATTCTTGTTGATTCTTTTTCAATATTATACCTGCATCTACGCCTACACCCCCAACCTTCAGGTTAACAGATAACAAGTCTGTATTGCACGAATTTTCAATCTGCGTTCCGTGGAACCCTTGATTTCCACAGACTATCTTCAGCTGATCCGCAAGCACAGTGCCTGCATAATTTAATTGGTGAAAATCATTTTGATAATTTTAAAATTAATTTATTTATTTCTCTTCCCATCTTTGTGCATAATCGGCGCTTCGTTGTTTAAGTGTAAGTTACCAATAATAAAATTTTGTTCTTCACAAACACGCTAAATACGTCACTTCTTTCCTCATAAGTTTCGGTTGAAAAAAATTTTATTTCATTTTTGCACCCAAAAAGTACAATTTAACTTCACAAGGGTTCCGCGGAAATTAAGATGTAGTCACAAGGGTTCCATAGACGTCATGTAGTCTGAAGATAACTGTACTAGCACAAACCACCCTGCTTCATTTGCTTGCCATAATACAGTACTGTACAATGGTTCATCTGACTCAGGACATGGACAGACTCTCCAAAACATGATAATGAACCTTTGGGTTCCACAGAACATGGAGAATTTCTTGACTAGGTGAGGAACTATCAGCTTCTGAAGAAGGACGCTGTTCCTTAGAGTTAATTAGTTCGTATATACTACTTTAAACACTACGGAACAAAGTGCGACAGCTGATTGGCAAAATTACAGTTCCGCCAGAGTAAGACCGGGTTCCTCTTGCTGCAGTAGGCTTTCACTTTTCTTTTCTTTTCTTTCCTTGTCAAAGGCAGTTTCTGTACGAATGAAGTGGCTTGGAGCTATAAAGATTGTATTCGCCTCCTCTCCCCTCCAGAATCTCACACCATAACCTGCTGCAGTACCCCCTCAAAAGAAAAATGGTGCATGAATTTAATAGAGCTGAAATGGAATGGCTTCCTTCACCCATTTGCATTCAAATTCGAACGGCATAAGAAGATGTGAGAAGGGAGTGAAGATACACACATACGTGAGGAAGGGGGAAAAGTGTGAAAAGAAAGAAGGGAAAGATGAAGGGGTCGCATTAAATCCGTAATTAAAATGCAATTTTTAAAGGGGGTGGCTGGAAGGAAGGATTTAAATGTTATCGATGCTTCCAGTGCAAGCGGCGCCAGCACACTCTAATATGTCATCTGGAATAGTCACAACTGTAATGGAGAGCCACCTTCTCCCCGCCATGCCTCGCGAACTCACAACTGCACAGCGCGGAACTTTACGAGGTGCTCTTAAGTGGCTGGGCGGACCAAAAAAAATACATAAAGAAGGAATAGACGTGAATAGTCATCATGCAACAATCTTATGTGACTGAAACGAGAGCACAATCAATAGAGTCGTTGGTTCGAGTCAGAAAGCCTCGGATATTAACCAGAAAATATCGTATGGAGTGTCCGATTTTTTCGATTTCGTACGACACATTTATATGCCGAAGAAAATTTTTTTCGCAAGTAAACAAGTACTTCTGGAAACATGCCCGCTATTATTTACGCCGTAGCCAGGTACTGTACGAATTCGCTCACACACGAGCGTTGTCGGACAAACCCTCAACATTTCTTCGGTGCTAGAAAATGGCCCAAGCATACAACCGATTTTATCTACTACCAAAACAATTATTTACTAGATTAGCAGCTTATAACAACATTCCTTGTGTAAACAGACGTTACTATCACTGACGTAATGCCACGGCACAATGGAATGTACAAGCACAAATTCCTCAAAATGTCACTGCACCCCTTACTTGTAACTACATTCATGCCGTGTTGGTAAGAGGAGAGGTGCCAGAGTTTTGGTGGGAAAACCTGAGGGAAAGGAGCCACGTTGAAGACCTAGGTGTAGATGGGATGATATTATAGTGGATCTCCAAGAAGTGGAAAGGGGGCATGGACTGAATTGATCCGGCTAAGGTTAGGAACAGGTGCAGAGCGCTTGTGAATGTGGTAATGAACCATCGGGTTCCATACAATGCGGGGTATTTCTTGATTAGATGAGGACCTGTTAGCTTCTGAAGAATGACTGTACTTCATGGAGTTAGTTAGTTAGTTAGTTATTCAGTCAGTCAGTCAGTCAGTTACTCACACAGCTGATTTAGCATTAAATGAACAAGGGGGGCACTAACAACTCTGCGATGCAGAATAATTTTTCAGAATTTAATGGTAGTTCAATATTCCCCCCATATTCCCGTCTGAATGTAAACTGAAAATTAACTACTATTTTTACAACAGCCGGGCGCTGTACCATAACCTGAAACTGCCGAACTACAGCACACAGTCTGACATTTTACTTCTACAATAAATTCTAATATTACTCCCCACTTCAGTTCCACATTAGTTGGTCTTTCGCTGTACGGGGTTTCCACTGAATTATGCACACATTCGTGATTTGAATGTGTTATTTAACGACGCTGTCAATTGCTGGGATTAACTAATGTAGGCGACAAATTATTTAATGAATATGGGGAATTGGAGGGATGATACTGGCAGCGATAAACCGAAGTATTCGGAGAAAAGCCTGTTCCAGTGCCATTTTGGCCACCCCACATGGACTGGGCTAGGAATGAGACCGAGCCTCCCCGGTGAGAGGACGCAGAACTAGTCTCTTGGGAGGCCCGCAATTCTTATTCAATCCATACCTTTCGTATTATTTCATGTTTTCTTAAGGTAAGATGTAGTTACCTACCTACCAACACTGAAGGTGGATGCCCTCCATTATCGGCTGTTCGCAAGCACTGGAGGCTGCGTCCTGTAGCTGGAAAAAGAGGACGCGCCATAACGCGGTGACAAAGGTGGGAATGGAGATACACAAACCGCAAAGACAGCATTTGGAAAGACAGTGTATTCGCCATTATCCGTGCACGATCAGAAGTTGTTAATGAACAATGACGAAGGTGGGAAATGGCGTGAGTTACAGCCGACTGCTCGAACAAAATCCTCAATGCAAAGAAAAATCACGGGAGTTGACGTTCATAGGGCCGTGCATCGTAATAGTATTTCTATAGTAAAACCAACTAGATGCACCAATTTATCAAATTTATTTTATTTTGGAATGACACTGTACATGTTTCCGATGGTCTTTTCGTCCATCATCAGGAGTTCAAAACTGTACATACAGAAACAGGAATTTGTCAAACAGACATTGCTCTCAGCTTGCTAGCGGGTACCCGCTAGCAAGCAGGCAGCAGTGTATCTATTTGGTTTTACTATAGAAAAAAAATCACGGACTGTTTACGTCAACAATAAACGTAAGCCATGTATTGTGCACATAATAAATAATTAACAGTTTTAATTTTTTGTTCATGGCTCAATAAAGCATATGTCTTGGATATCCCCGTTTCTCAATTATCCGTGCACCCTCCCCCCTACAATATCCCGCATAATCAGAAGTACACCGTACATGTACTGGTCTCCAAATCTGTTCTTCCTTTTCCTTACGCAGGGTCGACGAAGAGGCTGTCACAACTCATGCAACATGCAACACGCGGCAGTCAGGTGACTCGCCCTCAGGGGATTTTGCAGTGACTTGATAATAGAACCGAATGAAGAATTGTAAGTTTTCAGGCTTTTATGGCGGGTGTTGTTGGAGCTGTACTATTTTGGCGTTTGACAGCTCGTAGTGCTGTAAGCGTACACCGACGTTTCGGAGAACAATGATACCCCAATTACTTCGCTCTGAAAACGAAGTAACAATTTTCCGAAACGACGGCGTCTATCTACGAAACTACATTGTGTCAAAACGCAGAAGACATAAAATAAGACGTAAGACATAAATAAGCACAAGACATAAAATAAGACAATACGACATAAGGTGTAAAAAAAGTAAGACATAAGTAAGACATAGATACTGATTTCAAAATATTACATGGGGCCTGGATAGCGCAGTCGGCATAGTGACTCGTTACGGGCCGAAAGGTCCGGGGATCGAAAGCCGGTGGGGACAAGATTTTCCGCCCCCGTCCAGATCGGCCCTGGGGCCCGCCCAGCCTCCTATACGTGTACAATGGGAGCCGGGTCTCTTTCCCGGGGGTAAAGCGGCCGGGGCGTGGCTTTGACAACCTAACCCATATAGTAAAAGGTAAAGGTAAAGCAGACCCGTTACAGGCCTGGAGTGGCCCAGAGGGTTACAGGAAGTTAAGGTTCCCATATTTCATGACAACGGCACAGGATGGTGGTAGGTTGTCAGCCTTATGCACCGGCCGCCTTTACCCCCAGGAAATGCTCCTGGTACTCATTTCTGTTAAAGGGCGAGTCGACCCCAGGGCCATAGTGGGATCGGAAGGATTTTATGTCAATGAAAAATCGCAGTGACACCAGCCTTCCCATCTAGTGCTGAGGTTAAAGAAAGAGTACAGCTATACCTTTAGTCTCTCTCTGGACTTCCGTTGACTGTTCTAGGGCGAACTTTATCTTTATGAAATATTACACGCAGAAACTAAGGAACTATGCTCAACACACTCAGGTCTTCAGCTGTACTTTTGAATGCCTTTGAGTTCAATCAGTAAACAAACAAATGACAAAAAATAAATAAACAAACAGAGAATACCCACCGCCATTCCGTCTTTACAGGTTGCATTTGGTTTGAAAAGTTAGCAATTAGGGATTTGGTATCAGGGAATGGGTTAGACTTGCCAGAACCAGAAGCAAGCTACTCTGCGCTCGAGAATAAATAGCTTCTTGCACTCCCGAACATGTTTCATTAAGAGAACTTTCTTTCTCTTCCCCAACTCATCCCATTTCTCGGTCCATCTGGCACAAAACACAAGAATCACATCCATCGCTTGTAGCATCAACAGTGCGTGCAGGTCTACACAGCTGCTTACGTATCGCACAGTATCAAACGCTGACAGTAGGATAATTAGCATGCCTAATTACCAGTTTCATTCGGTAGGTATATGTAATCTGCTCCATACTTTACAGGAATGCTAGAATTATTTGGATGTGGGGAAAACACAACAGATTGGTTTATATAAGGAAGAGCGACAGAAATTTTATAACGTATTTTGCGTAGCTTTACTTCTTGTAATAACTGGACTGATATATATATATATATATATATATATATATATATATAAATAA
>Ga0123352_10009157_pt1 | contig 15464 bp, 6 predicted proteins | sample TergutLab28metaG_FD_89700 | JGI IMG/M metagenome (GOLD analysis project Ga0123352, IMG submission 89700) | Labiotermes labralis P1 segment gut microbial communities from Petit-Saut dam, French Guiana - Lab288 P1 | ecosystem: Host-associated > Arthropoda: Insects > Digestive system > Gut ... | reverse complement strand
TCACAATGCTGTGCATGCACGTGTCCCATTTCAACATATGACCGGGCAACAGACTTTCAAGGGAGATCTGCTACAAAAAAATCTGCCAATGGGAACAGAATTTACCATACTGCCAGTGACAACAACATGGCAGATGCGTGAATTTGTGAAGTGGGTGTAACACAGGCACCAATTTCTTTAAGTAAAAGGTAAAGGTAAAGATGTGCGTTCTCAGGCCACAAAGGGGTAGGCTTGTAATACGGTACAGCATCGCACAGCTTCAGAAAAATTCCTTCTTTAGAGTTTCATTTTAAAATTATGAAACTCATTAATGATGGATATTTTGAAATTCTGGAGCTGGGATAGCTCAGTTGATATAGTGACTAGGTTATGGGTTGGATGATCAGGGGTTTGATTCCAGGCAGAAAATGTGCCTTACAGACTGTGGGGCCCGGACAGCCTCCTGTTTCATGGATAAAGGTGTTATTTACCCAGGAATAAAGCAGTTGGGGACATGCAGTTCACCACCAACCTCCATCTAGTGTTGAGGTTAAGAATGGGTGGAGCTTCACCTACATTCCTCTTATGTGACTTCATGGCATGGGCAGGGTCAACTTTGTACCTCTACCATTTTAATGACCCAACAGAAACTGCTGCGATTCAAATCATTTACAGGAAATGTGGCAACTCCACTGCGTGTGTTCTAACGTACCTCCAGCAATGCGAAATTGCCATAATATAAGATAATGACAACCATGCAAGGCACATCACATGCTGCAGAACCAAAGTCTGCCAGCAGAAACCTGCTGAAACACTGAAAAACGAATAATATGTCTGACATCTTACTTTCTCGCTACATGCCATAATTTTGGGTCATTTGCATGAAGTTATAAAAAATATCTTATGTGGAACCCCCTTCTTGTCTGTCTGACTGAGAACTAGTACAAGTGTCTTGTCAGATTAACATAAAAATTGGTAGAAAATTTCTCCGCAAAAATCTTTTTGACATGCACAAGTCTTCAGACAATAATATAGTACCTTATTCAGTTAATAACACAACATATGTTGGTAATCAATAGTAAAAACTCAGTGACATGTTTCAGTTCACCGAACCATAATCAGGCCAAATATCAAAACACAGTACTGGGACATTAAGTGTTTTGATATTTGGCCTGATTATGGTTCGGTGAACTGAAACATATCACCAAGTTTTTAATATTGATTACCAATATCAGTGGCGTACAGAGGGAGGGTTTGGGGAGGGGGGGGTTTGAACCCCCCCCCCCGAAATTCCGAAGACACTCCAAAATCATGCCAAACTCAACCCGAATGTGAAAACTGTTAAAAATTGCTGAAATTAGGATGCCAACAGCCCAAGATGTTGGAAAAAAAGGCAGTAAAATTCTAAAACTACCGCCGGTTCGCAATTGTTTTACATTAGCAATGACAAATAAATTGGTTGTCATCATAAATAGTCTTAAAGTACCAAAAATTAAGAAACTTTTAGTATATGAAATGAAATTTCTTGTACCAAATTACAGCTGCCACCAGAACCCCTGACTAGGGGGCTACCACCCCCAGATCCCTTTTCTCTATGTCCTCTGTCCTCAAATGAATTTGTTGAACCCCCCCCCCGAACAAAATTCCTGGGTACGCCACTGACCAATATATGTTGTGTTATTAACTGAATAAATTACTGTTGTTGTAAACACAAACGGATGATTCCTATCAAAACTTGAGACAATCGACTCGGCGACAGTCATGGTCTACCTGCGGGTATCGATTAATTCATACTTGCGCTGCCATTATGGTTGCTTGATCCATTCTGCTGTGTTTGTTTGATACCAATGAATAAATGTGACCACTGGATTTTATATATCTACCTGCATGGGAGAGGTACACAATGTCACAAAGCAAGTGTGAGTTTTGGAAAAACTGGTGTAGTGGAAGCTATAATATTGGGGTACAAAAAAAAAAATACTTGCCCCTCTCTTTTCTTTTCTTATAATAAAACCAATCAGATGCAATAATTTCTCAAATTTATTTTGGATAGAGCTCTTAGATGTTTCGGACAGGTTTACTGTCCATCATCTGGAGTCTAGCGCTTTATACACAGCAATAGGTGTGTGTCATACAGGTTATGCTGCATGTCTGCCAGCGAGATCAGAATGATCTCACTAGCAGACAGCATAACCTGTATGACACACACCTGTTGCTGTGTATGCAGTGCTAGACTCCAGATGATGGACAGTAAACCTGTCCAAAACATGTAAAACCTGTCCAAAACATGTAAAACCTGTCCAAAACATGTAGAGTTCTATTCCAAAATAAATGTGAGAAATTAGTGGATTTAGTTGGTTTTATGAAAAGAATATATCAGGATGCACTGCCCTCTGAATGTCAAATTTGCCCTCTCTTTTACATTTTTTGCCTGACTGGGACAAAAATTTGGTAAGGTACACTTTCCACCCAAAAATTTTCAATTTATTGAACAATTTTTTATTTCTGCAAAAAATCATCCAAGCAACAGCCGTTCTTTAATTGCGGGCATTTATTTCCCGATTCTGGGTGAAATTCAATGTTGAAAGATCCACCCATATTGCTTCTCAGCGTTCGTGCATGTCATGCTAAATGGCACGGGGAACGTTTTATTTTACGAACGGGCACAAATTAAATTACACTCGCACGTGAACCATAACAAAATACGAAACTTTGAAAGTGCAGGCAAACCTTGGTAAACCCTGTGTGCTACAACACAGAGTGCATTATGGGCAGTTTTACTTTCTCTTGAGAAATCTGTTGTCTCCAACAGTAGGACCAAACATGAAACACAGCACAGTCTGAGGGAAAAAAAGTGTTTTTTTTTTTTAATATGTCTGCTGCGACTTTGAATGCCTACTTCACTAGCTTTATGTCTGTGTATTATTACTGACACTGATGCATACTGGGGGCAGGCGGTGGCGCAGTTGGTTGAGGCACTGCGCTACAAGCCGGAAGGTCACGGGTTCCATTCCTGATGGTATCGCTGGAAATTTTCATTTGACATAATCCTTCTGGCCACACTGTGGCCCTGGGGTTGAGTCAGCCTCTAATAGAAATGAGTACCAAGAATACTTCCTGGGGGTAAAGATGGCCGGTGCGTAGGGCTGACAACCTTACCACCTTCAAGTGCCGATTGTCATGAAATCTGGGAGCCTCAACCTCCTGGAACCCTCAGGGCCTGTCCAGGCCTGTCATGGGATTGCGCTACCTTTACCTGATGCATACTGATTATTGCACAGAAAATCACACTACATACTACATGCCCATAATGCAGAAGAGATCAGGTTCTTTGTACTTCAATAAAATCTTCAGATAATGGTTGCATCAATGGGGGTTCAAGCACAATGACAATTCAAAAACAGAGTTCATTCCTGAAATAAAGGAGGACTTGAACTAAGCCCGTCTCTGAAATGTTGACGTACTTGAAGCACCTGACAAAGACGCATGTCCGAAGGGATTTCACTGAACTTTCCTGCCACGAAATCCTCAAGATTTATTTCCCTGTATTATGTTACATACTTACATTTAAAAATATTCCAAATAGAATTTCAGATCCTAATGAGGTTTGTATTTTGCCAAGTAACAACATAATGCACCACATGCTGTAGGACTGGAGATTTCAAAGTTGTGTTAAAAATCCAAATTTGCTGGGATGACATGTTATACTAACTGCTAAGACACTGAAAACTGGGGTAGCATGCTTCTCCAAAACATCAGTACCAATGCACCAATCGACATGGCATAACATCCAAGAAGACTGGGATCGCGAAAGCCACAGGTACACAGCATGCAATTGAAAATTTCTTGCTTTCCTGCACAGCTCCCTTTCCCAAAATTTGTAGATATACGAACATTCTCTGGCTCCCAACAGGGGGGAAATTTCAGTAGAAATGGGACCAGACTGCTTGTACAAAATGGAGACACTTTGTGTGAGTTACAAGGTGCAGATGCTAAAGCAAAAACTCATATAAACTTTACTTGTTCATAAAAACCTTCTTGGCTATTTCATACACAGCCTCTAGTATCTAAAAATTTCAATACATATCATCTCAGCCCATCAATTTTGGTTGCAGGTTGCCAAAGTGCTGTACGCTAGCTTTCCTTCAGAATGTGATTGGCTTTCACGTCAGTGTGAATGAACTGACACACACTGTATCCCACTTAAACTGAACAGCAAGTTTGTCTGAAGCCTCTAAATAGGTAATTCACTGTAGAACAGTGTAAGGAACTGTTGTCTGTAGTGATGAGTAGCGTACTGTAGACTTGTGTAACAAACTACTGGCTGTAGCAATGAGTAGCTTACTGTAGAACTGTGTAAGGAACTACAGTCTGTAGTGATTAGTAACATACTGTAGAACTGTGTAAGGAACTACAGTCTGTAGTGATTAGTAACATACTGTAGAACTGTGTAAGGAACTACAGTCTGTAGTGATTAGTAACATACTGTAGAACTGTGTAAGGAACTATAGTCTGTAGTGATTAGTAACATACTGTAGATTTGTGTAAGGAACTAGTCTGTAGTGATTAGTAACATACTGTACAACTGTGTAAGTAATCACACAAAAAGTTTCAATTTATACATCTTATTGACAAAACATATGATAAATGTTTTCTTTGTGTATTTTTCATGGCAACTATACAGTCACTGAACAAAACTAACAAAAAAAATTGTGAATGGCCATTACATGCCACATTTTGGTTATTATAGCAAAAAACAGGAAACATTAACAAACAGCATTAAAGATGCTCCTTTTTCCATGTGTTGTAAATAGTTGTATACCTCAGATTATAAGATTATAACAGTGACCCTTTCAGTTGAGGTGCCAGAGACACAGTTGCACCATGACATAAACCAGAACCAGTCACACTGTCAATGTTAGCAAATCCACACATCAGCAAACCAGACTGTACAATAAATATCAACAAGTACTCACAACAAATCTGTTGACCTTGGGCCGCGGCGTACGCTCTTTCGGTTGCTGTGACTCATTCTTGAGAGACTCAAATCGGGCTCGAAGTGACTTCGTTGTGTCGATACCGATGTGTTCCGATGACTGGTCATGATCGAGTGAGCCGTTCAGGTTACCGGCGGCATGGCTGGCATGCGTTGCTGCATTCGCATTAGTTCTGTTCTCCTTCTCCTCCCAACGCTCAAACTTGGCTCTTAGAGCCTTTGCTCTTGCAGCAGTCTGAGCCTGAAATATTCAAATCATACATTTATGAAACATGATTCTAATAAGCATAGTCATATACAGTTATGGAACATATTTCTGAACATGATCAATATGCGCGTGCACATACACAAACACAAACATACATACATACACACATATGCACAAACATATGCACATACATTCACACATTCATACATATATGAGGGCTGTCCAGAAAGTATACAGCCATTTTGAATATCTCGAGAACTGGTCGTGTGGCCTTGATGTAACTTGGCAGCCAGTCAGAGGAGACCTCACTGTGCATCCGTGAACATTCACTCTCCCGTGGGGCTAGTCAGTCGGAAGTGAAATGCCGTTGACCGAGCCTGTGTACTGTGTGACCGTCACATTCGCAGTGACAGAGCGAGCAGATCAGCTTCATCATGACGATGCACCCGCCCATTCTACAGCGCTCACTGCCTACTGACTAGCCCCACAGTAGAGTGACTGTTCATATACGCACAGTATGGTCTCCTCTGACTGGCTGCCAGGTTACATCAAGGACACATGACCGGTTCTCGAGATATTCAAAATGGCTGAACATTCTCCGGACAGCCCTCGTATACATATGCAGGTACTGTAAACTCCACGGATCCAAAATTCAGCCCAGGTGACAATAAGCTGAGGAATAAGTCATAACAATACAAAATAAGCAGAACAAGTAAAGTAATAAATTTCATGTATTCATAAACAGCATTAAAATTTTCCACTAAATCCATTACATACAGCAAATAAGATTATTTAGTCATTTTAAACATTAGGAATTCACCAGGAAGACTAAGAGACAGCTTATTCAACTACCTTGCTAATGCTTCTTTATACCATTATTAAATTTTCCTTCTGAAGATTAACGATTCTAGATGGTAAAGTGCCGAAAATTGAAGTCAGCATGGTACGTACTTTCCTTTAAACACGAAAAGTTGGCAATTGGCCTATGAAGACGGTACGTACTGCATGTGTTGTACTGTGTACAGATAAAACAGTGAATTAACAGCTGGACACATTACAGTTAATACTGCACAACATTTGTTCAGTCAGGATCACAAATACTAGCACAAGGAACTGGAGTAAAATGTGGTTATGCTAGGCATGGTAGTTTGGATGAAATGTGGCCTGTGCTAGGCAATGGCAATGCGGACAATACGTACCTGTGCTAGGCATGGCAACATTGATGAAATGTTTGGTGCATTATATACAGCAGACTGTGCTGAAGAGCTAAACAAATAATCATAAACAAGTGATATTATAAAGATTCGCGTGTTCTGGGATGTGGCACCGTGTCATTCAGGGAGTAGTTCCCAATGTTTCAAAGATTGTAGCCCCTTCATCTACATGGTAAACCACTCCCAGAAGTAAGTTGGATAGTTTCCATCCCGTTGTGTATGTGTAAACAATGTATTAATTAGAACCTTTATACAACAATATAAATAACAGTTGAAAATTATTACAACTATTCAACTAAGCAACATGTATATGATATTCAGCTGTTATCCCATGGTTTACAATATATTGTAAACCATGGGATACAGTGCAAACTACCGAAAACGACTTGACACTCACCCCAAAAACCTAGCAAATACATTATTTAAAGAGCAATTCAGAACTCGCAAGACTTAAGAGACTGTATCCTACTGACCTCATCACTAATGGTTAACTAACTCAACAGCATTCACCAGAGACAACATCAATCCTTGCGACTGAGAATAGTATGGGAAAACTGCACTGAAGTATCTCCCACATGCCTCTAGCGCTATCGACACAACGGTTATTAAATGTCTTCAGACAGATTGTAACAAACAAGGGATAATAAAGAAAACAAAGGCATTCTGTGGGAAAAAGTCTTGATTGGTCAGTTTGCTCTCCTATTGCCGCATTTCTCCATCCTCTGATCATTAGGTTGGCTATGGAAAACCATACGAGGTTCCTTCGCTAACGCAAGTAACGAATGAACCACCTATATATAGGATCCCATAGGTAAAAACCACCAAATGTACCTTGACTAACTCCAATCTTTTGTAAGTCTGATGATGGCCGAGTAAGGCCGAAAAATGTTGCTTTGTTGAATAGTCGTAATAATTTGCAACTGATATTTATATTGTTGTGTAAAGACGGTTCTAATTAATACATTGTTCACTCCCAGAAGACTACTACTTGCCAAATAACAGGGTGCCACATCCCAGAGAACTTGAATCTTCACCAGCACCACTGTGAGGATGTCAAATCTCGCACAATGATGTCACCTTCTAACTAAACATACCTGTTTTAGGAACTCATCTTCAAACTTGTCTGATGACCGGACAATGTTTGGGTCTGCATCCTCTTCTTCTTCATCTTCCTCCTCCTCTTCTTCAGACTCTGTGTCCTCTTCGGAAGATCCAGAGTCTCGAGTGTAATCCGGTGGAGGTGTGAAGCGTTTCAAGGGCTTTGGTCCTGGTGCACAGAACAGTGTCATATCAATACTGACTATAGGACAGCCAAACACAGCAAAGGTAGATGAACAAACACTACATACAGACACACACACACACACACACAATCTGAAACCACTGAACTCTGAACTATAACTATTTTTATTGTTACACCGTGCACGTTGTCGAGTTACTCAATTATTACACCAACCACTGCACATATATAAAATTTATAAAATTTAGGCATTAAAACATTAAAACCGCTCCGACATGTTTCGGTCCTAAGACCATCATCAGGGAGCCATATCGTCCCTGCTAAAGTCACCCCATAAATAGTCACAGATTAATTTCGTTGTACAAGTTGGGTGTTGTGGCAGCATGCCGTGTTGTGTAATGTTATGTTGCGAAGAGTGCCCTGTTACGGATGTGCATTCTGTGTTTCGTTGCGTGATACTTTAGCAAGGAATATACAGCTACCTGATGATGGTCTTAGGACCGAAACATGTCAGAGCGTTTTTAATGTTTCAATGTATAAATTTTATAAATTTTATATATGTGCAGTGGTTGGTGTAATAATTGAGTACTCTGAATTATACTTTTAGTTTCAGTAAAATAATAAAAACTCTCAATTTGAAAGTTGATATCACCATTTTACAGAATATGATGCTGAATACAAGAAGAATGCAACACTGAAGTACTAAAACCACTGCAGTCACAAAATTTGTGTAATTTGTGTAAACAATGGATCAGAGCAAAAGTTTCACTCTAGCAACCGATCAATCAAAAGAGACCATTTCTGAGTGCAAATATCATCATGTCATCACAATCAATGGCCACAATCTAAAAAAAGAAATTCTCATTTGAATTATATTTTACAAAAATGAAAGAATACGTAAGATGCACTAAATATAGGTAGAAAATACACATTTTATGAGATTGACACATTATGAAACATTCTGCTTGCGCTGCAAACAGTTACTGATCATGGCAAAACAAAAAACTGCGCTTTGTGTTCAAGCGACTGATGACTGGGAACACTTCATGCACGTGAACACAAAACTCTGTACCCCAAGTCCACATGACAAATCACTCACTGCATTTTGTTATGGTTCACAGCGATCCACTAGAACTCACATGCCGTATACATCTACATGCCGATATTTTGTGACACTTGGCTAATTCTTATAATAAAACCAACTAGATGCACTAATCTCTCTAATTTATTTTTGGAATAAAAGCTCTATATGTTTCGGACAGTTCCTCTGTTCATCATCAGCAGTTTTTCACTGTACACACAGCAATGCTATATGTCATACTGTTTGCGAGCAGGATCAGGACGGAACTGCAGTTCCATCCTGATCCTGCTCGCAAACTGTCAGCAGACCTGCATGACATATACCATTGCTGTGTGTACAGTGAAAAACCGCTGATGACGGACAGAGGAAATGTCCGAAACATGTAGAGTTTTATTCCAAAAAATAAATTTGAGAAATTAGTGCATCTAGTTGGTTTTATTGTAAGAATTTATCACGATGTACGGTCACCTGAACATAAAAAATTTGTTAACTGTACATCATGTCACATGAATTTACATAAACTCAATAAGTTGTATAGTTTGTCAGACATTTCCTATACTGTAAAATATGTTTCATTTTCAAAGTTTGTTATTTCTTTCAGAAATGCTGGAATAGCTGACAGCATGATGTATTTGTTATCTACGCTACAACACTAAATTCCTTCATCTGCCCCTCAGTATGTATAGCTCTTCGTACTTCTTAGGGCATGTGTCACACATTTTTATCATATTAGTGATACGCGCACCGGAACTCTACTGACAGTAACGTGTCTGCAGTTTTAATGTTTCAAAAATAATTAAAATCACACATCTGCAAACGTAAAGTGATATTTTGCAAACTACATATATTACATAGCATTCTCGGTTCCCTACCATCTGGTACGTCTTCCTTGGCTGCATTTTCTTCCAGCTGCCTGAAGATAGAAAGCATTTTCTTGGCCGTGTTTGTCTTCATAACCTGAAGATCATCCAACTTATCTTCACTGCGTACAATATCCGGATCCCTGTATATTTCACGTTCCGGGGAGTTAACCTGGCAAGTGAACAAACAAATGTAAAGTAACTGATCACGTTTCACTAAAGTCACCACGAAAACATTTCATTCTCTCATATTTGGTTCTGCTAATGCATTTGTTCCATCTCTTATGAAGAAACAATGTTTCCTTTCCACAAAAGCAGAACACATATAATAAAGCAAATACTTTCCCTGCAGAAGCTGGGATATCTCAGTAAGTATAGTGCCTTGCTATGGGTTGGACGGTCCAGGGATTGAATCCTGGTGGGAGGCGAGATTTTCCACACCCGTCCAGACCAGCTCTGAGGCCCACCCAGCCTCCTATACAATGGGTACCGGGTCTTTACCAGGGGTAAAGCGGACGGGGCATGGCATTGACCACCCACACCATCTAGCGCCGAGGTTAAAGTAAGAGTAGAGCTATAACCTCTACTCCCTCTCTGGGCCTTTGTGGCTTCTTTTAAGTTGAACTTTACCTTTACCTTTACTTAATGTTTTCCTTACACATGATAAGAACAAACTGAAATACAAAACTAGCTGCAATTAAAAGTCAATTTAATGATCATTAATGAACAACTCTCACACATGGAGTTTTACAAAGACTGCTTAACTACATGTTATAGCTGTGAGCCACATACTGTGTCAACCTTTCAGTTACTAACACACAGACATACATAAAGAAAAAATATATGCTTGATTAAGCATTTAACTGTGACAATAAGCACTTGTACATAAGAGTTAATGTGTTAAAGGAAGTACAAAGCTGAGGATTACATTCTTTTGGGACAGGGTGCTGCGTCCTTGGGTAATTGTATCCTGATTGTTCGAAAATATACAATGTCAACACCTTACAGGGTCAAAACCTCTAAGACACTGGACGTACCAGTCCTGAAACCATTACCCAGTGCTGCAGTACCGCATCACACAGGAACAGAATCCTCGACCACGCCGCTTTGGAACCGCAGAACTCACAAAGCAAAAAGCCTCTGTCTCATGTGACAGTCGCATCTGGCCGTTAGTCACAAAAGTAATGCCCCCTTCAATTCCAGACACAAAGGAACAAAAATGTAACACAAAAAAATAAGACACACAGGATAAGCGAAGAGAAATTAGAACTGTCACGGTCCAGTGAGCACACACAAAACAAACGTACAAAAAAAAAAAAATGAAACTTTCATCACACCTTGACCTGTCCTTCTCGGGGAGGGGTAATGCGGAATTGCTTCCTCTCTTTTTCTGGTGCTTTGTAAGTCTCAAAGAACTTAAACTTGTTGCTAACTTCCGCTGTTTCCACCTGAACGTCCTGAACAAAATCACTAGATCGTACAACATCCGCCGAAGGCTGGCGCAGAAGAACTGTCTGGAAATGTCATATAAGGATGACAACTCATTTGAAAAGTGTTCATAGGACTGCAAATGCTATACTGTGTGACACAGTACACAGACTTTATCAAGGCTTCTAACTTTCAAAATATCACGCAGTTGCATGGTACATGTGTGACCATAATTTTGTTTTTGCCAACAAGAAAAGCAAAGCCCTCACTGTACCGATTATCACGGCGTCAATAAATGCTGAACGGGATTATGCGCAAATGCCTTGCACTAAGTTTCACCCAAAATCGGGCAATTCACGTGGGAAGCGCGGGTACAGATTCCGTTACATTCTTTTGCATGAAACTCAACATACCTAATAAATTTTTGTGGAAGTCTCCTTTACTGAATTTTATCCAAACTGGACAAAAAATGTAGACAATATATGCATTCATTTACATGCTCCAGTAAAATACAGATTTTTCACAAAACTTGTAACTTCTCAATAGCATAGTATGGAGATCTCATATAGTAAAATTCTGTCAAGTTTTCCTTGATTTCAAACTTTCGCCAGGTTCTGAATGCTGTATTCTTTCCTTTGGGTGATTCCCAGGCATCTGAATTTCATGTGCCAGCATTTCGGAACGCTCTGCCTGTTCCATCTTCATAGGCCTATGAAGATGGAACAGGCAGAGCGTTCCGAAACGTCGGCACATAAAATTCAGATGCCGGGGAATTACCCAGAAGAAAGCATACAGCGTTTCATCAAGTTGGTCATGCAATGTGCAAAGTATAGGTACAAGATATACAAAATATGTTTCAAGTTCCTAAAATTAATTTAATGCTAATGAATTGGAAAACACGCTCTCAAACAAGTCGAGTGACTACTCTGGTCCAGCATTAACTCATATTTTCCAAGGAATTCTTTTGATTTTTGTACATAACATGCAGCTGACTAACAGAACTCTGAAAGCGTGGTGTCATCAGATGGCAGTACAGATCACCATCTAATGATCAGAGCATTAATAACTAACTCTGTGGATCAGAGTCCTCCTTGAGAAGCTGACAGTTTATGAGCTAGTCAAGAAATTCCCTACATATATTACGGAATAAAAAGAATCATTATTGTGTTCAAAAAACCCCACCACTAGTCACTGTCAGGAGCCACAAGAATCCAGGTCATATTCAACCATTTTGTTTATTTAATATCCAACTTAGTATTGCCCTTCCATCCATGAATACATCTTCCATCATGTCTCCCCACCTAAAAGAAGTGACACTTCCAGTGTGCTTGTGTGGAATTCAGACATACTGGCTCAATACATAAAAAGTTAAGTACAGTACTTTGTCCAACAGAACCAATCTGCAATCTCAGTTCCTATGAGGTACTGTCCAACAGAACTATTCTGCAATCTCAGTTCCTATGAGGTACTGTCCAACAGAACCCATCTGCAATCTCCGTTCCTATAAGGTACCAGTAAAACACCTGGTCAAGCCTGGCCATGTTACTGCCACAGTAACGGGAGAAAGTAAAGTTACAGCACCGAACTACAGTAATGAGAAATTAACGAAACACAAGCACACACTTTGCCGATACAGTATAACATCTCTGAAGACTTGAACCTTCAGTATCACTGCTGCAAGAACTAGAAATCTTGCACACAGCTTGTTCCACATATAACAATGTTACTGACTTTCTGAAGGATGGTATTCAAATTTGGAATACTCAAATTATGTTTACCACACTTCTCTGAAAAATGGCACTCTCATTCCATAATGGTAAAACATTATCTAAAAGATATTTTAGACAGACAGACAGACAATATCGTTATCACTACCAGTGAACACACCACTCAGGCATCGCAAGCCACTTTAATATCATACTTCCATTTGTGTCTCAGTCCTTAAGAATCAAGGAACTTCAAGAAATCATTTTTGTACCTCTCTCGACTTTCTTTGTGTATCGTCTTTAGGCAGTGGCGACAATACGGGTGGCTGCTGCTGTTGCTGCTGCTGCTGCGTCCTGACGGCCGTAGCATCCAGTTCCAAAAACAGACTACGAGACCTCTTTGATATACCTACAACATTAACATTTATTGTCATCTTTATTGTGACCCTTTCAAGACTAGAAAGCAACAGGAAAGAAATCTCTACTCAGTGCTCCCAGACATATGACAGAACACCACTTCATCTGAGTGCTGTGCCCTGCTTCTCCTAAATGTCTGTCTGGTAACAGCAGTATTACAATGAAGACGAGCGTGGAGCACAGGTGGAACCACACTGACAGGTAAAAACATATGTAAAAAGATAAGGTAAAGGTAAAGATCACCATATAACAGGCTGCAAAGGCCCAGAGGTGGAGTAGAGGTATAGCTCTACTCTTTCTTTAACCTCGGTGCGATATGGGGGTGTGGGGGTGGTCAATGCCACAACCCAGCCACTTTACCCCCAGTAAAGACCCGGTACCCATTGTACAGGAGACTGGGTGGGCCCCAGGGCCGGTCTGGATGGGTGCGGAAGATCTCACCCCCCACCAGGATTCGATCCCTGGACCATCCAGCCCATAGCGAGTCGCTATACCGACTGAGTTATCCCGGCCCACCAAAAACAGAAGTACTCACAGAAGTACTCACAGAAGTACTCACAGAAGAGCCTTTCCCAGTAGCACTTAAAACACTAAAATGAATCTAATATATATTTAAACATTCAGTTTGTAACTCACAGAGCATGGTCTGTTGTTTATTGTAAGAATCATACTGAACCCATACATGCACCGTGTCAGATAAATGTAGCCAGGTCACAGTTAGGATTTAAGTGAATGATAATCAAATAATTAAAAATTAACATTATACCGTATACTCTTGAATCCAATCCGCACCCTCTTTACAGTTTCAGAGGGCTAAAAAATCAGATGTGGATTACAATGGCATGCGGATTAGATTTGCAGTTGTGAGATGGATTTTGGAAAAATGATAGAGCCGCTGTATATGCCGTAAGAACAATACAATACAATAGTTTATTTTATTTATTATTTATAATATTATGTAATATTTATAATTTATTATTCATCAGACTCACTGTCATCACTCATAACTGAATCATCATCCATCACCCAGTCACTATCATCTTTATCTTCACCATCGTCCCTCCCATAGGTGTGGATTAGAGCCGCGAACTAACTTTCTTTTGTTTAAGAAATCAGCAAAAACGAGTGCGGATTAGATTCGAGAATATACGGTATTTGCCATTATAGTGAATAGGTAAGTCAGTGTATACCACAAAATGTCTGTTCAATACATGTGGCAAATGTTCCAGAAGACAACTCTGATTTGAAGTTGGTTTCATATGTCTGTGGTACATGAGCCCATCTTGACTAGCGTCTTCGTATCACTCGCACATTAGCCGGTTTCCGGACAAGACGTTCCCAGCCGTCTCTTGAAAATATGTCTCTGTGAGCTCAGAATGTGTAGCAGGAAACATACTTAACTTGGTGTCACTAGAATTCTTAAATGTTGCAACTGGTGGTACATATAGTAACCAGTGAGTTTAAGGGGTTATGGTGTCAAATGTGTGGTGCACAGTACATGATTACCACCACAACAACCTCAAATATTTTTCTGTGCTGTATTTCCATCTCAAATGCATAATGAAGATTTCAATGCATTATTTATGCACAGCAACACACATTATTCCGTGTTTACTTTCAAAAACGTGAGCTGGGTAGCTCAATCAGTATAGTGACTGGCTACAGGCTTGACAGGCTGGGGATCAAATCCTGGTGGCGGCGAGAATTTCCGCACCTGTCCATACCGGCCTTGGGGTCCACCCAGCCTCCTCTAAAATGGGTATCGGGTCTATCCCAGGGGTAAAGAGCGACCAGGGCGTGACGCTGACCACTCACCCCTTTCTAGTACTGTGGCCAAGAAAGAGTAGAGCTATACCTCTACTCCCCTATGGACCGTACAGCCTGTACAGAGCCTCAGTGCCTGTACAGTATAGCTATACCTCTACTCTCCCTATGGATCGTACAGCCCGTACTGAGCCTCAGTGCCTGTACAGTATAGCTGTACCTCTACTCCCCCTATGGGCCATACAGTCTGTACAGAGCCTCAGTGTCTGTACAGTAGAGCTATACCTCTACTCCCCCTATGGGCCTTACAGTCTGTACAGAGCCTCAGTGCCTGTACAGTACAGCTATACCTCTACTCCCCCTATGGGCCATACAGCCTGTACAGAGCCTCAGTGCCTATACAGTAGAGATATACCTCTACTCCCCCTATGGGCCATACAGTCTGTACAGAGCCTCAGTCCCTGTACAGTAGAGCTATACCTCTACTCCCCCTATGGGCCTTACAGTCTGTACAGAGCCTCAGTGCCTGTACAGTACAGCTATACCTCTACTCCCCCTATGGGCCATACAG
>Ga0123352_10009156_pt1 | contig 15465 bp, 6 predicted proteins | sample TergutLab28metaG_FD_89700 | JGI IMG/M metagenome (GOLD analysis project Ga0123352, IMG submission 89700) | Labiotermes labralis P1 segment gut microbial communities from Petit-Saut dam, French Guiana - Lab288 P1 | ecosystem: Host-associated > Arthropoda: Insects > Digestive system > Gut ... | reverse complement strand
TGTGTGTGTGTGTGTGTGTATGTATGTGTACTGCTTCATATGGTCTGGATGAGGATCAATGGCAGGCTGTTGTAAACAAGGCAACGAACATCGAGGTTCCATATAATATGTGTAATTGTATTCTGTCAGGTGGTCGCGTATTGAAACTTGAGATGGAGGCAGTATTTTCTTCTCAAACGTTGATACCCACCTGCTAGATTGTACGACATCACGTCCCTGACGAGCGTGATTATAAAAGTTCTTATTTCTTACTTGCCTTTCACTTAGATGAAATCCATTGTCATCCAGGGTTGGTACGGTGTGTTGGGGGTTAAGCTGCAATGAAGACAATACAAGTCAACATATCTGCACTTAGAGATAATTAGGTGACATTAGTTGAAATAATAATTAATGCACGCACACACACACACACACACACACAGTGTTCCCATAACCTACTTATGAGGAATAATTTTAAATTTGATGCGAAGCTCCACTCATTCCTAAGCTCGGCAATGGATGGGACAGAGTGTTTACTTCATATCGTCATCGATTTACCCCGAGGGAAAAGCTCGCAGTTAGTGTAGTGGTTTCGAAACCTGCGTGTAATGCAGTGTGTGTCAGCGATCATTTAAAAACTGATATACATGAATTGAATAAAATTCAGTTCCCACCGCAGTGATAAGGCATTCAGTGTTCGTTTTAAAGACCAGTTTGTCAGTGTTGTGCAGGGAAGTAGACAGCCTAATCCTTGTTTGCTGTCAGCAACATGAGGAACACGAAGACACTGAGCGGCACTGTTAGGCCGAACGTACATACCATAAAGCTTGGGCTCTAAACGTTGAACTAAGCTAAACAGGCTGTTTGTCCCAGTGCGGAGAATGACATGTATAGTCTTATTTCTGCCATCTCTCTCCCCTGTTTCCTTCCTTCCTTACTTTCTCCCTCCCTCCCTTTTGTCCTTCACCAAAACCTAAATTTACTGTAATATTTGGGGCCAGATTTAATGGGTTCTTGAATTATAAGAGCCGTTTGATGGCTGTTGGTGTGGCTGCCATTGAGGGTCCAAGTCTTTAAATTTCTTAATCTCCTATAAATTATTTATTCAGTTTTCCTAGATTAATTTGTCTGTCGCATTTGACACATGACTTTACGGATACATATTATATATATATTCGACTTAGATTGTTTTTTTAATCAACTGATAGTAACTTAGCTCTTTCTCTAAGGATCCTAGGATCCTTTCTCTCCCCTCTTTTTTCTCACATTAAAGTACTTTTCGGATACGTGGGGTACAAAAAAAAAGAAAACAAAAACTCGAAGACCATGTAGGTAATGTCAAAACCAATAATCAGGCTAGTCCCTGAATTTGGGTATGGTGGTGTCTGTTTCTGAACTGTTTTGAACGGTTTCTCTTCCTGACCAAAAGAATAGTTCCCCTTGGTTATTTTGATTAAACTTCTGTTGCAAAGCTCATGAACAATTTCGTGGATATAATATGTAAAGAGTCGAGATTTTTATTAGGCGGTATACCAAAGCAGCAGGGAAGGGGTGGATCAAGTTACACGTCATAGTGGCTGGTTACGACATTCAGTGTAAAACGTAACACCGATAACTGGAATGTTGGACGAGGTGTGGTAACTCGAGCCCATCTTTAGTCTTACTGTAGGTTGTGTGTTATTGTGGGGTTGCATACCTTAATGAACTCCGGCGTCAGATGTTTCCCTTTCATCATATTCACGTACTTCAATTTCAACCGCACTCCAACCGCATTGGCTGCGAGCAGAACTGCTCGGCAAGGGGAACTGGAGGGCACGTAGTAGAGATCGAGGGACATCGTGTACGTATCTTCTTAATGTACCTGCAGTAATATAAAAATTATATACATTTATGTGGAAATAAGAAGTCAGTAGCCCGTATGACCAATGATAACACACGATGAAACTATGCATATAATTTCCTTGGGAGTTAGGAATTTCATTCCTTCCTCCTGTGACATGGATCGTAATACTCACTACTATGAATGTGAACCGCAAACTGTGTATTGCACTGATGGGAGTTAGGCAGTATAGACTAGAATAAACTAGAAGGAATGAAAAACCCATATAAATCACAACTCATCGTTAGGTGAGAGAATTCTTATCAAGCAGGTACAACTCTTATGTTGACTTGTTTGTAGAGTGAACGGCGATGTCAGAAATGATGATGTCATCATTATCAAGTGCAGTGAGAGAATGAGTTGGTAGAGTGATTTGAAGTGTATAAGGGGAGGATGCGTGTAATGCTTTGGAGACTACAGCAAGACAGGCTGTATACGTACTAGCGTAACATTGAGGCGCGTTAGTGCAACATTGGTTAGTGGAAATCAAGTATTACATAATATGAGTGTGTGTGTTGTAGTTTAAGTTATACGGCATGCAGGCGCATGCCCTGTGTTACATTGTCATGGCCTGTCTTGCGCTACCTTATTGTTCCACATTATCTCATTAACGGCATGACTTTAGGAAAAACGTTATTGAACATAAAATATGTGTTCTGAGTTTCTCTGCAACATTTGTTTTTTTTTTCCAGAAACATTTCTCATTATTAGAAGAATTGAGTGAAATATTACTATAAATGTACGTAGGTCTTCATGTAAAGTACCGCTATTCTTGTCAGATTTTAACGAAAGTAGAATTTTTTTTCGACAGTCCTAGTAATTAACCAACTTGATGCACAAAATCTTATTTTATGATAAGTTTATCATATGCCTCTACATGTTTCGAGCACCATGTGCTTATCATCAGGAGGTCAAAATTGTATTATACAGCATCTGGTATCATCACACCTGGAAGTGGTCGTCCCGTGCACAGGTTGAGAGAAGATTCTTCTTCTTCTTCTTCTTCTTCTTCTCTCAACCTGTACACGGGACGACCACTTCCAGGTGTGATGATACCAGATGCTGTATAATACAATTTTGACCTCCTGATGATGAACACATGATGCTCGAAATATGTAGAGGCATGTAATAAACTTATTATAAAACAAGGTTTTGTGCATAAAATTGGTTAATTGGTAGGATTATACTGAGATGCACGGTCCGCAAAACATTACAATTTTTTTTCGAAAGGTTTTAGAAAAATAATCGAGTGTCATTTCATGAAGATCCGTCCAGTGGGACCCAAGTTGTTTCTTGCGGGCGGACGGGGACGGGAGGGGGGCTGACGGACGGACAGGCATAGACATGACGAAAGTACAAGTCGTTTTTCTCAATTTTGCGAACGCGCCTTATGAATACACATCATACAATAAAATATTCAGTTCGTACCTCACAGAGAACACTGCAATTCTATTACGAAGACAAATCGGTAAATGCCATTGGGGGAATTATCGTTCTATACTGTGAGATATGTGTGGACCGCGGTGGCACAGTGTTTAAGGTGCTGTGCTACAAATCGGAAGGTCGCTGGTTCGATTCCAGATGGTGTCATTGGAATTTTTCATTGACATAATCCTTCCGATCGCAAAATGGCCCTGGGGTCGACTCAGCCTCTAACAGAAATGAGTACCAGGATCATTTACTGGGGGTAAAGGCGGCCGTTGCGTAAGGCTGACAATCTTACCACCATCCTGTGCCGTTGTCATGTCATCTAGGAACCTTAACTTCCTGCAACCCTCTGGGCCACTCCAGGCTTGTAACGGGAATGCTTTACCTTTTACTGTGAGATATGTAACGCCTAAGCACTGTGTAGGGAATATGAATAATTTTGGTGTTAAACCGTGCTGTAATTATACTAACCACTACGATTTAAAGGGTTAAGATATCGTTTGCGAAAACCTACGGAAACGTAATCCATGATAAGTGTTAGCCCGGTTAAGGCTCGAACTAAGTACTTACCTAGTATGAAGTCAGACTCTTCAAAGCCTAATTGAATTTGTTGTGGCCGGCCATGTGTTAGAAGGCTACACCGTCATACTGGCTTATACTAGTGGAAATAAAGGTCATTATCAACATTCCCTACTGACAGGGTTTCAGTATGGATCAATAACATCAAGGTCAAAACATCGTCCTCTAGGAAATGTGAACGTAGAAACGGAACGACTGCGACGAAAGTTACGAACACAATACATCGCTCTCAAACTTTCGTAGTACAGTCATTCTTTCGAAACCCGAAGCGATGAAGTAAAAGGTTATAAAACTGGAAGAATAACTCGGAAATTACTGTGAATGATGCTCGTATTTTTCCCACCGTTGAAATTCACAAGGCAGCTAGTTTGATTCATTATTATTTTGGCCGACAGCATAATGAAAGTAGCCGAGAGGCGACATTCGTTTGTTGCCCGAAACTGATTACTATTGTAGTGCTTTTCAGAACACAGTATTGCTTGCAAGACAAACAAAATTTACGACGCGCATGTACGTGTCGTAAGAATTTACGCCCATTATTTTGAATGGCGTGCAATCCGCGTTGCAAACAGTGGTTAGCAGCATGAATAACGAAGATGGGTGGGTATCTAGGAAGTTTTATGCTTTAGAATTGCGGTTTCGTACGTGTCGTTCGGAAGAAAGGCGTTAGTTACTTTCCAGCGTAAGGGCTGATCTCCATTTGCGTGTGTCAGTAACATGAAAAACTAAATTTAACCTATTGCCGCAAATGCCTGTTCACAGCGTATAACAGTAGACGGAAAACTCTAAAAAAAAACTATCCTTCGTGAAATCCACAGAATTTTTCTCTTCTCCTTTAAGATTATTAAGGTTGCTTTTAACATTGTCAGCTCAACGGTTGTGGTTTAGCAACGTATTCCGAGAACCGTTGTCTTCTTGTCACATTATTGTGTTGGTGACCGTGAAGCTGATGTTCGTCACGGGAATTCTTCACAACAACAGAGGCAGGAACATGTTATGCTTGTATTAGCTTTATAATGATTATGGAAGTATATCTTTTTGTAAAAATATCAGCAATATAAAGAAGTGTCACTGCATAAATATGAGTATTTGCTACAGAAACAATGAATGTCTAAAGTGCCTACCATAACATTGATTGGAGAGCCAAAACGTTTAGTTCTATGGCATGTGCTGTCTCACGAAAATCGGGAAATTATGGCTAACACACTACCTAGACGTAATGTGGTAATCGATGGACACGTCCAGCTGCTTAATAGGATTGTGAGTAAGAAAGAAGCACAATAGACCTACAGGTCCTTCGGAACCCTAGAACTGGGTTTCAGTAAGTTTTCCGATTGTCGATATGAATGTAATTTAACTTATCCGCTACTTTGCTGCAGCTGACACGTGACTTATTATGGCTATCATTCCTCGTAATTTCGGAAACTACTCCCCACCTCCTGTCACTTGTAAAAACACTCCGTCGATGTGCTTCGGCTCCTAGCCATGTGCAAAGACGGCGTTATCTTTAGGTAACACGTTACTTTATTAAAACAAATTCTGCGCTAATCTGCGGTATTTTTTAAAATCAACTTAACTGTCTTTTTCAGTGTTTAAGGGTTTTGTATCCAATACTTCGTTTGTACTACCTTTTTCTGACTACTGATAAGATTATTTTTGTTCTTTATGCTAAAATCTTATTTTAGTATGTTTGTAATGTTCTGGTGTTGTATTTATGTAATTGTGCTGAATTTATAATCGGAACTCGTGCTGTTAAGTTAGCACATAACAAGTACCCATTGAATTTTTAAAGTTATTCACGTCCGTACATTAATAAACAAGTAATGTAACAGAACCAAAAAATGAACTGGTGTTAAAATGATATTTTTTACACAGAATCCATCAGAACCCCGAAATGTTTCGATCTGTCGTGATCATCTTCAGGGAGTTAATGAACATTCTTTGCTTTATTGATGTAATAGATCAAGACAGATCAAAACATGTCGGAGTTCTGATTGATTGTGTGTAAAGATACAATTTTAACATTAGCGCATTTGTTAGTTTTGTTATATGAATTACTTATTGAATTATTAATATTATTTAACATCGTCACACTGAGTCGCAACAGCCAACACTCACCAGCGTTGTGCAAGCGGCGCTAACTTCACCAAATGTGATGTCCTATGCCACTCCCGGCCCAGTTCGTTTGTTGTCTGGTGCGTCGTGTTAGGCAACAGAGTACCCGCCTAGTCACGTGACAGTGACAAAGCAGATTGAGTACCCGCCTAGTCACGCGACAGTGACAAAGCAAATTCGCCTCAGAAGGGTCATGTAACCCTTTTGTCACCTAACAGTTATGTGGAAAATTCCTCCTGCAGCTCTGCTGGGAAGACCTTGCCTCTCCACCACGATTTTATATCCACTAATTGTTTGTGCTTTAAAATTCCGGCTTCGTTGGTCTGCCTACCTAACCTGCAGATGTACAGAATTGTGTTCATCTCACGTACTGGCCACAGAATTTCAAGGCGCATACGCTCTTGGACAGTGCAAACGCTGTGATCACTTTCTAAGTATAGTAGAGAAGCGCGTCATGTTCTACAGGGTATACACAAAAGAATGGTGCGGTTTCAAAAGTTAACAAGAAATTTATTTCTCACCTTACACCACGGGCACAATGTACACCGTCAGCAGCAGCAGTAGCTGTCCAAGTTTCTCATGCGCAACTAGCAGTTCGCTTCTCATGCTTACTGCAGGGCCAGTTTCCCAGATGGCGTCACAGCAGGAAAAGGCTTTCTGTGTGCTCCGTTTTGAGGTGTCCAGATCTGTGATTACAGTGCAGCGTGAGTTTCGTGCACGGTTTAGAAAAGATGCACCATGCAGGAATAACATAACTAGGTAGTACCGACAGTTTGTGGAAACTGTTTGTGGAAAATTGTTAACTTTTGAAACCGCACAATTCTTTTGTGTATATCACCATTTATTAACCAAAATTTTTGCACAACACTGTGTACATAAAATCACATATCAGTTTCCATTTCGACGCCTTTCGGTGTCTACAGACACCATCTTGAAGGACTCCAGTCTAACTGCAAATTCTTCGCAACGCATCAAATGTTTGCAAGCACAAAACCAAGGAACCATAATAATTGCAAGTAGTATACTACCCGCCGCTATATTTCTCGCAACTTCTCACAGCTTCCCAACTCTGAATGATCACCCATCTTAGCTTATTTATTATTCCAGCACGGCACTAAGAAATCCCTTCCCCCACTACAATACACCTGCAGCTGCCAACTATACCGTAGACAACTTAGGATGTCTACACAGCCACAGCAGTAGACCGGTGTGACACTCAGCCCCCAACACAGGCAAGAAAATACTGCACCACAGGACCAAACACCGGCCCAGGCCTACCGCACCCCACGGGGCGTGAACCGACTCCGGCACGTTCACTACATTGTCATAGACAAACAGGATAACACAGTCATATGCTTGGTTCTTTACCATCTGCACACACGCCCACCGACTTTGTGTAAAACGAGATCTCGTTCCCCCATACCTACACTAATACTAATAATTGCTCTGTGTTATATCATATCTATATAGCTTCTTTGATAAAATTTTATCCAACCTGATGACGGCCACAACAGCATTGGCCGAAATATGTAGTTGATTTTGATAAGTTATATAACATGATAATATAGTTGTGTTATGACTGCTATATCCTTATAGAATTATTACCTTAGGTTCTAAGAAACACAATGGGGATGACGCTCCTTGAAACAGATGCACAACTTTGAATGCCATTAAACTTTAATTACAATTAATTGACGTATTTCAGGTGCGATAATTACTGGCCGAACAAATGTGCTTGGATAGTGATCAGTTACATTTGTTGAGTTTATTGCATGTAATCAAAAATACACGAGTCTTACTACATAAAATTTTGCATGTGACTGACAAAGTAAAGTGCTCAAGACAGTTTGCTGCGAAACATTTCTCTGAATACGTTGGCTCCTTTCTGGTTGATATCGTCGTAGCCTTCGAGGTGCGTCTTCATCTTGTCATACCAGGCGGCCACGTTAGGGAACGCCGAGATATCTGCTCCAAAAGCCTGTGATATGATAGGGTAAAGCATTACTATATTTCGACATTGTGATACAGTGCTTCAGAAACTGCTGCTGCGGGAATGGCAGTGAGCTGGATCGCAGTGTGTAACCACTGACATCGAGTACGACATTCTTAGCGCAATATGCGGGAACGAATAAATATTTGAGTAGAATATTTACATTTACTGCAGCAAACAAACAGATACACACTGATACAATATACTCTGTCATATATAATAATCGCCGGTCCCACTGGCCGTGCGGTCTGAGGCGTAGGTCTGCGGCCGCTCGCCTGTTGCGATTGTGGGTTCGAATCCCACCGGGGGCATGAATGTCTGTCTGTTGTAAGTGTTATATGTCGTCAGGTAAGTGTTATGTGTTGTCAGGTAAGTGTTATGTGTTGTCAGGTAGAGGTCTCTGCGACGAGCTGATCACTCACCCAGAGGAGTCCTGGGGGCTGTTGCGCCAAAAAAAAATATTAATATTCGCTGACACATAAATGTAAATATCTCTTAATGAACGGATATGGAATATATAAAAGTTCATTTGGATGGAATTTTATCGTTTTTTTGTGTTATTGTTAAAAACCTACCCAATTTATAATATGTAGTGTGAAATTGTACTTTTTTTGCTAGTTGTTGTTGTTCGAAAGATGACGTAAGAAAATCGGATATTCTTGTTGTGCCGCATAGAAAGCCATGACGTCCATTTCGTAAAACATTCATCCACAACAGAACTGATGAACATTTTATGCGGTTCGGCAAACTTCGGAGAAATTCCCTGTGCGTGCATGCAACATGAAATTCAGTACGGAGAATGAAGAATTAATGCGCACTTACAATTATGTGTATATATGTGTATAATGTGTATACGTATGTATAGTTTTAACTGTTTATTGTCTAGACATCTTGCGCCATAAAAATACTGACAGTAATAGGAAAAATTCTGTGTCTAGGCAATGTGAACAGCTCTGCAACAGTATGTGGATCAGCAACTTGACAGACCTGACTGCGGGCACAGAACAGTGACAGCAGCGAAGGACGGAATTGTTAAAGACACAAACTGTGGAAAACTGAACATAATCACATTGCCTGTACCAGAAAACGGGGTCTTCTAAAGTAAATATTGTGTGGATTTTCAACATAGTACACTCAGATTGTCAAAGAAGGCCCTCTGAAGAGTAAATCCAATCACTCAGTACAAAAAAAAAAAATAATAAATCTCCACTACAGTCTGAAATTCCGTAAAATCCTGACTGACCTTTGGATTTGTTAATAATTATAACACATAATGTGAAACTTTATAGAATATTAGTAGTGCGCATAAAAATAAGCAGCATCTTTGGAATAAACGCGTCAAGTGTGTGATTCTTCCAGCACAAATCTTGACATTCATTTTAACAACGTTCATTACCAAATTCGATTAAACAACAGCATACAGTTCAAGCACGCTATATTTTTGAATTCTTAATTTACACAAAGCAAGACCTGAAGTATACACATTTGTGTGTATTGGTTTCTGGGGGGCGATAACGTGCGAAATACTTTAGTTTTTCTTTCCTAATGAATACTTTCAGCAATTCTGTGATAAACGTTACGTTAAAGAAAAAGAATTTAGGTGCTGGATCAAAAAGCCTCAAGAGTGTTCAGACCATAAATTTGGGCCGTTCAACCGGTAGCTAGAGGGCAAAGCCCACGACACAGTGTCATGTTACTCGCGGGTACAGCTGCCTTCTAATCTTTCCTTGGCAACGCAGCCGAGATAGAAAGCCCAAACAATTTTGAAAACTTAAGGGCTGTTTGTTTAGGGAGACATACAGTACATTACTACTTCACTTTATAAAAGTCTGATTAAAATAACTACACCCTAGCCTGCTTTGCTGAGTGTACTATGTTGAAAATTCACACAATTTTTAATTTAGAAGACCCCATGTTCTGGTACAGGCAATGTGGTTGTGTTCCAGTTTTCCGCAGTTTGTGTCTTTAACAGTTCCGTGGTTCGCTGCTGTCACTGTTCTATGCCCGCAGTCAGGTCTGTCAAGTTGCTGATCCACATACTGTTGCAGAGCTGTTCACATTGCCTAGACACAAAAGAGATTTTAAGCTGTATTCTTGTCTTTCGTGAATAATTTATCGCATTGAGAATTGATACAGTTAGAATATGTAGTCTTGAATGAGGTCGATACTGATAGTGTGTGTGTGTGTGTGTGTATGTGTGTTTTATGTGCACACTGTTTCTAAGAAAACAAAGTTAAATTTGAGCATATGCACAGTAGGTTTATGTAACACGAGACGAACTAAAATTAAATTCCCAGATATTTCAGCATATCTGTTCTACAAAATTTTACAGGCCGTGATTCATAATTTCAGAGTCGAAACGTGTAGCCGAATGCGATCGGTAATTTTTGCGTTCATTTATAACTTTGGGCAAAGAAATCACGAATTCTCTTCGTGTTATCATATTGATTTATGTATAGAGAATTACAGAGTGTGGAAAAAAGTTCTCTTACAGCCATAACAGTAGTGCAGTGCTGTGTGTATTGTGCTTGGTTAGAGAGTGGATTTGCAATTATTTGAAATAAATTAACGGTGATACGAAATCACGTACCTCTGAGTTTGACACAGTTACGACAAGAGAAATATCAGCGATGTTCATGCTGTCTCCTGCGACCCAGTCTTGGTCCTGTAGGAACTGATTCAGGAAACCGAGTGCTTCAATAATCTTTTCTAGTTTTTCCGGTTGAGCTTCTTGTCCGCGGAGGAGAACCGGAACCTGAAGAAGGCATGGATCGGATATTGTTTACCAATTAATCCTGGACTCTTCTGAATACTAGGTATCTGTTTGCTTCATGTGCCTAGGTTCAGGAATTCTTACTTGATATAAAGATATTTTGTTCACTACTACATGTTAATGCCGGCTGGCCTGAGTGGTTAATATATTAACCTTTTAAAGTCCAGTAGTATCTACATGTTCCACCTGCTGTAACATTAGAAGATTTCTCATTTTGCCACAGGGTAGGTTTTTTAATATTTATAGCATGATTATCACGCTAATGACCGATATCTCCCAAAATAACACAACCTGATTGATCTATCTATTTGAGACAGACTTTGCTTTCTGTTAAGATAGGAACTGATGGCTTGTGTATAACGTGCATGAAGGTATGTATTTAAAGAAAAAGAGTGGTTTGTCATTTAGCATTAACGAACTCCACAGAGCACTCGTGAGATAATTTATGTACCAGAAAACGGGAGATCCTGGGCCATACTAACCTGCAGCCACAGAATTATATATATTAAAGAAATTGGGAAGTAACAACATGTTTGATGAAGGATGTTGTGTTATGAGATGTGACACAATGTAATTTTATAGACACGTATCAACGTTTCGGAGAAATTTATTAGCTCCATTTTCAGGATTTGAGAGTTCTGTCATAAAGAATTAGGCAGTGCCTTCCGGCGAAATAGTAGTACCTATCCACCAAACTGCACGGTACCCTGTCACAGAAGACAGTTATCTTCGTAGTCACAACCGACTTGGGTAAAATTCGCTAAAGGGTGTCTTCACGTAATGCCGATGTGAAAATCGGTATAGTGAAAGCTATACTTTACTTAGGGGCTCAAACGAGTTTCTTTCCTTACATTCCACATTTTTAATCCGATTTCGATGAAATTTGTTATTAGATATCTTCACTTACGGCTGTTGAGCACTTGTGAGTTTTGTGAGAGCCGGAGTAGGGTAGGGGCATAAATGAATATATATATATATATATTCATTTATTTATTATTTTATTTACGAATGTAATATGTTTTCTTTTGGGTAATTCCCCGGCGTCTGAGTTCTAATAGCCGACGTTTCGGAACACTGTATCGGTTCCATCTTCATAGACACTCGCTTTCCCATTGGCTCCGCCACTTGCTTGCCAAAACCCTGTCAGGTATAAATACACCACACATCCCATGCCTTGTCATACTTCATCCACCTGCCTATGATGATGGAACCGATACAGTGTTCCGAAACGTCGGCTGTTAGAACTCAGACGCCGGGGAATTACCCAAAAGAAAACATATTACATATAGAACACGGCGAAAGCTTAAAATCAAGAATTTATTTACGGGTTTACCGTGAAACCGTGTGGCCTTCTGATGGTGCAAAACCCTCTGGTAGAATTACGGAGTAAACCATCCGCAATCTTGTACTGTATAATTTAGGTAAGTGTTTATCTTTACTGAGATACATCATATACTTCTTTAACACCACAGCAGCTATGAGATAAGATAGGCGATATCAGTAATTCAGCCGTATGAAATACTAATAACTGTCTCAGTTAGTAACTGACACCTTGTTACAGAGTTCGTATTGACAAGGTCGCAGTCGCTCATTTGCGTGCGTTTTATGGGAGCCACAATTTCGTTATTTATGCATAAGAACCGGTCTGTGGTCCCGTGACTAGTACTACGAAGGGAATTTTCCCAGACAAAATGTAAAACAATTCCTAATGACACGTACCGCGTAATCTGCGTTCCTGTGATGAAGGGTGCCGGCATCAAAGTAGAGCCTCTGATCCACCACGGCGCGCTTTTTGGGATCCGTAGGATACAATGAGTCGTCCTTCCCGTATCGATTCACCAGATAACCCATAATGGCACGGCTGCGAATAAAAGTGACACCTGTTACTACGTAATGTTTTGAGCTGTCAGACAGCTCCTGCATCGATATCGATCGTTTGCTTAGTCGGTACTTTGCTTAGGGTTGTTTGTAATTCGAGAAGATTAAGGTTATTGTAAGGAAACAATTATGTATGGACATGACCGTCATAACACAACTATATTGTCAATTATATATAACATGTCAACTACATGTTTCGGCCAATACTATTTTTGCCATCATCAGGTTGGATACAATTATCGGAGAAAACTACACGATATATAATATGATACAGTATAACCATCAGTGTTGGTGTAAGTAGAGGGGGACGAGATCTCGTTTACAAAGGAGTTGGAGGATGTGTGTGCAGAAGGTTTAATATGCAGATATATACATGTCATGTTACGTCTATGATTTCATACTTACACCAACACTGATGGTTATACTGTATCATATTATATATTGTGTAGTTTCTCCGATAATTGTATCCAACCTGATGATAGCCAAAAATAGTATTGGCCGAAACATGTAGTTGACATGTATAATTGACAATATAGTTGTGTTATGACGGTCATGTCCATGCATAATTGTTTCCTTATGTTTTAACCAACCCAACGGGGATGACACTCCCTAAAGTTAAGGTAACTGTGTTGTCACGTGTACAGCTTAAACCGTCTTCCGTGTTCAGTAAAGGTACCGGTGACAAGTTACGTTTTTCTGTTAAGTGTCGCTGTACCATACGGTTCTGCCTGTCCTTTCTAGAAAAGACATCATCACTTCGTTTAAGTTAGTAACAGATTAGTAGACACGTATGACGTACTGTGTATGTAGATACGAATTATGAATGCGCGCGCGTGTATGTATGTACGCGTATCCACACGTGGGCATGTGTTTTCTCTACATCAGAACTATTGTGGAGCTATTAATAAACTTTAATGTATGTATGATTCACTTAACGTTGCCCTCAATGCATCAGGCGATATAACTTCCAGCGGTAAGATGACACCTTAGCATGTGAAAGGAAACGGCCATGGCGTTATTTGAAGTGCTATATCGGCATTTGCTTGAGAGAGCTGAGAGCACATGACGATGAACATCACGGTAGTGGTTGTTCTGTACTAAATTCCAAAAGGGAACCTCCAGATTACAACTGGGCTATCCAAGAGTAGCCACACTTTTAAAACCACACATAAAATTTCAGTGGTATCTGGACACATGCCTGCATGATGCCAAACATGTTTGCTAAGGGATGTTTGGAAATATAAATGTGTGTATTGTAAATGAATTTAACAGAGACATGGAAGAAATACGTAGAACCTCAGACATTCTTCACAGAAATTGGAAAAATATCGCCTCGTATCTTTGAAGTGCATGTAGAAAAATTACCTTTCGCACAGGACGAAACCGTCGTCATCGATAGTTGGGATCGTGTGTTGAGGATTTAACTGAAACAGGAAAATAAAATCCAAGTCAGTGTGCATTTAGTTTTGTCTTGTATGTGAATCGTCAGTTATCGTAAGCAGCTTGATTCGTGTTAGTGGGTGTTCTTCGGGCAGATGTGTAATGTAACGGCTTGGGAGGCACCGTTTGTGTTGAATGTTTAGCATTTGAAAGACTTTCTTAAATTATGACGAAACATGACACAAAAGGCAGTCACTAAACATATAAAAGATGTGTAATTGCTCTTTCTTCTTAGATATTAAAAAATATTACCTTTTCAGAAGGAAGTGGTATGGAATCAGAGACAAATGTTTGTTTGTGTGTGCCGATCTTGAAAGGAATAGTTTCTGGGGAATTAAAAGAATCCGACATTTTTCATAACTATCTGGGTACCACTTTGTGACACCTGCTTGTTACATATGTGAAATATACCGCACTATTTAATAGGACAGAGTGTGAGCCATACTGGGAGGCCAGGACAAAAATAATGAAAAACTGATTTTGCCTCTTTTCTATTACTATTTTTGTGACTACTCCTTACTATTAGGACTTTTATACTTACCTTGAATGTTGTTTATAGTACTTATAGTATTTATAGTGCAATTTTATTGTTTTATTTTTATTGGTCGCGTAGGGCAATGATAAATAATCACTTTACCTGCCATTAGGAAAACAAACATACGTGAAATTGGTTCAGTTTCACACCTTGGTGAATTCGGCAGTCAGATGTTCGCCAGCCATTATGTTAACTGATTTGAGATTGAACTCGATGCCCATTCTTTTCGCCAGCAACAGGACGGCGCGACACGGAGGGCTGGGAGGGAAATAATAAAGGTCCATCGGCATTTTCGGCTTACTATCGCTGGCTCTGCAAATAAGTTTGGTTATGTTAATGCTACATCGTCTTCAGAACAGTAAACACTGTTGTTATGCTTTAGTGATTATAACCTAACCCACCCTATCAGTCGGGCGCATGTCTTAAACCCAGGGAATTTAAGTGTTTTAAGTAACGGAACAGTAATTTTATAAATAATTGGACACTATTAATATTATTTGTATTATTTCACGATTATTAGGGCTTACATATGTTTGCTGGTATGGATGTGTCTTTGAAAAATTTATGCACCGCTAGCCTCGGTATCACGTAAACAGACTTCTCACATCCTGAGTTGGAAACAGACTGCTTACTTACGTTAAGGTTTCAAACTCGCTCAGTTAAAATCCTTCCCCCCTTAAATATTCTTACTGTTCCCAATTGGCTAACTGTTTAAATCCCACTACTCACTAATAGAATCAACACTCAAAATTTGAAATACTTTGTTTCTATTGGCTCACTTACGTAACACTGTTCCCGTATCGTACTAGCATAATCTTCCAGTGTCTTACTGGTCTTCTCTCTCTCTCTCTGCACCGTCTTACTCTCTC
>Ga0123352_10009155_pt1 | contig 15466 bp, 1 predicted proteins | sample TergutLab28metaG_FD_89700 | JGI IMG/M metagenome (GOLD analysis project Ga0123352, IMG submission 89700) | Labiotermes labralis P1 segment gut microbial communities from Petit-Saut dam, French Guiana - Lab288 P1 | ecosystem: Host-associated > Arthropoda: Insects > Digestive system > Gut ... | reverse complement strand
TACTAATTCTACTACTACTAATACTACTACTAATTCTACTACTACTACTACTACTACTACTAATTCTACTACTACTACTAATACTACTACTAATTCTACTACTACTACTACTACTACTACTACTACTAATTCTACTACTACTACTAATACTACTACTAATTCTACTACTACTACTAATACTACTACTAATTCTACTACTACTAATTCTACTACTACTAATTCTACTACTACTAATTCTACTACTACTACTAATACTACTACTAATTCTACTACTACTAATTCTACTACTACTACTAATACTACTACTAATTCTACTACTACTAATACTACTACTAATTCTACTACTACTACTACTACTACTACTAATTCTACTACTACTACTAATACTACTACTAATTCTACTACTACTACTAATACTACTACTAATTCTACTACTACTACTACTACTACTACTAATTCTACTACTACTTCTACTACTACTACTAATACTACTACTAATTCTACTACTACTAATTCTACTACTACTACTACTACTACTACCACTTTCAGACGCTGTTTTGTTATTATGTCTGAAATATTTTACGAAAATATTTGTTTTACCTTTGATGTTGACAGCGCATTTCGCACATTTCACTTCGGAATTTGAAGTCCACGGTCGCCTTAGAAGGCCCTTTTTAAATACTCGTCCAGGCTGAAATGTACAAGAAGAAGCTTGGTCGTACTTATAAGTCAATGTCAAACCTGAACTTAAATTAAGCGTACTTGATGGAATATCTCTCACTAATCCGCATTACAATTGAAAATATTTCTGAATACCTAAGAGATTTATTTAAGTTTTGCTTAACGATGCTGTCGGTAGATCAGACTGTACAGTGAAATGACAGAATGTACGTCGAACAGCGGTAAGTGTGAAAGAAGACGCCGTAGCACAATTTGATGAACCGTCTCTGAACTTGCCCGGAAGGACGGCGGGAAACTACGAAAACATCATTCAGAAATAGGTTTGAGCCCATAGTCACCCGAATAAGAAGTAGTAAGGCCAGACAGTTTAACCCTACGTGTATATGTGATCGAACATCTCATTTCTGTGCGTCAATCCCTCTGCTAAAAACATACCTGATTCCAGTTTCATATAGTTGGATATGATGATGATAATGATAATGTTACGATAATAAACACTGTCCTACATTCAGGAGGAATTTTATGATTTGTATTTAATTTATTACTGTCAAAATAGTGGCTTGTAGGAGGCTACGGCGATACACACAAGAAATACTTACATCATTTTGTTGAGTGCACGAGTTGTAATCATAAAATGAAATGAAATGATAATATTAAGCCGGATCTGCAGAAGACTGATAATGAAAATGTGAGGTTAATGTAACTACTTGCCTGTTATTTCAATTTTTTTATAACGATACTGAATTAACTCTCTGATTCATACCTGGTATCTGAGAGCTGCAGTTGTAACTGCCAGTAGCGTAGACATATCGTTTACACTACTGACCAGTGTGTTAATTAACTGCAGTGCTGCAGCCGCTGTAACCCTAACAAACTACGTTACTGCTGTATACAACATTCCTCCTTCAGAATCTAACATTTGCTCTCCTAATTAAGAAATTACACCCCTTTTTGGGATCTGTAGGTTCATTATCGTGTTCATTACAGCCTGCCACTAGTTGCGTCCAATTAAATACTGGCGCCAAAGTCAACACTTTAACATGTCGATGGATCTACACGTGAGGTCTGTTATTTTACACGGTCTTGTCCGTCCGAAATAAATTTATATACGTTCACATTATGTTACGACAGTAGAAAGTCGCGGAACCACATTTGAAAGATGTAGTAAATTTACGGCATATTCTGATGATGTGGTTATTATTGGAAGAAGCCTGCAAGATGTTGAGGAAGTATTTACGTTACTGGTCAAACAAACAAATAAGATGGGAATAGAAATAAATTAAAAAACACCATTTACGATTGCATCACGAAAACCTTACCATGAAAATTAATATGTAAAACTTTTGGTACACATAGTTTTGATACAGTAAAATACTTTACATATCTTGGTACAATTCTAACAAGTAAAAATAAATTAACATCAGAGATTGAAAAAAAAGAATTATAATGCAAATAGAGCACAATTCGTACTACTACTACTTCTACTAAGGAGCCAATCGGTACTCAGAGCAAAAACTAGAAAATAAAATCTGTCAGACGTTAATAAGACCTGTGGCAATTTACGGATATTGCTAAACGGCTGGCTGCTTTTGAAAGACAAATTTAAGAATAATGTTTGGGGGAATTAAAGTAAATTAAAATTGGAGAAAGCGATATAATAAGGAATTAAAACAGTTCTTTGGAGATTTATATATACTTTGATTTGTCAGAATACGTTAGTCGAATTAGATTGGTTGTGAGAAGGGATAGTAAAAGGAAAGTAATTCAAGTGTATAACAAAAAATCATCAGGGAAATCAACTAAAAGGAAAGCCAAAAATCAGATCGTGGAACTGCGTACAGATAGAAATTAATAAATAAAAAATTGGAACAGAGGTCAAGAAACAGAGCTTACTAGGAGAAGTATTTTACGGAGTAGAAGGTCCGCACTGGACTGTGGCGCCATCTAAGAAGAAGAAGAAAAAAAAACATTTTAAAACTATAGCAAACCAACTAGTTGCACACAATGTATTTCACTTGGTAAAATCACACTTTAAACCACATTAAAAGTCATAATCACCTCCTACATGTTTCGATCCTAATGGATCATCATCAGGGAGTTTTTACCAAGTGAAATACATTGTGTGTAACTTGTTGGTTTGCTATAGTTTTAAAATTGACAATATTGCACGGTGATAAAAATGAAAGAAGAAAATATGTTAAGCACTTAACTTCTGGAATGTTGAGACAATTAATGCCATATTCTAACGCATCAAACTAAAACTCCAAACTACAATGTACTTATAATTTTATTTTATAGTTTGTGACAAGTGTATTGCAATTTGTCTTTTGTGTCTCCTAATTCTTAAACCGACAGTGATTGTTGGCACACGTAGCGATGACCTGTGTATATGTAATACAAATAAGCACGGGACAATTGTATTTTACGAAAAAAAACTCTCGTCACTAAATCATAAAATACAAGACGCAACAATACGTCAGTTCTATTAGAATTTAAACGTATTTTTAAATTCCTGCTCTTATCGTATCAGTTCCAGCGCATGACACTTTGACAGGGCTGCATATGTTGTATCTCGCACGACAGACGCACACATTCCCAAATGCTATATATTTGTCGATAATGTAGAGGTGCAGAAAAATAAGCCATGTCATTTCTTTACTCATTTTATTTCCAGGGAACTGAACATCATTTGTAACAAAGTTTTTTTTGTGCCATCCATTGACAAGAAATAGAAGTAAAGAAAACATAAAAACATTACAAAACCACTAAGATAAAATTGTTTTTAACACTTTTTTCATTTATATCTCTTCTTCTGGACAGCTTGTAATGTCTATCTGCTAAACCTGGGGTAACATTTCCAAGAGACAGGTCACATAACAAAATAAAGCTATCCGCTATGTGCTACATTTTTCACTTCTTTTGTTCTTGATATCGAAAAGTCAGTGTACTGTAAACCATAAATAAAATGCTGGTTGCAGTTTTTCACTGTCACAGGAATAGGGCACGAGAGTATTGGAGCAGGGGTGTCTCTGTCCCTGGATCCAATGGGATAATGTGCCTTAGCCTCGACCTCTTCATTTCAGCTTCGACCTAAATTCCCCGTCTCTCTTCCTCGCTGAGACAGACACATACAAACCTTGTATTCTAAAATGTTTAACACCGCGTTGAATCCAGCAACATGGGAGTTAAAACACAGTAAAAAAGTTCTGCACAGTCGGAGTAATAAGAAGTATGAATAAGAGAAAGATTGGTTAGACACTCTTCAATCTTCATGGTTACACCTTGCACCGATGATACCAAATGCTTCATTTTCCAACTAATGTACTCAAATATATAAAAAAAAACGTTAAAATGTTAAGAGCCAATGAAACTTATAAAACTCGCTCCAACATGTTTCGGTTCACGCAGGAACCATCATCAGTGAGATACAACCAGTGCTTAGCTAAAATTACAAGTCTCGTTCAACAGTGCAAGTCGGTGCACCAACGCGTACTGTTGAACAAGACGTGTAATTTTAGCTAAGCACTGGTTGTATCTCACTGATGATGGTTCCTGCGTGAACCGAAACATGTTGGAGCGAGTTTTATAAGTTTAAATGGCTCTTAACAATTTAACGTTTTTTTATATATCTGAGTGCATTAGTTGGAAATAAAGCATTTGATTGTTTAGACACATTCAGAACAATTCTCAAGCAGTATCTGTTGTACAGTACAAGAGTACATGAGGCGTGAATTCAGTATCACTAATAGGTTTTCAAAACCAAAATGTCGTGGAAAGCTTTCGAGTGTCTAATCTTAGCAGAAATTCTAAAAGGTTTGACAGAAAAGAATAATGTCATACTGCGATAAACATAGAGCATCGAGGCGACAGAAGAAGTTGCAAAACGACTGAATCCTCTTCATACAAACAATGTCGTCAATTCACAAACTTCTAAGTAAATGCTGAAGATTATACTTAATGGAAATGCAATTTAAGTTTTCGTCAGTAAAATCACTTCATCGAAAATCTCGTTCTCTTATTCAGTGTGAAGAAATATCAATGCAAATAAAGTGCGAACAAAACTAGCATAACTAAATGTTAAAGAGGTCATTGACTTGCACAGATCCACTGGAGCGACACAAAAATACGATAAATAGGGGTAAAAAATGCACACAAAATTTTATTCGGAAATCCTACAGGCAATAATAAAAATTTTGCAGGATGTATGTACGAGTAATACGAAGTTGAGAGCTAGCGTCTTTGGGTTTAGCATACGCTCGAGTGAATCCGGTAATGAACATATGGCCCTATAAAAGACCTGAAATTTCTAGACTGTCTGAGTAACAAATAGCTTCTGAAGGACCCCTTGTATGGTTCGAGTTTATGGAAATTTGCAGATGAATTACAACATGGCTGTAAAATCTGCTAAAACACATATAAAATGTAAGCTTTCATGAAGCGAAGAAGTGGAAGAAACAAAAATAGGGCAAGAAAGTGAGGGATGTAGCGAAAACATTACCTTGCTTACAAGAATAAAAGCAGTTTGTGGGCTCTGGAACTTTGCAGACTGTCCATTCGTCGTTCCAAGTTCTAAGTTCGGTTGGAGGCCTGGTGTGGTGAAGAAGGTACAGCGACGGGAAATGAACGGTTTGAAGTATACAGCTAACGGAAGAAGCCGAGCAGTTCCTGCATTATGGCTGAATTTTCGACAGAGAACGGAGACAGACCATATTAAATAGTTCAAGAATAGTCAAATGGGACAGTCGCGGCAGGGGGCGGGAAGTAAGAGACAAACAAAGTAACTTGGGAGAACCAACAAGAAATTCACGGGAAGTACTGTGACTACCATATCGCGTGGGCAAAGATTTGTCGTATCCAACAGTACACGCAAAGGTAAATAAAATGTTAATATTGTCCATATTTCCATAAATTACACACACACACACACACACATATATATATATATATATATATTAGTCAAAGTTCAGTTTTGTTGGGCATCTTGAAATATGTAAATAAAATGTATAAGATAATCAAATTTTACAGAGAATTATTTTCCTATATGTTAGTGGTAACAAATCTATCTGCACATATTTACTGTAAACAATAGGCTACTTAACAAACTCCTATCTTTTTAGATATTCGAGTGGTTCTAGGGACAAACATGGTCCAATTTAATGTTAATAAAAATCCAACCAGATGCAACAGTATGCAGATATTTATTTACTGCAGTAAATAAATAACTGCATACTATTGTATCTGGTTGGATTTTTATTAACATTGAATTACGATGCACGGAACCATGAGTTTAAAATTTATGGTCCAATTTCTTAATCTGAAAAATAGCACATATTACTCTGCCTGCGTGAATAATGAAATTGACAGCAATTATAACATCCATTATCTGCTATACTAAATTAACTACTGGAGTACTCTTCTAGAAGGGTCGATAAATGAAAGGTCAGAAGGTCTTGCTGAAATTTGCGCTGGAAACAACAGAATATAATACACAGTTCATATAATTCACACAGTGAAATATTTGTACCAGATGTGACAGAAATTTTAAACAAAAGTTTCAACCGTTTCTTACACAATGTTCACACATTAACATGTAACATGTTGTGTTGTCTAGTGTCTTCAAATTTGCAAGTTTAACATTAAAAACCGTAAAAAGCTTAGAATGACTCCAGATGTTACACAGTTCAAGTTGATTACCCTTTTAAAGCCTATTGGTTAGGTGATAAACCAACAAGTTTAACATTGAACAATTGTAAGATCTGCCCACACTGTATTTAAGTGTTTTGTGTTTATCTGAGAACAAACAGCGACTTGTGCCACTTACATCATAAACTGATTGGTTGTTACAACCGAGATGAAAAGTGTTTACAGCGCGGTACGAACTGGGTCTTTAAATATAGCAGTCTGCGTTTCATCTCAAGAATTTCTTACAGATATTGACACTTAGAAAACTGAATGCAGGTTCTCCTGAAACGCTGGTACGGAATTACCATTCTGTGCTGTGTAAACTCTCAAAAGAGCGCAGATCTTAAATAAACGTTATTAACATCTGTAAATTTCCACTGATGTACTTGTCTATATGAAGGCTTTTAAAAGAAGAGCCAGTATACTATTTAAGCAGCAGATATGTAAATACGACTTCAGGATTCAAATCTTCTGTGACGTAACAAAACGTCGCTGGGTAAGTTGTGTCCGTCAACCATGAAAACCAGCCAAAAGATCTTCTTCTTGAACTGCCGGGCCTTGAAGACGGAAGCATTCGAAACGTCGGGAACAGCGCACCCGAAGACGCATCGTAACATTACAAAAGGTTTCAATCCTCAACCAAAAGGCTGTCATAACTTCAAGTAACGCAAAGATAACTAACTCCACGGAGCAGAGTCCTTCCTAAAAAGCTAATCGGTTCGCAGCTAGTCATGAAATTCCCCACATTTTATGGAACCCGAAGTCTCATTGGCGCGTTTAAAAGTGCTGCCACCTGCCACTATCCTGAGTCAGATCAGTTCAGTCCATGCCTCCCACCCCACTTCCTAAAGATCCATCTTTATAATACACTTCCATCTAAGTCTGCTTCTTCCAAGTGGTCTCTTTCCCTCAGGTTTCCCACCAAAACCATGTATGCCCCTCCTCTCCCCCATACGTGCTACATTTCCCGCCCATCGCATTATTCTCGATGTGATCACTCGAATGATATTGATGAAGGGTAGGTAAAAGGTGATAATTCCCGGGCGCTATGTATCCGAGGCGACTAAATTCCGTTCTGCGGTGCCTAACATTTGTGGGTCACCAGTGTGGAGCTTGCGCGATGTCGCTGTTGTGGTGCCTGTGAGCTTTGGAGTAGCGGGTAGAGTTTTGGAAAAATTGTGCACCGCTTGAGCCCAATTACAGCGTTAAATTTGGACATCTCTATTACCAGTCACATATATGCTCTAAAGGAGCTGTAGTGATTGTGACGTTCAGGTGACAGTGCATCGTGATAAATTCTTGTAATAAAACCAAACAGATGCACTGATTTCTCAAATTTATTTTTGGAATAAAACTCCACGTGTTTCGGACACTTTCTTTGTCCATTATCACGAGTTTTTCACCATAAACACAGCAATGGTATATATCACACAGGTTTGCTGACAGCTTGCTCGCAAGCTGTCAGCAAACCTGTGTGACATATACCATTGCTGTATGTGCTGTGAAAAACTCCTGATGATGGACAGATGAACTCTCCGAAATATGTAGAGTTTTATTCCAAAAATAAATTTGAGAAATTAGTGCATCTGTTTGGTTTTATTTATAAGAGCTGTAGAGACTAACTTCCTTAAAGAATTTTGTGCGACATTTTATAGACAAGCCGAAGAGACAGACTTCAGCCACGTCCGTTTAAGTTTCCTGTACATAAGGGTCTTCATTTTCATCGCCACCATTTGCGGAAATATATTGGATGGGAAACTTCAAGAAACAAAGGAAGTGCTTTAAGTTCCACTGAACTTTATTTAATTGCCAAATCACATTTCCCTTAAGATACAAACGAGGGTGGACATGTAAAAGCTATTTTCTTCCCCTCCTGTATGAAAAAGAATCGCATTCAAAATAAAAGCTCAACTTTTTTGAAGTTCTGGACCAAATGATTTAGCTCGTGGTTACAAAGGAATACCTGCAAATAGGCGATGCATAGCAGTAAGAAAATGTCAGCTGGGAGTCAGGTTCATTGCACAGTGTCAAGCGTATTCTGTCATTTTTATTTGGTGAGGCACATTCTTCTCAATTAGAAATGTAAATAAAACACCCATTCATTAACAGGGAATTAGGATTGTGACTACACTTATAAGTAATACGGTGCTAATAGTCCTAGCACTTGGAGTGTAAGAAATAATCGAATATATTCATTGCTGTTATTTGAGTTCTTTAAAAATAATAATAGAAGGCTGTAGAACGTTTAATGATAAGGTGGCTGATGAAGGATGAACAGCAAAGTATTTTGAAGAAAGAAGTCCTCTCATAATTGTGGTACTATCCAAGAATTAAGGCGGAAAGTCTCGGGAAAACGACGAACACTTTAGACAGGATGGCGGCTGTCCTGTTGTAAAGTCGAACAGAATACACGGCTTACTCAGTTATTACACTACTATTACTACAAATAGAATACACGGCGTTACATCGGTGTTAGCCTACTACTGCAGAATATGCTAAGGATCTCAACTTTTACAATGGATTCATATACAAGATGAGTATAAAATATCTCATATTAGATAAAATGTATTTCATATAAATACATATATATATATATATATATATATGTATTTAGAAATCATACACAAATGAATGCAGTACAGTTAGCTGAGTGTGGTGGGGGTAAAACACCTATCGAAGGAAAATAATTAATTGCTATATGTTAATTTGTACAGGAAGATGTGTATTCGCGATCTTGACGTGAACCCATTTTGATATATTGGAAGGAAATTTGAAGAGTTCGACATTAGTTAATAGATGTCTAAATCACGAGAAAGGTCTTGAATATCTTATCTGTAGGCGTACAAGTAAGCTGGGTTCTTCTGTTTATCGCTAAGTAATACCTTTCAATTCCAAACATGTTATGCATGTACGATTATGGGAGTTTGTTCACTGCGTCGTATATTCCTCAGTTCTAGGCGCGTCTAGGAACTTGTATAGTATTCCTCCCATAAAGCCACCTACTCTCGAATTATATTTTCCTATAAAGTTTCTGACCCAAAATGTTTTACAATTTCTCATCTCACCAACGCCCAACAGAACATCCTCTTTTTCCTTACAGCAGGAAAATTTTTGTGGTATCACCTTCATGCATTCCACCGTTTCTCCACTTTACCATTCCCCAGCCATTATCTCAAACCCTGTAATAAAATTCCTCACCAAATTATGCCTCCAGTAAAGCTTGTACTTGTTGAGAATTACCTATTTTAGAAAAATGTGCATGGAGCATAACTTTTAATGGGCTCGGATAACATTTAACGAATGAGGGCCTACGGAGTCCACAGAGTTCAATAACGTTAGTATCACGTGTTAGTCTGGCAAGGCAAATTAAGAGAATATAATAGAAATTTCCCTGCTCTTTGGGTACAGTAAGAACGCCCTTTCCGTTACATGCTTGAGACCTGCGTCTATGACAAGTTTAGGAAGATTATACGCTAAGCTATTCTCAACTATACATTTTTTTCTCATAAGACCTCGCTTTGTAGGGAAGTAACATAATTTGACATTACTGCAAGGAGCACAATCAGCTCTTGAAGCTCACCGCGTCTACATTATTATCTCATGTTTCATTTCATGTTGTATGAGGTAGGGCGCGGGGGAACTAAGGAGATGGTTTAGAGTTCTCTGTTCACATGTTACCTCCTTTTACCTCTAACACAACTGCAAAGTTAGCACTTCAGAACTAGGCGGTTTACTGGAGAAGACCTTCAATCGTCTATGCACGTGTTCTTTAAAGCTTTGAAGGCATGAACATTACCGTAATGTGGCCAAAATTCTAAGAAGATATTCTGGCAGTGTGATTATTACAAGTCCCCATTCGTTTGTGTTTCAGTGTATTTACTATTCATTTAACGACACCATCAGTAATTACACCTAATTTGAAAAATATTGAGCTGACTGAAGAAATGTACGAAAAAACGAGTTTAACTAATCGTCGAGCCGAGATTTGATATCGATACCCACGAATAAGAAGCAGGACCGCGAAATATTAGACGCTACTTTCGGTTATGTTTTTGTCTGGTAAAGGCTGCATTTATGCAGCAGTGCACCTTACTTTGCGGCAATACGGTGACATATTGCATGACTATGAGAGCCGCGGATAGAATCGCGTGACTTCGGAGACAATGTACACAGAGCCTTCGGAAATTTGGAATTCTGATATGAATTGACATAGCGGATTGCACTAACTGCTGCCACAGTAAAGGCTTCAAGTCTGGCAAATGTCACGCTTAATTTACCGGATATACTGAAGGTGTAACGATTTACGGACAGCGAATTAGCGGACCGCTAATGTGTTTGAGAAACAATAACGTGGGCAGGATATGTTACACGGCCGGAGAGAGAGAAATACATTAATTGAGTATCGAAATTCTGTTGGAAGGATTACGTGCAATGTACAGGCATATATATATATATATATATATTGGAGGATAATTTTAAAAAGAAACTTAAAAATATTGTGGGGATTTATGTACTAAGGTCATACGGTTCAGTGTACAGTCCACTTGCGAGATTCTATACATACACACTCACTCACACACACACACACACACACACACACATATATATATATATAGAGAGAGAGAGAGAGAGACAGACAGACAGAGAGAGAGAGCGAATAGTTTACTATTTTGAAGAAAAAATTCAACCTGAATTACAGTCGAAGAAGTAGTTTTTATCACGCTGTCAACACAGTGTAAGTGAAAAAAGTGAATTATTTAATTCGGTGATTTTTAAATCATAAAAATATATAAAATTGTATGATTTCAGTATTTCACGGCAATGTAAATGAACTCTGCGCTCTTTTGGGATTTTATGAAACGTACAGTGGTAATTCCGTACCGACGTTTTGGGACAACCCATCGGTACCATCTTCAATGGGCAGGACGCCAAAGAAGACTCTTGAAGGTGCAACCGATATATTGTACCGAAACGTCGGTGAGAAATTTATATTTGTGTGACCACATCATTGGTACAATAATATAAAAAACCAACTAGATGCCAAAATAAAAATTTTATTATTAATTATTATTGTTGATTCTAGTTGGTTTTCTATATCTCGGTAATGAATTAACACTGTACGCAGCGCAAAATCCCAGAAGACCGCAGATCTCACATACAAAAATGTATTTTTAATAAAACCTAGTGGTGAAAGTGCGTAAACACCGCTGGCCTTCAAAGGGGTTAAAAAATTTAGTTCCATAACACGTGATTACTTCTGAGCTACTTTCACCTTCTGAAAAGCTGATCATCTCCATTGAGTTACGAAAATTTCACCGCACATTGCAAAACAAACCTGTTTTATGTTTTGGAGATTGTGGGTTCAGATTTCTACCTTGAGATCCTTGAGATCGGATGAACTGACAGACTTTTTTTTTTATCGTCAGCCTGTTGAGGAAAATATGTAAATATTATTTTAAAATGTCTGGACCGTTTTGTTCTTCATCCTTTCCAGTTCATTATTTACCACTTCACATCACTGCATCCTTTTTAAAATCTGAGCTGTTGAAAGCGTCATCAAATAAATCACCAATAACTGAAATCCATGTAGTTAGGTACGAACAATCCCATTTTACGTCAGTAACAATGTGTTTCCTCTTCCAGTTCCCGAGAAGAGCCTGGAGCTAACGCAAACGAAGGTGAAAGAACACAAGGCTGTGAACATTACTTGTAAAGCTGAAGGTGTCTTTCCGGAGCCTGAGCTTGCCATTCGCAGCAAGGAACGGTAAGTCCGCATATATGATACGAAGCTGCTTGAAGGGAATATATTTTAATGTACCACAGGAAGTCCACATGCATGTGGATAAAGTCCAGTGGCCTGCTCTTCTGAAGACGGTAATGTACCTTCGTGTTCCTTGCAATGCAAGGAGTTTATTGACTGACGGAAGCACTATTAGGTTCTCAATAAGAGATTTGTCCTACAAAGTTGGTGATGTAAAACAGAGCTTGGAAAATATGTTCTGAAAGCAAGTGGGGAAAACATACACATATTTCGTAGATGGAAACCGTCCTAGGAAGAACTTTGACTGAATAGGGAAAAGACAGTAGTCTGTCATTATTGTCTGTAAGAATATTTGTGCAGCATCAGCTGCAACAACAATGATTTACGCAGACAGGAAATTTGGTTTGTGCTGGCCGACCACACCTGAAACTAAGAGTAAGACAAAATATAATAAAAGGTACCCCTAAAAGTTACTTTGGATCTGCGGTCGAAAAGACACAGCGGGGATTTCTTGACTAACCGAGGACCTGTCAGATTCTCACGGAGGACTGTGCTCCATGGAAATAGTTAGTTGGTTAGTCAGTTGGTTAAAATGAGATTAAGACTGAATATTATGGAACAAAAATATAAATTGATAAAATGTATGCTTATAAAATCTTTCAAAATTTGTTGTCCTTAATGTTGTCAGTCCTTACTGATATCTGACGTACGCAGATGTCGTTGTTGAAGAGGAATTCTTTACCCCTACTAAGCCAATGAGTCTTGTAGTTAAAACATGCGGTTTAGTTGTTAAAGTCGGTATAAATGAAGGATTTGCAGAAATACAGTAACAACGTTTACATCAGGGAAGCAGCTCGGAGAACGATTTGTCAGGTGCAGTTGAAGTCCTTTGTGTAAAATAAATGTACATGGCCAGAGCTATATGTTGGAACATCAAAGCTTCTGACTGGGTAGATACATTTTTGTAGTGCCGTCAGAGGTTTTATATCCAGTACTGCGGGTATAAAAATAAATTAATTATTTTCATACATGTCATACAGGTACATTTCTACGTACTTTTATTTCATACGATATATATCTTGTCTGAAGTCTCTAAGACAGCCATATGCACTAGACGGGCTCATGTTGCCATTGTAATAAATCTGAATAGAAAATCATCGTAGATACAGATACGTATTTACATTCGAGGGTTGTTTGACCGTGCATCTTCCTCATGAAATAAAGTGAAATGCCAACTTGATGCAACTGGGTAATTTTATGGATGTATTCTTAGCTCGACATGTTTCGGGTACATACGCCCATCATCAGGAGCGTTAGATATTGAGTTGCTGCTTATGGTGTTCTGCACCGAGTTTTTGGATGAGTGGTGGTCTTGAAAGCCACTGCGTAGGTCGTGTGTACGGTGCGGATGGTGCCGTGCACGGCACCATCCGCACCGTACACACGACCTTCGCAGCGGCTCTCAAGACCATCACCCACCCAAAAACTCGGTGCAGAAAACCATATGCTGCAACTCAACATCTAATATTCCTGATGAGGGGCGTATGTACCCGAAACATGTCGAGCTAAGAATACATCCATAAAATTACCCAGTTGCATCAAGTTGGCATTTCACTTTATTTCACTTATTTACACATTTCGGATTCAAGACAATCTATGATATGTGGGTGAATTCTAATTACCCGAAAAAGAGGGCAACATGTGGCGAAGAAGGTAGACACAAAGTTGAGTGACAGTAGCAGACATGTGTGTAATAACTATGCACAAGTATACAAGACGTAAGTATCGATAAAAACAACCTACATACCAGCCCTAATAATAAGTATCTCAAGACGGATGTAACCAACGTTAGAAAGTGGACACTGAAGTTGACGTCAGTACAGACGTCGAAATGCGTACGCCATAAGTAACGCTTGTCACAGAAACTCTGGTATTGGTCGTTGGTATATTACATACTTATTTACTTACTCCGTGGAGCAGAGTCCTTCTTGAGACGCTCACAGATTCTCAGCTAGTCAAGAAATTCCCCGCACTTGATGGAACCCGAAGGTTCATAACCGCGTTTACTAGAGCCTGCCATATGTCTCTATCCTCAGCCATGCCCCCCATCCCACTCCCTGATGATTCATCTTAATATTATCCTCCCATCCATGCCTGTGTCTCCCAAGCTGTCTCTTTCCCTCAGATTTCCCTTCCAAAATCCTGTATAGATCTCTCTTTTCCCACAAATGTGCTACATGGCCCACTCACCTCATTCTTCTCGATTTGGTCACCCTAATAATATTTAGTGAGGAGTACAGATCATTGAGCTTCTCATTATGTAGTTTTCTCCACTCCCGTGTTACTTCGTCTGTCTTAGGCCCAAATATAAACCTCAGCACCCTGTTCCCAAACACCCTCAGCCTACGTTCCTCGCTCAATGTGAGCGACCAAGCTTCACACCCATACAAAACGACAGGCACAATTATAGTTATGTATATCTTAATCTTTTTATTTTTGGATAGCAAAATGGAAGACAAAAATTCTGTACGGAATGAGAGCAAGCATTTCCTGAATTCATCTGTTCTTAATTTCCTCCTGGATAGAATTTTGGTTTGTTAAGATTGTTCCCAAATATTTGAACTCTTCCACTAATTCAAAGAAACTCGTTTAAGTAAAAACAAAACCGTTAGTACTAACACCACACATTATGCGTAACATTAATTTATTAAAACACCTTAGAACAAGTTCTACTGAATAACAGTTTCCATGTAATTCAGATTTATGGATCGTAAAAGCAGATACATGTACTCTAAATGTAGCCTATTTAATTTCACATTTTTGGAGCATTCTCAACGCATAGCTGTACGTAAAATGGCCTACGCGTTGGTCTCCTATTTTTGTTTACTTATTGTTTACTATAATGAAGAGTTCCTGTACAATTCCTTGTAACAAATTTCGTAATTGTTTAATGCCTTACAAGTCTTCCTTAAAGCCACACTGAATTCTTCATCACACTAACACAACAAATGATAAACCTTTAAAACTACAACAAGCCCAAGTTGCCAGTAATCTTGGTTTTTACTTTTCATCCAAAAATCTGTAACTAACAGAAATATACACAAAATTCCTGCCATCTGCAATACATTCGTGACAAATACAGAGCTGTGTGGGAGAACGAAAATATCTGTTGCTTACAGGCCACTGTTGTGAGGTTCTCTTGACTTTTGTTCCTTGCCTAGGAACGACCATTCGCGTCATTTGAGCTCTGTAATTTGTAACATGCAATATTCACCCTCATGATTGGTGGGGGGGGGGGTGGTTAAATTCCACGGATTTAGGTGGATCGTATATGTCAAAGTC
>Ga0123352_10009154_pt1 | contig 15468 bp, 12 predicted proteins | sample TergutLab28metaG_FD_89700 | JGI IMG/M metagenome (GOLD analysis project Ga0123352, IMG submission 89700) | Labiotermes labralis P1 segment gut microbial communities from Petit-Saut dam, French Guiana - Lab288 P1 | ecosystem: Host-associated > Arthropoda: Insects > Digestive system > Gut ... | reverse complement strand
GTCATAACTCCGTAACCGTCCAAAATCGGACACATGTTTATATGAACTTTTTTGATCACAAAGGCCTAGGAAATCACCTCCTGCAGTTATGCCCTAAAGTCGTGAAACACCCTGTATATGTAGACCTGATGATTCACTGATACCTACATCAAATAATTTCTCGCTGCTAAGAAAGTTGTCTGACAAAGCACAGCCTACAACAAGTGACTTATTGCAAAAACCATTAAATACTAGGTTACATCAAATTTCAACCACCAATAAACAGATGGTAGTACTTATAGATGATAGCTATATTAAAGATTGTTCAGAAAAAATTTGTAACATTCTTAATGACACTTTCAGTGTAAATGGATTTACTAAACCTAATGCCACCATGGAAGCCATAACCTCACCTTTATATTTCAAGACTCAGAATTATACAGTGATTGTGGTAATACTTTGTGGTGGGTCCAAGGATGGTGGAAAAAACAAAACTAATGGTCTACACAATCTGACTCACTTTATGAAAAGAAGAACACTGATGTCATTATCTTGGATGATCCCCATTGTTTTGATTTAGAAAGCTCTTCTTGCATTAACAAAGAAATTGTTGCCTTCAATAGCAAGTAGCATAAAGTGGTGACAACCTTCAAACATGTGTACGTTCAAAACACAAATGATGACAGAACTCATTTTACCAATCATAATTTACATATGAACTTTTCAGGAAAAACCTGATATGTCAAGAAATTGTGAAGAAAATCCTAGATTTATTGTCCTTGAAGTGCACCAATACATTTATTCCAGACCACTGGAAGGAACTGCTGCTGTCAAATTATGATGACCAACTTCTCTGCAATGAAGCCTTTAGTTCTGACAAATGATAGACACTGCAGCTGAGATACTGTGCTTTCTTGTGGCAAAAAAATGCAAAATCCTCTTGCAGATGTGAATCACTGCAATACTAGAAGGAGAAGACCAGCACAGAGAAATGATGATTTTTTATGGGCATCAATAAGCACCTAGATGTTAAGACCATGTTGAACTCATATAGTTCTCTGACCTTATTTCACCAAAATATTAGAGGTATAAAGTATAAGATGGATGAATTATTGTGCCTTTAGCTAGTCTTAATCTAAATTCATATATCATTTGTATTTCTGAGCACCTCTTCTAATGATCACATAAACATCATACCAGAGGAGGGGTTTGTATTTATACTAAGTTCAACTTGGAAAGCAATTCATTAGATTTATCTTAATTTTGTAATAAAATAATCAGACACTTGTGTGGGTACAACTTAAAGTTGGCATCCAATTCATTCTAACACTATGCATCTACAGATCTCCTTCCAGTGATTTTAACAGTTTACAGAGCATTTGGATTTAACCTTGAAATATTCTTATAAACCTAATACTGAAATCATAATGTGTGGTGATTTGAATGCAAATTTCTTAATAGGTTCTAACATCACTTTACAATTAGTCTTGCTTTTACAATCCTACAATATGTTTCACACAGTGGATTTTCCTACAGGAACATCCAATGTCTCCAGTACAGCTACTGATATCATTTTTATTGACTACAGTAGAATAAATTCCTTCAAAATTCTTTCTGTAATAAATGACCTCTCTGATCACGATGCCCCGTTTCTTGTCATAAATAATATTCTTGGACCTCAAAAACATGTAAGAACTGAATAAGTAAAAGAAGAATTATAACTAAGATGGCAGCTTGAAATTTAATGGGGATGCTAATAGGGGAAGCTTGGGACAACATTCTATACCAAACAGATGTCAATCTCAGTTTCAATACTTCCTTAATTTTTTTTGAAACTTGCTTCCCTTTGCAATATGTCCCTACTAAAGGTAAAAAAATCAATGGATTACCCTCGACATAAGAATATCATGCTGGCACAAGAAGATATATATTCTTAGTAAAACTAGTAATAAGTCCAAAATCAAAGCACATTATACTCTTTATTGTAATATATTAAGGAGAACAATAAGAAAGGCAAAGGAAATGTACTATACTGTTAGTTTCATGCATTGATAAATCCAAACAGCATGGAACATAATAAATAATGAAATAGGTAACAGAAACAGCAATAGCATTAATCCATCAGAATTCAAGCTAGGTAACAAAATTATTTAAATTACTCAAGCTCCTATGGTTTTTAATGCTTACTTTTAAAATTTAGTTAATGATTTAATCACTCAACAACCAGACTATGACTTTGCTATTGCTTTACTTAAGAAAATTTTCCCTAATGGATTTCCTAATATTGTCAATATCTGAAACGCAGAACAATACATTTATTATATTGTATTGTACTATACTGACTAATTTCATATTCAATTCGACTTAGTTTGAATAATGGATCTGTGAAATGTGAATTATGTAACTGTAATTGTAATTGAGCAAATATAACTCACAACACCAGTATCCGCCATGTTGGCAAAATTACTACAGGGTAGATGCTGGCTTAAAAAATAAGAGGAGAAGTACATTACTTCAGTGCAATATGAAATAACATAAAAATTCCTAATCACTGGATAATTTCCAGCATACTCTACGGCATCACACATCAGAAGAAAGTAGTCTTTAATGCCATCCTTCATTTTATTTATTCTAGTTTGATCTGAAATCATTATGAAAGCTCAAGTAATATTAATAAAGAAATAAACTCTACAATCACAGACGTGTTCATGTTTCACAACCGTACTCTAAAATGAAATCAATGTATAAGAATTATTACGAAACTCCTACAAAAACTCCTTTAGAAATAGTGACATCGGGTAATTTGAATTGACAGCAACATGTACAATTGAATTTCATGATGAACTATGTCTACAAAGCTCAACTGGTAAACATTGCATGCTAAATTTTTCTTTATAAAATACCAATGAAATAACAGGAGGTGAAGGTAAATATGGGGATTAACATAAGCTATTCAAAAGTTGCTGACAATAAGGAATTAATTGTACTCAACAGGCTCAGGACTGCACCCATGAATGTGTACATGTAGCAACAGCAGGGCCTAAAGGGAATCTTACAAATGACTGAAGCACTTTACAACTCTCTGTGGAAGAATATGTTCTAAGTACAGGAACTAAGGCAAACCTACCCTGATTGCTGAAAATGGTTACAAGCTTAAAACTGGGTATATGCAATGGAACTGTAACTGACAATCTAATACAATTCATGCACTGCAAAGTACATCAGTTGGCACACTCAGAATACACTTAATTGGCAAATGATGCACCTACCTCACAAAATTGTTGTGTGCAACGGACGTCTACAGTTTGTGTGCATATTAAATGGATGTGAAGTGCCACTGTCAATATTGCTATCACTGCATACACCATCTTCACTCTACCACATACAGAGAAAGAGGAATTATCAAGGACAATACACACTCTAATTATCTCCTTCATTTTGCTATTTTGTTGATTATTTTTCACGAAGTTTCACTAAATTAAATTAGCACACTGTAATCCAGATTTTTTGAAGGTGAAGTGCTCACAGGACCCCTTCTCTACATGTTATGAAAGAGATGGAGAGCCTTGCTGGAATAGACTCAAATATAATAAACTATAAAACCCAGAATTTTGGTGTACTGACCCACAAAGATAACTTCAGACATGGATAATAATGCACTTTGTTAATGTAATCACAGAGAATAATATAAACCAGCTTAGTTTACAGAATATTTACCATAATATTGCCAGACCAATGTGAATGGGAAGGTGGGTTTCAACCGGACACAAGAGGGTCTAGCTTGTATGCACCACATATGAAAAGGAGTGATTACAAAGGCCAACAATCACTCTACACACACCCTTCTTTTTCAGTACTTCTGTTATCACCTCCCAACCCCAAAAAAGAATTCATAAAATTACATTTATACAGGTACTTCAGATTACGTAAAGTCATAAAAGCAGTGGTATGCAGTTGTAGCTCAAGGTTAGGCCTTGGGTAGCATAACACAGTGCTCCACACATAAGTACCTACATACATACAGTGATTTTTGTCATGGTATGCTATGGTATGATGGTAACACATTATGAATTCATAACTTGGGAAATATTGCTCTTATTTGTTGTTTTTATTCCACCCATATTATCACAATATAAAATAACAATCTCAACACATTGGGTTAAAATTTTTTTTTCAATACATGGAACTGGCTGACACATGGGAAAATAAAGGTCTGAAACTCTATACACAGGACTGCAGCACCTCTGGTGAAGAAGTAAGGGGGTGAAGGAGTGGAGGACACCCAGAAGCTAGAAAATGAGCAGAGACAGGCCAAGTTCCTTGTTTCAGGACCCTCATTAATTGCAGTCTATTGAAATCTGTGGCATTATTAGTAGTAAGAAGACAATGTTACATGCAAGGACACCTAAACTGTGGTTGATAAACTCATTTCCAGCAAGTACCAAAATTCTAATGAAATTACCTTATATCTCTCCTTTTACTAACCAACTCTCGTGCACTACATTGTGTACACCTTGTACAGTACCAATTGTGCTACTGGTGGGTCCTTTTACCAGGCATACAAAACCACTATAGCCATAAATAATATTGCATGTTAAATAATATTAATTTATCTTTATCGTTGCACTGTGCATTTCGTAGAATCGTTTAATTAGCATACCAACTAATGCACATATATAAAATGTCACACTAAAACACTTAAAATTGCTCCAACATGTTTCGATCCTAAGATCATCTTCAGGGAGCTACATTGTTCCTTGCTAAAATCTCATTTTTAAAATCAGTGAATGTTTTTAAAAATGTGACTTTAGCAAGGAACAGTGCAGCTCCCTGAAGATGATCTTAGGATCGAAACATGTTGGAGCGATTTTAAGTGTTTTAGTGTGAAATTTTATGTATGTGCATTAGTTGGTATGCTAATTAAATAACATTAACTTAATTTACTGTTTAATTTGAAGTTACCTATAAAGAGGAATAATCTTCTAAATATACAACAATACACATCCTTCACCAACAAAAAGACTAATGAATGTTACTAGTGTTACATTGTAAACATAAATGCACTGTCACAAAGCTATTTGGGGCCTACCTACATTACCTGGTTACAAATTATTTTTCCAAGTAGGTCTATTTTGCTAAATATTTGGTATGTGAAAAGAATAATTTGAAATGACAGCTGTAGCTCAGAACAAGCTACATGTTTTATGTTACATACAAATTCTATCACACAATGAACTGTTTCTAAGAGCATCTAGAAATTTAATTTGAGCTTCACTTTGAGTTTATATTTGATCAGTAAAAACATATCACTTGACATCATCTAGAGCAAATATGCCCCAAATTTCATTACAGTCTGCTCAGTAGTTGCATGATCACCCCTACTACAACATGTACATGCTTTGCCCGTAAACTGCATCACTATACAGCTACTACAACACTACAAAATACATGCCTTATTTATAAGTTCAACAAATTCCACCCATCAAAATTCTTGCTTCCTGATGCAACCAACACAGTGACTGATGTCAAAACTGCGTGTTCTCTATTAGAAAATCAGTTTTATACGTCACTTATCTGTAACAGATAACATCAGTAGGTTTATAGAGATAAAATACAATCTTCCACACAGGATGTGATGACTTAAGTGAGCAGGTTGCTATTGATGACGAAGATATTTACCAAAAATTGTAAATGAAAATATTACAGAATGTTAAAGTCACACTCTGCAATCCAATGCAGTCAGTAATAATGAGGGGAACTGAGATATGAGGTTCTGAAAGTGGTAAATGTCAAGATGGCACCTCCAACATTATCTGGCAAGGAAATTGAGTTAAGTGAGCAATAATTTTAGGTAGTTTATGTATACCATAGGGGACCGCGGTAGCACAGTGGTTAAGGTGCTGTGCTACAATTCAGAAGGTCGCTGGTTCGATCCCAGCTGGTGTCATTGAATTTTTCATTGACAAAAAATCCTTCTGATCGCACTATGGCCCTGGGGTCGACTCAGCCTCTAACAGAAATGAGTACCAGGAGTATTTCCTGGGGGCAAAGGCGGCCGGTGGGTAAGGCTGACCTTACCACCATCCTGTGCCGTTGTCACGAAATCTGGGAACCTTAACTTCCTAGAACCCTCTGGGCCTATCCAGGCCTGTAATGGGACTGCTTTCTATGTATACCATAATATTGTGGTGCATTCATGGCACATTTATACATCCTTGGCAAGCATAAAAGGCTGATACCATATCACTCAAAAATTGTTTTTATGGTGCAGGCAACAATAAAACATACTTATATATTAATGTGCAGTTCCCAACATTCCTGCCCCATTTTAACTAAATTTGGATTCTGACAGCTTTTCATGAAGACCTTAATAACAAAATTCATGGAAGTCCATCCAGTGGGAGCCACACTGATATATGCAGGCAGGTTGGCAGATGGATGGACATGATGAAGATAACAAACATTTTTTACGACTATGCAAATGTGCCTAATTATGGAACATCAAACACAAAAGTGATGGACCAAAGCCAAGGCAGACCACTGTCTCAGGATAGGGTAGTGTTTACTATTATTATGACAGAAATGTAATCATACAAAAAAGCCAAACTTCTAAATTACAGCATCTGGTGGCTAGAGTACCACTGATACTGAATGTGAAAGCAAAATCCGTATTACTTATAAAAAGAGAAAGAAAATCACCACCATTATATTAGTACAGATCTCATCATTATGGATATGCAGACAGTGGTAGTTACTGTAACAGCATATATAGAACAATACTTTAATGCAGCAGCTATTTCCAGCAGCAAGAAATGTTTTCAACAATATCTATCTGAAAACCACATGAACATGGATGGGTTATTTCCTAAATGTGTGTACAAATACCTTGTGTAAAAACAATCTATTACTTCTTGCTACTATGACTGCAAGAGTTTCATTGTGACCATTACTGGAATGCACAATCATTTACCAAGTTTACCATGTAAACTGTCCAAATCAGCACTCTGGAGTATCTTGTCACAGTTTTGTAATGACATGATCAGCAGCTCAGTGTTTATAAAATAATGTTGAATTTAATTAAAATCTCTTCACCTACTGTGGTTGTTGATGACTGCCAACATAGAAAATAAGACTTCAAACCCAGACTACTTCCTGGTATTGATATTTCCTCCAAAGAAGACATTAATTGAAACAACACATTTGATAATTTTTCTGGAGATACAAGTTGTCACTCCTTCCACTACAGAACTAAAGGTTGTACAATTATGATTCAGTCATCACAGCAAAGTCGGGTTGGTAGTAATGGAGTGGAGCAATTAAAAAATGCTTCCTATCCTTTGTCTCTACCATGAGTGTCAATAATCAATAATCTCAATTTTCTTCATTCTTTAGTCGGCGATTCCCACGTGTCATGTATTTTTTACTCACCTATCTAGTCAAGTAATTTCCAATGCCTATGACCAGATCTGTACAACCACCAAAATCTGTCAAAAGGTAAACAATGCAAAACAGCAACCTCCCAGAAAACACAGACACCGACCATTATAAATACCAATTAGTTTTGTTGTTGAAAAAAGTGGGAGTAATGCAAACAATTTTGGAAATAATGGAAAACGACATGTTCAAATGGTATGGACACGAATTACACATGGGAGATACCAGATGGCATAAGTAAATACTGACCTGGTTGCCAGAAGAAAAGGAGAGGAAGACCCAAAATGAAATGGGAAATGGAGGTGGAAAGAGTGATGAGGCAGAAGAATTTCAACAATTGCAGATGCATTACAATGGCAAATATGGCGAAAAGTGATACAGGATGAGTAACCAGTGTAACACTGGAAAACTGCTATAGACAGATACATAGTTGTTTCCCCAAAGGTTCTGGGATTGAGTCGATACAAGAAACACACACTTACCTTTCTTACTGGCTGCTGCTGTTGTTGTTCCTTTCAAAGTAGACCCATTCTGAGTTTAAGCAATGGGTCCTCCATTTGTCACTGTTGGAAATGACATTTTGGAATTATGTGTGGGACAGACAGCAACTGTTCCTGAATTTTAGGGACATCCTAGAAGCAACACCCTTATATCTGCAATTTCATTTTTGAAAACAAGAAACATTTAAGAGGGATCAAATCAAGCAAATAAGGAAGACTGGGGGCCAAGGTCACAGCTGTGTTTCAGTTGTCAAAAACCGCTGCAGTGACAAAGCACTGTATACCAACACACCTTCCTGGTCAATTAACCAGTCCTGGTTCACCCATTATTCTGAATGTTTTTGGCTGACTTGCTCCCTCAAATGTTGCCAAACCCACAGGCTGTAATGCTAGTTCACCATTTGGGCTCTAGGAACAAATTCCTGATGAACAATGCCTTAAAAGTAAAAAATAACACAAACATGTAGATGTCTGACCTGACATGCCTCATTTTCTTTGGATGTGGAGAGGAAGGTTTTTCCTCCAACATGATCACCGTTTTGTTTCTGGGTCATAAGTGTAAACCCAGATTTTGTCTCGTGTTCTTGATGCAGTTTTCGTGAGTTTGAAGCAAAACTTAATGAAAATGCATTGTTTCTTCAAATCATCCATTATACAATGGTGAATCACACTTAACATGCAAAACAATAAATCCCTGCTGATAAGGAATAGAGGGTTAGGGCCGAAAAACTCACTTATTTGACTCACAGAAATAAAAAAAGAGATACTGACTTCATCCAGTCTATAAATCTGCCCACATATGATAACCTGAGAAATAGTTCGCAGGATTTTATATTGAAGTGTTTTACTAAAATTTACTGACACATTCCTACTTCTGTTAAAATCTGACAACAGACACATCATGTGAAGACCTGTATTGAAACATTACCTATACAAAAGTTGTAAAAAACGAGATACACATTTTATGAGCAATACACATTTTCCATAAATCTTATGGTTTTTGAGATAATTAAGACAAAATAAATTTTATGCTGTGTTATCCCAGTCAATAACTACTAACCTAATTTTGATCACATGGCATGCTGGAGATACCTGACCCTCTACCCTGCCTGTTTATACTACTTTATGACACAGCAAACGTGCTAGAATTGATATACTGTGTGTACATTTCCTAACTTCTTAGCTTTTACACAGGTTTTAGCCTTGTGGGAAAACAAAGCCAGCATCTCTTTTAGCATCTCCAAAGGCCAGTCTTCTTGAAACCTATTGGGCCCTATGTCAATATCAAATGTACATATTATTTCATAGTAATTTATAATGGGTTGACTAAAGCTTCTGTTATCTAGTGGCCGCCTTTGGACTCTGAAGATTGGAGATTTTCTAGAAAATTAATTTTGACCAGACTGTTGTAATTCACAAGAATAATTTGGATCGCAAAGGGTTACCACTCCTTTATGCTTCAGCTTCTTAACCAACATGAGGGTTAGTGCATTAAGTCAACCTCCTGGGCAAATACACACACACACACTGTCTTTTACAAGCATAAGGAAGAAAAAGAAAAAATCCAATTTTTTGTAAAAAAATGTATGGCTGAAAATCTACAGACTGGTTTCCAGTTAATGGTGAATATCCTCACCTATACACAATGGCTCCCAAGGAATGTAATTTTATCCTTTGAGCAGTGCAAAGCATAGCAGAAGACTAGAGATGTGTAATCAGGTAACAGCGTGGCACATATTCATGACTTCTTTCATAAATATGACAAGTATGTATTAAGCCTTATTCTTTATAGATAAAGCACAAAGCTGTATGAACTGATATTCGTGTACCTTGGGATTCACTTATTAGCATGTTTTATTCTTCCTGAACATTCTGTTATGAAAAATAATGAAAATGTTTGCGCCTAAATATTCCCTATGATTTTAAGTCTGGTGTAATATGTTTACTACACACAGAATTACTGGGACATTGTTAAATTTTCAAGACCAACATTTCATTATACAATCTATTTATTTGTAAGAAATTGTGACAGATCAGCTTAAGAACAGCAACAAGTATTGGTGTACATGACTTGTGGGCTCAGACGCTATCATTTTTATTTAAGAACATCACAAATACTGGTGCACATGACACATGGATTCATAACCTACCATTTTCAATTAATTCTCACTTGCAAAAGGTGATTACTGCATGACAGTGAAAATCACACAGTACATTGAATAAAAAATACTGTAACAAGCAACACACGCATCCGAACACGCATACCTTGTCCTTTTTATAAACTGTCATATATATAGTTGATTCACAATGCATTTTGTTTTGTAATTTCCCAATGTAAAAAAGTGATATTTACCATAAGAAAAAAAAATGTAAGGAGATATTTTATTATAGGAAACAGTAATGAATGGAATGTTGGTACTGTAAAAATATTACACCAATCAAGGTACAAAATTAAACACCAAATACAATCCAGTTCAATGAAATGTGGTGGAATGTGTGATTATGTCAACATGTCACATTGCACTCCTTAATTCTATTACTGCCCTTCTACATTAATTCAACTGTTAACTGTCATACACAAATCATGTATTAATGACATGCAGTTTCACTGATGTTGTGTTGGCTCTGGACTATGAGTATGTAAAGAATTTTCTAATACTTCTTGCAGAATGGCACAATTTGTAACTATTAAAAAACCATAACAGTAATGCCAGAATTTTGATTTATCCATAATTTGAGACACAAAAATGACACTACATTTCTTAGGCAAAAAAAAAAAATGCACTGAATTTACAGCCTTGCAAGTTCTGGGGGATCTTACTGTAGCAAATGTGAATGGCGCAACTTGTCACAGTTCAACACAGATCCGTATTACCAATATACACTTACACAGCAGTGCAAGTTACAAGATGTATACAAAAATGACATCCACCAGTAAAGTAACATGTGTGATCAACTATGGTGGCTGAAATTATTCTGCCTTCTCTGACATGATAAAAACTAAATTCATCCCACAAGACTGAAAGAGGAGTCAAATATAAGTGACACTAGAGGAATTTCAGAATGCCAAAATAATAATAAATATTAAAGCAAAAGTTTTGTTCCAAATGAAACTGCCAGCATACAAAATTATTCTAACAAATGTTAAAAACTTAAATGTAGCAGTCTTTTTACATTAAATAATGAATAAAAATCAAATTTTCAATATAGAAAATCATAATGCTTTTCACTCTGTAACAGATATATAAGCCTTCATCTTGACATTCAGTTATTTTAACATGACAAACTGTGAAGCTGTACCAGAGATTTGAACAGTTATGTACAAGAAACAAGTTCTTTGAAAATCAACTATACAGTTCCATATGCAAGTACTAGCCCGCCAATCACAACACTTTTCTCAGAGTCATCCTAAATATTATGTACTCCATTCCAAAACGCAAAATTAAGTATGGTCAACAGTTTCAAAATGCTAACAGTTTTATTAATTTCCATTTCTTGGATGTTGTTACCATATGGAAAGAGAAGAGTTAATTACAAATACGGTCAGTTCCAATTTCCATTTAACCCATGAATACTTTTTAAATGTTATATCATGCATAAGAATTGCCACAGAACATAGTGATATTTTTAAAATTTTGTAGGTTCTTCCAAACTAGTGTGTATTTTGAGAGCAATATTTCGTTAAAAGTCACACTAATTAATGACTTGTAAATTTATATGCCCTAAATGTGACCCAACAACGCACTTGGAAACAAAAAACTACTCTTCAGGTTTATGGATTAAGTGGCATGAAAGTATATCCTTATAGTACAACATTACTGCACAATCATTTCACAGTTGTATCTTACATCCTGAGTCTTAACATATCACACAATACAGGCAAAAAATATCACATTTGGGGGCAGGGAGAATTTTGTGGTTTGTTTCACAGGACTTCTCCAGTGTTACAATTTTGGACCTTTCAGCTTGATTACCTCAGCAAATGTCCAAGGTGTCATACCATGGCTCAAATACTTAGTTACTGGCCTCTTACCACACATACCCAGGCTCAATCTCAGACCACTCCACATGTGATATGTGGTTGAAAAAGTGGCATTGGCACAGGTTTTTCACTTTGTACAGGCACTCCTCTACTAAAAATCATTTGACTAAAAAACTTTCCAATGCAAAGAGACCTGTCCACATGACTGTATCTAAGTTCAACTTCTGTGCAAGTAATAGACGACAGTGGTTGTTTAGTGTCATTACACACCATTTCTGCCTGTTTGTTGCTGTGTTGTCACTGCACCATTCATCATGATGCTGTCTGTGCATTTCATTAACATTATCAACTTCCACCAAGTCTCAGGAGCATAAGAGTTTATTCATTCATTTATTTAGTATTCCGGAGATCCGTCAGAGTGGATATAGAACTTGTCATTAGATAACAACAGAGCTGCAAGGTGCTGAGGGTAGTAGTAAGAAGAGGCATGTTAGAGCAAGGAAAACTGAAGTGTATTTGTCTAAAAATTGTTCCAACAATATGCAATATATAAAGATTTTAAACACAAATTTATTATAAATCAAAATATATTCCAACGGTTTCAGTGGCAGCTACCACTGTCATTAGGGAAACTTTACTTTATAAGCTAAAACACTGCTATTGTAATAACTGTCTTATTATGCATATGCAAATAGATCTACTGCACATCACTTATCAGTGCAGAACATGTGGGAACAGGTGCACAGTACTGTATATCATATGGCAGCTTCTTTGTAGCTGCATTTCGTGGATTGTCGTCTTTTATGTTAATGTGCGCACACTTAGTAGCAAATGTTTAGCTCCATAAACCTTGTTGTACGAAATGGTGGGTGTTAGGGCTGAGTAGCTTATTTTTGGTACAAAAGGGTATGTACAGCTAAACATCTCACTCCTAAATAAGAACACATGGACATAAATGATAATTCATAGAACATAGGTACAAAGAAAACTGCCATATGATACAATATTGCATATCTGTGCCCACTGTGTTCTATGTTGATAAACGATGCAAATTGGATCAAATTGCATGTGCATAATAATAAGACAGACAGTCTTTACAACAGAGGTGTCTTAGCTTATAAAGTTCCCCGATGATGGTTGTGGCCACCACCAAAACATGTTGGAATACAGTTTGATTATATAAGAACTTTTTAAAAGCATTATATAGTGCATACTGTTGGAACCATTTCTAGACAAATAACTTGGATAAAAACGCACAGTGTAAACAACAATGTGAAATTTGAAAGCTGAAATGGATGTTATAATCACTGTGAAATAGGTGAGAAGATGCTAAACATGGTTTGAGGATGAATCACTTGACTGCTGGGACACTTGTAAAGGAGAAGGAGCAAATATGGCAAAATGTGAATGGTTCTGTGCCATTGGAGTCTATGATTATTAGAGAGAAAAGAAGCAAAGTGACTGATGAAATGCATCGCTTGAGGACCAGCATCATCATTTGCCTATAAGACTTATTATGTTAATTCAGGATGAAGCTCAATATCTTTTTGTAGATATCAAGGCTAATTGTGTTGAGAGTGCGGTTGCTGAGACACTTACTGATAGCCATGCCTTGTTTTACAGATTTAAGACTTCTGTGAATGTGCATAACATAAAAGTGAGTGGTGAAGCTGTGTTGACACAGTGATGTGGGAAGTTTCCTTAAGGCTCTGCAATATATCACGGACCAGAATTACCTGCTGCAGCAAGTGTTCTTTGTCAGAGTTACAGGATCACTTTGGCAGAAAATGTCAGATTGGTCAGATGTTGCAAAGATGAGCTGTATATACCAGGTTCAAGGATTTGATGAACAGGCTTACATTCCTATTTGATGGAAATGATGCTGGGGATTGCAAGCTGAAACCTGTTAGTTTATTGTGCCAAAAACACAAAGACCCTCAGTAACATTACCAAACCATTACTGCTAGTTGTGTGTGGGACTAACCCTAACATCCAGGTGACACAGGCCATCTTCAAAGATTTGTTCCCCATTACTTTGTACCTGAAGTGGAAAAAATGTTGCAACAAGAACATACTGCTGGTCATCCAACTTCCCTGTATTATTAGCATGCTATTCTCCAGGTGGTGTACTTACCTCCCAACTACTTTCATGAGTTACTACCTGCAGAGAACTTAGATGGGCTGTGAAGACCACAGAGGAGAGAGGAGGGTAGTGGAGTGATATTGAGACAGTTCTGGAAAGACTATGCTATTTAAAATGCAGTTAAAAACACTGGTACTTCCTGGCATGAGGTCACAACTTCCAACACGAATGGCATATCAAAGCAGCTCATCCTACCAGACTGTCCACAACTTGAAGGATTTGAGGAGACTGCAAATTCAGTTATCAACAACACTTTTAATACAGGCAGGGGAACTGCATATTGATCTGGAGAGAGAAAATTTCCAGGAAATGTTAGAATAAAACATTCAGGAGCTGACCAATATGGATCTCATTGTACTGGAGCTGTACAGAATGGAGAATAATGTCACTGAGGAAAAGGAAGCTGTACAAACCACAAGGTTCAACACCAACCAGCTAGCTGGAGGTTTCAACATGACTGACAAGGCACTGGCTTGTTTTGGGTCTCAGGACCCAAACATTCAAAGCTTTGCTAGAGTGGTGGCAGTTGTTCACAGTGCTGTTAACTGTTACATGATCATTTACAAAGAGATGAAGACAGCAACAGTGAAGACATTCTTGCCTTAATGATGGTTGTTGACAGGAAACAGGCACCAAAAAGAAACAGCATGTACATCTACAGAACATGGAGCCCCAGTGGCATCAACAGGATTAAAGTTGGTTGTAACAACTGACTGACTTAAGAACAGACCTCTGCAACCTAACTCATCCACATGTCAAGGAGTGCCTGTATTTCAGTATACACCTGTTACCTTCATTCTGCCAATGCTCCATGTCTATCTCATTCATCCACCATCAACACTACCTAATCTTAGCATATAACATCACCCTTAAATCAAATACTTCCCTCTCTCCCCCAGGGTCACTTTCATTATTTCAATTAATAGATTTACTAAACAAATTAAAAATGCAGATATTTTTTTTATTTATGGTTTAAAGCATTTAACTTTAAAGCCTTGCCACTGATGGCATAACAATCCAAAGAGGTTAAAGAAAAATTTACCAGTGGAACAACGTTAAATTATACTGCAGTTAAATGAACTTATGTAAAGAATCCCTTCCCTTAATATTTCATGTACAGGACATTAACTTGCAAAATGGCAGAATAATATTTGTATTTCATGCTTTACATCAATGGCCTAGTTCTACAAGTAGCAGCAACTTTCAGTTTGTGTGTGTTTGTGTGTGTGTGTATATATACACACACACACACACATATACTATTAATTATGTTTTCTGTGTTCTGATATACAGTATGTACCTTTGCTCCTTTATATATATATATATATATATATATATATATATATATATATATATATATATATATATAAAAAAAAAAATATAAAATATATATATAAAAAAAAAAAAAAAAAAAAAAAAAATATATATGT
>Ga0123352_10009152_pt1 | contig 15469 bp, 18 predicted proteins | sample TergutLab28metaG_FD_89700 | JGI IMG/M metagenome (GOLD analysis project Ga0123352, IMG submission 89700) | Labiotermes labralis P1 segment gut microbial communities from Petit-Saut dam, French Guiana - Lab288 P1 | ecosystem: Host-associated > Arthropoda: Insects > Digestive system > Gut ... | reverse complement strand
GGATTAGACTGTCGTTCTTGCCCTATGGTTGTCTGTTCACCATGTCCTGAGTGTACAATGTAGTCATCAGATAGAGTAAATAATTGTGTTTTTATAGAAGTGATCAGTTGTTCGTGATTTCCTGTGTGTAGATCTGTTCGACCAATAGAGTTTTTGAAGAGGGCATCACCAGAAAAGACGACTTTCTCTTTTTCAAAGAGAATAGAAACTCCTCCAATAGAATGACCGGGAGTATAATGCACAGTAAAGTTGAATTCTCCTAAGCAATAAAATTGATCAATCATATAATAATTGTCTGCAGAGGGTGCAATGATAGGTGTAAACCCAAAAGCTAGGGAAGCATTAAGCTCTGGAGAACTTGGCCAGTCCTTTTCACTTTCGTGGATGTAAATCGGAGTATCAGGGTACTTATCTATAACCGATTTTAAGCCAATAATATGATCAAAATGAGCGTGAGTGAGTAGCACGGCAGATAAGGGAAGTTGTGTCTGTTTCAAGGTTTTCAATATTTCGTCTTGATTACTCCCTGGATCAATGACGATACAAGAAGTATTATTGGAGAGGATATAGGTGTTTTCTTGAGCAACTGTATTGACAATTTTTTTAATTTTCATTTTTATCTGGAAGGTTTGGTAGAAGGGGCTACTGGTGCAGTAGAAGGAACAGAAGATGATGGAGAAGGAGCTGGTGTATAAGTTCTTGCAGGATCTTTATAAGAATTTGAACCATCAGTAATAGAAACTTGATTTCCATTTTGAACCATATTACTTGGCATGGTCCAATCTTGCACACTGTACGGATTAGGATAGAGTGTGGTCATCATTGCTTTGAAGACTCGTGCAGGGATATACATGGTATCTCCATAAATAGGTTGAAGACGGTTTTTATATCCTTCCCATGTAGCCATTGCATATTGTGGAGTATAACCTGCAAAGAGTTCATCTGGGGACATTGAACCACCCATAAGATTAGGGTATCCTGCATTGGCTAGGGCTTGTTTATACTCATCATCCGTATAATTGGAAGTCCCTGTCTTCCCAGCAGAAGGCAAACCGGGGACTTGGGCATAACGTCCAGTAGAGAGTGCAATGTTAGGATTGTCCCCACCAGAGATGACGTCTTTAAGAATACTTGTAATAGCATAGGCTGTGGAAGGTTTCATGACCTGCGTGCTTTGAGGTTTATAATCTACTTCTTTGCCGTTAGGATAGACAATCTTTGTCACATAATAAGGCTTTGTATAGATACCGTTATTAGAGAAAGCACCGTAAGCGGCTGCCATTTTCAAAGAACTTGCTCCGTATTGATCAGATCCTCCACCTTGCCCGGGTGTATTAGAAGAAATGGCATTAGAATAAACAAGTGGATCAAAATTGATTCCCAATGATGAAACAAACTTGCTAGAGTTATCAAGACCAACAGCGTTCAATGTTTTCACGGCTGGAATATTACGAGAAAGAGCAAGTGCTTGACGAACAGTCAAGTTCCCCATGTATAGATTATCCCAGTCATTAAGCTGAGTGCTAGGGTCGTTAGGATAATAATAAGGTCCAGTATCACTGACATAATTTCCTGTTGAATTATAAACCCCATTTTCAAAGGCAGGTCCGTAATCAACGATAGGTTTCATAGATGATCCCCAGTCACGGTCAGTCTGTACAGCTTGATTAAACCCAAAAGTTACACCTGCAGGTTGATTCCGTCCACCTACTTGTGCGACAACAGCACCTGTCTGAGTATTGACGACTGTTGATGCTACTTGTAAGTCTTGATTAGGGAATGGGATGTAATCAGAGGTGTTGATGATATTGTAAAGGTTTTGTTGAGCAGTGGAATCCATTCCAGTGTAGATTTTAAGACCTGCATTGGTTACATCTTCGCCTGTTTCTTGATTGGCTTCATCAACTACTTGTTTGAGATAATTATCTGCATAGGCAGGGATATTTGCACTTTGTTTTAAAGGAATTAATCCATCAGTAATAGGTGTAGCTAGAGCTCTATCCTTGTCTGATTCGCTGATTTTCCCGTATTTATACATGGCGTTGATGACTAAGTCACGACGGTATTTGGCAGCATCAGGATTAACATAAGGGTTGTAGGTGGTTGGAGCTTGAGGCATTCCTGCAAGTAATGCAATTTGTGCAGTAGATAAATCGTTTAATGATTTACCATAATAAGCTTTAGAAGCCGTCCCCATTCCGTAGTATCCATTAGCCATATTTACCTTGTTGACGTAGGCGGTGAAGATTTCTTCTTTACTGTATTTTTGATTCAATTCAACAGCCATCCAAGCTTCTTGGACTTTAACACGCAAAGTTTGATCAGATTTATCAGTTGAGAAGAATGACAGTTTGATTAATTGCATATCAAGAGTAGAACCACCATTGACCGAAGTAGATTGAATGTTATGAATGAGCGATCCACCAATACGAATCGGGTCAACGCCACGTGTATTAAAGAAACGATGGTCTTCTATTGAAGTCACGGCATCTACAAGTTTTGAAGGAATGGCATTAGGTTGTACAAGTTCACGTTGCTCAGTTCCAAGTTGTGCAATGACATTGTTGTCTTTGTCATAAATGACAGTAGAAGGCTGGGATTGAATCTTAGCCATGTCCAATTTAGGTGCGTCTTTTGCATAGTAGTAAAAAACAGCTCCACCAATTACAAGTCCTAAGACAAGTACCGCAAGTAGAATAGTAAAAATAAACTTAAGACTTACAGTTAAAAGGCTTTGTTTCTTTTTGTTCTTTTTTTTGTTTTTGTTTTTCTTTTTTTGTTGAATTTTTATTTTCTTTTACCTCAGCATTAATTTATTTACAATGTCTAAGTAAGGAACACGGGGGATTTTACCCAACATTATCTCATGTCCCATTTCTTTAATGTAATCAAGCGGAATGGATTTCAACCCTTTCTTTTGATGATAGAAATCAATCAAGTCAGATGCAGGAAGCAAATAGGTTTGTTCCAAGGCTGTGAAATGGAGCAAAACAAATGCAATTCCCCCTTGTTCCAAGACTTTTTCCATGTGAATAATCTGATGTTCATGGAAGTTTTTCATAGGGAAACTTGTTTTTTGCTGTGTTTCTTTAGCTTCAAAATCAATGTATTTCCCTTGATAAACTCCTGAATAGTCAGTAGTAGAAGCTTGCTTAAAGTAGGCTTCTGTGATTTTAGCCCGACTACGCATGGGATAATCAACCTTAACGATTTGTATAGGTGTCGGTTTCTTGTGAATGACTGCAACTCTATGAGCTAGATAATAATCGTTTGTCGCATTGATTTCAAATTCAAAATTCATTCCTCGTTTTCCAAATTGAACCTTATTCTTTTCAGGAGTTGAAGATTTAGGTTTATTAGGAGAGAGGTTTTTTGTTCCTTGAGGATATTTTATCATTTTTACTCTCTTTGCATTAAAGATTTGCGTAAATTATCTTGCTTGGTCTTTATTAAAAATTAAGATAATTATATAATGTATATTATACCACAAAATTGAATGAGGAAAAACAATGGAAACAATGCTTGTTATGGGTTATAGTAATTTTGATTTGGGGATTTTTGATGATAAGGATATAAAAGTGACCATTATCAAAAAGGCAATCAGAGAGAGATTGATATCATACATAGAGCAAGGCTTGAAATGGTTAATTTTCACAGGGAATATGGGCTTTGAATATTGGGTATTGCAAGAGTCAAAATCATTACAAGAAGAGTACAAGTTTCAGCTGGCAGTTATATTTGATTTTGAAACACATGGGCAAAATTGGAACGAGAGTAATCAAATGAAATTATCAGAATTCAAAAATTTAGATTATGTCAAATATGCCTTTGAATCTTATGAAAATGCTAATCAATTCAGAACTTATAATGATTTTTTACTGGATAATTCAGATGGAGCCTTTGTTTTTTATGATGAGGAAAATGAGACAAAACTCAAATATATGACCACAAGAATGAAAAATCAGGACGTTTATATCCTTGATTTTCTCACATTTGAAGACTTACAGGACATTTATGAAGATATGAACAATTAGGAGTGTATTTCCTTTTTTTGACAAGATAAATCTGTTATACTTGTAAGACAAGCTTTAAGAGAGGGGAGTAGAAGTGATGATCGATTTATTTTTGTCACCGTCATGCACAAGCTGTCGAAAAGCAAGAGCATGGTTAGACACTTATCAGCTTGATTATGTCGAGCATAATATATTGACACAACCTATGACAGAAAAGGGATTGAAGAAGATTCTGTCTTTGACTGAAAATGGAACGGAAGATATCATTTCTACCCGTTCTAAAATTTTTCAGAAATTAAAGGTAGATGTCAATGAGTTTACAATCAATGAGCTGATTGAGCTATTAAAGGAACATCCCGATTTATTGAGACGTCCTATTATTACAGACAGCCAATTTCTACAAATTGGGTTTAATGAAGATGAAATTCGAGCATTCTTACCTCGTTCGTATCGCCGAGCAGGGATGGCAAAAGCAATAGAAAGAATAGAAAACGAGTGAATGAAAATTATGCTTACCCCTTAGATTATACATGGACGACAGAAGAGATAACGATTGTTTTTTCTTTTTTTAAGCAAGTGGAAAATTATTACGAGAACAAAAGAGACAACCAAGAATTTTTGAAGGCTTATCAAAAATTCAAAACAGTAGTTCCCTCTAAAATGCAGGAAAAACAAATAGGAAAAGAATTTGAACAAAATAGTGGCTATTCTATTTATGAGGCTCTTCAGTCAGTTAAATCCGTCAACAATACGTGATAAATTTTGGTTTATGAATCAATTTTCTAAAATGTGTTACAATAAAAAATAAAAAATATAGAAAAGTGAAATTTATGGATCAAATAATCGTAAAAGGTGGACATACAAAACTTCAAGGAACAGTAGAAATTGAAGGGGCGAAAAATGCGGTCTTACCTCTTCTTGCAGCGACACTGTTACATAATGAAGGTGAGGTTGTTTTGCGTAATGTCCCTCGTTTGAGTGATGTTTATGTCATGAATGACCTTGTCAGACATCTTGGTTCTGATCTTTCTTTTGATGAAGAAGCAAAGATTGTACGAGCTGGTGCTGCAAAAGAAGTCGAGATTAAAGCACCTTATGAATATGTCAGTAAGATGCGAGCATCTATCGTGGTTATGGGTCCTATTCTTGCTCGTAATGGAAAAGCTCGTGTATCTATGCCTGGTGGATGTTCGATAGGATCACGTCCCATTGATTTACATTTGCGTGGTTTTGAACTCATGGGTGCAAAAATAACTCAAACAGCTGGGTACATTGAAGCGACAACGGACAAACTCAAAGGTGCCTATATCTATATGGATTTCCCATCTGTTGGGGCTACTCAAAATCTTATGATGGCAGCGACCTTAGCAGAAGGAACAACCACGCTTGAAAATGCCGCTCGTGAACCTGAAATTGTTGATTTGGCTAATCTTTTAAATAAGATGGGTGCGGATGTCAAAGGTGCAGGGACTGAGACGATTGTCATAAAAGGTGTGGAATCTATGCACGGTGCACAACATTCTGTTGTGCAAGATCGTATAGAAGCAGGGACATTTATGGTTGCTGCAGCGATGACTCAAGGAGATGTGCTTATTAAAGAAGCAGTACCTGAGCATAATCGTCCACTTATTTCAAAGTTAATAGAAATGGGTGTTAAGTTTGTTCAAGAAGAAGAAGGAATGCGAGTAAAAGGACCCGAACGTCTAAAATTTACCCATGTTAAGACCCTTCCACATCCCGGTTTTCCAACAGACATGCAAGCACAAATGACTGCTGCACAAGCTATTGCTGAAGGGGAGTCAACGATGATTGAGACAGTTTTTGAAAATCGTTTCCAACATCTAGAAGAAATGCGTCGTATGGGTGTTGATGTTGACATCACACGAGATACTGCTCAAATAGATGGGCGATTAGATTTACAAGGTGCTCGAGTGAAATCTACAGATTTACGTGCTTCTGCTGCACTCATTCTTCTTGGAATGGTTGCAGATGGAGAGACTGTGGTCAGCAAACTTAATCATTTGGATAGAGGGTACTACAACTTCCATGAAAAGTTAAAAGCCCTGGGTGCAGATATCGAACGTGTATAAAATTTGAAAATAAAAAAATCAATGCTCAGTTGATTTTTCTTTTTGTCGTAAATTTTTAGTAGTGGAGAGGAAATGCCAGAAATTCAAAGCAATAAACAAGGCACCTGATAAGAATATTGCACGATAGCCAAATAGATTAGCGACCAATGCTCCGATTAAAGGTCCAATGACATTTCCAATGGAAGCAAAAGACTGATTGTAAGCAAAGACTCGGCTGGTCATCTCACGAGGTGCAGATTTAGAGAGGAGGGAATTAATCTGTGGGAGCATGGTTGCATCAGAAATTCCAATTAGAAAACGAAGAAACATAAGGACAAAGACACTAGAAACAAATGCAGTTGGCACTTGTACAAGAAAGGCAAGGATGAATCCAGCTCCTAGAATGTAATGAGGCCCAATCTTATCTCCCAATTTACCGAATTGTGGAGCAGCAATAATGGTTGCAATACCGGGCATAGCAGCAACAATACCGACAAGTAAAGTGATGGACCAGTTTGTATGATTGATTTCTCTGACAAAGAGAGCCATGATGGGATTGATAGAGGTGTTCACCACTTGAATGACCGTTGTCGTGAGAAAAAGCCCAAACAGAAAGTCTTTATCGGGTAAATTTTTGAAAGATAATTTTTGAACAGATTTTGTATGGTCAAGATTTTCACGAGGAGTATGTTTTTCTGTTACGGCAAATAGGGTAAGGAGAAAAACAAGGAAAAGCAACCCTCCTGTGAGTAAAAAAGAATCTCGATAGGAGAAGGTGGAGGCGATAACCCCACCAATAAGTGGACCGGCTAATTGTCCTGAAGTAGTTCCTGTGGCGATGATGCCTAAGGCTTTTCCCGCTTTTTCTTTTGGTGTTTGAGTGGCAATGAGAGCAATAGCATTAGAAATGAATCCCCCAAAGATACCTTGTAAAGCTCGTAAAAACATGAGTTGCCAGACATTAGTAACAAAAGCCATAGCAGAGATGACCAGTGCCATTCCTAAAGAGGCACGGAGTAACATGGGACGACGCCCATATTTATCTGCTAGACGTCCCCACAAAGGAGAAATAAGAGCTGTCATCACAAAGGTAATGGCAAAAGTGACACTTGAAAAGATATTGAGTGTAGTCGTATCAAAATGTCCCAAATCTTCTATGTAGAGAGGGAGGAAAGGCATAATAGATGAGAATCCTACTCCTACCATGAATACACCAAACCAAAGGACAAATAAATTTCGTTTGGCTTCTTTCGCATTATCTAAATCATCCTGATTTATATTTTTTTCTGTAAATTTATCCATAAAGAAGATTATAGCTCTGAAAAAAGAAGATGTCAAAAATTTTGAAAATAATAGGAAAATTGCAAATTTAATCTAACTACTCTTTAATATCTAAAGTAGTATCTGATACTTAATTAAATTGCCGAAGTAGGACTGTCTTATGTTGATTTGTATTTTAGGGTAATTATACAATATAATTTTGTGAAATGTTATAGAAAGTATTTTGATGTCCAAAGTATTATAATAGAAGTATAAAATTAAAGGAGATTGCCAATGTCAGGTAATGGAAAAATAGCTTCAAGTACAGATTCCGCCTTCAATGCCATTTCAAAATTTCCCGGGCAGGATTCTTTTCTTAAGGATAAGCATGTAGATTTTACGGGGAGTAATATACAGGGGATGTTAGACGGTCAAAAAGTGTGTAATGAAATGCTCACTGAGATTTCAAATCTCTCTCAATCGACTTATAAACAAGCAGAAAAATTTCCTGAATTGGCTAAGAAATTTGAAGTACAGGATAAACAAGATGCGACAGATCTTGCTTCTATGAACTGGGGATTTTAAGAGATGATAAAGGATAAAAGTACTGAGAAGCGTGTTCAACTGGGAAGGCAGATTCAAGAAGTAGAGAATAAAATAGATGAGCTTTCCCATGAAAAGCGAAAACATGAAGATTTCCTTGATGAGCAAGCTTCTCAATTAAAGCAACAACATCGAAAATTGGGAGAGTTAAATCAGAGACTTCATGGTCTTGGAGATAAACAAGCGGAGAGAGTCGCTTATGAAAATCAAGCTATCTATGAAGCATTAAATAGGAATTTCAATCGTCAGGTTCAGGAACTTGATGAGGCTTATCGTATCACACAGAACCAAATGGAAGAGGAACGTGAACGATTAAATACAGAAAGAGGGAACTTACCTTGGTAAGAGTCGTACAAGAGGATTCTAAAACTCTCATCTCCAGCATGGAGAGTAACATTAATGAAGCAGAGCATATTCTTGATTTATTAACACAGGGAAGCACTCATCTGATTCAAGCAGTAGATGGGAAAGCACTTTCTGGAGCAGCCTTCACTGCGGGAAAGGGTTTGTTTGAGGAACTGGTTATTCCTACGATTTCGAGAGTAAAGTCAACCATTGATGCTCTTAAGAATAAGCTTGATGCTTACAAATCAGCAGACTGGAATATCCAACAATGGGCATTGATTGATTCTGATATTCAAGAAGAGTTGATTGTGACCTTAAGGACTCAGGTTTCCATCTTGCAATTACAGATTGAAACAACCAATGACATGATTACAGGCTCAATCGCACAAACTGCATTAGAGAATCTCCAATATGAGAATAATTCTCTTGAGCAGATGCTTAATGCGTATCAAAAGCAACTGAGTGAGGCAGAAGCTAAACTTCAAGCCCTTTACACTTTCCAATCTCAAGTAAATGGGCTTTTTTCAAATACCTTGACTGAGCTTAAGATTGCCATGCAAGGTGTAACTATTCTCAATCAAACGGTTGTAGATACGAAAACAGGAAGCTATAAACTTCCTGTAGGAATTGATAGTTCATGGTTCACTTCTGAGAAGAAACAAAATGTGGTAGATTTTGAAAAAAACCTTGCTCTCAAAAATGGACGTGAGGGGCTCTATCTTTCTGACGAAGGACGAGATTATTATGATGAAGCCATGCGAAAAGCTCTTAAAGATGTTCCACCTGAGCAATGGGCAGAGGCAATCAAACAGCTGAATCAGCTTCTCCTTTTTGATGATGAAGGGAACATCATTGCGGTGAGTAATGAAAAAATCCGAACTGGGATGAATAGCTCCAGCTTCAGGGTTTATAAAAATGGAGTATTTGATTCTGAATTAACCCTTCAATTAGGTGAAGAAATAACACAGGCACAGCAAGATGCTTTCACAGCAAATTCCCCTGAGCTTTTGAAAGGTCTTGGTACAATGTTTGTAGGTGTAGGACTTGGAGCGATAGACCTTGGAGGGACAGCATTCTCTGGTGGAGTACTTGCTTTAGTTGGTACATCTGAGGCTGTAGGGGGTGTGAGTTTTTCGGCGACAGTTGCTGGAGGAGCGATTATTGGAGATGCGATTGGTAAATGGACTCAGCAAGGTGGGGGCGTACAGATTTCTTTCGCCAAAGGGTATAATGATGTGAATAATGTCAAACCTCCAAGCCGAAGTTTTGGACAAAAAGTTTCAGGACGAGTCAATGGTCGGAAAGTGGATAATATTCGAGTAGATGCGGAGCCACAGAGTGGAAAGGTTCAAGTCCAGTCAGGGGGTGGGAAATCAGGATACAATCTTGATTTGTTCATGGAAGCTAAAAACATCACTGATAAGAAAAGCATAGCAGACTGGGTAAAAGAACAGTCTGATTTAAAAGGGCTTAAATCAGGTGCCAAGCAAGAAATTGTCAATAATATGTGGAGTGCTTATAAATTTTTAACTAATGGAGGTAAATAGATTTGAGATTATATATTAAAGGAGATTACGCAAAGAAAATTGCTTTTGGTTATCGTGAATTAGCAGAGAAAATGTGGTACGTAGAAAAAAATAACGAGCCACTAGATATTTCTTATGCAGGCGGAGATGAACCACTCCAAGAAGATTTTTTTATAAGCCTTCGATTAAATAAATTTGGAGAAAAATGGTCTGATATTCCCTTGGAATTTCCACTTCTTTCTCATTTGTATGAAACTTTGCAATTAGCGTTCGAAGATGCCTTTGCAACAGATTATTCCTCTAATGGAGACTGTCTTCGCATCGCATCCTCACATTTGGAGTTGTTGACTGTAGATAAGCGGGCAATGTATATCATGGCTTTAGAAGTTGCCCGAGCTATTGATGGACAAATCAGTGAAGATGATAAAGTAACTTGGCAAAATCCAGATGAATTTGAAAAAAATCATCAAGATGTTTTATCTTTGACTTATGAAGAAGCGACAGATTTAAGTTTGGAAGAAATCAAGACTATGGAAGTGATCAATGACCCGACATGGGCGGAAGATGACAAACGCTTGGAAGATTATCAACGTTGGATAGACGAAAATACATTTGGGTTCTGATAAATGAAACTATTAATCAAAGGTGACTTTAACCAAACAATGTCATTAGGGGCTCAAGATTTAGCTCATAAAATGTGGACAGATAAAATTAATGGGCAAGATATTTCTATCTCAGGGAATCAATGGAACGAGCCTGTAGAACTGGATTATAATCAATTAAGTTTAGCTCATGCCCGTTGGAAAGATGATGAACGCTATAAAACTTCTGAAATTATTAAACTCCATAAGAAACTTTTGGATCAGCAGCCTATTACTGCTGAATTTGAGGATGACTATATAACAGATTTCCCTTCTAAGAGAGAAATTTTAGTTATTCTGACAGATTATAAGGAAATTTTAATTGTAGATAAACGAGCAGTGTATATCATGGCTTTAGAAGTTGCACGAGTTACTGATGGACAAATTAGCGAAGATGATAAGGCAAGTTGGTTAACTCCAGATGAATTTGAAAAAAATCATCAAGATATTCTGTCTTTGACCTATGAAGATGCGAATGACTTGAGTTTGGAAGAAATTAAAAACATAGAAGTAATAGATGAACCCTATTGGGAAGAAGAAGAAAAACGTAAAGAAGAACATCAACGCTGGATGGATGAAAATACATTCGGGTTTTAAAAAGGAACAATGTGGTTTATAACAAGAAAACAGATAAGAAAATTCTTGAAATAAACCTTGATTTATGCTATTCTTGTAAGGTAGAAAAAATCGGGCAATCAGAGAATGACTGCCTAAAAGGAGAAAATATGACAGCTAAGTTTGAAAAAACTGGTGTAAATGACGGAACTCTTTCATTTACTATTGATCAAGAAACAATTAAAAAAGGGCTTGATAAAGCATTTGATAAAACTAAAGGGAACATCAGTGTTCCGGGATTTCGTAAGGGGAAAATTTCTCGTGATATGTTTAATCGCATGTTTGGAGAAGAAGCTCTCTATGAAGAAGCTTTGAATGCTGTATTACCAGAAGCTTATGATGCTGCTGTAAAAGAAGCAGAACTCTCTCCTGTTGCACAACCAAAGATTGACATCAAAAAAATGGAAAAAGATTCAGATTGGGAAATTACTGCAGAAGTAACAGTGAAGCCTGAAGTTGAGCTTGGTAAATATAAAGACCTTTCAGTCAAAGTTGAAGTAGATAAAAAAGTCACAGATAAAGATGTTGAAGAACGTTTAACTGCTGCTCAAAACAACCTTGCAGAACTTTCAGTAAAAGAAGGAAAAGCAGAAAAAGGGGATACCGTCGTTATTGATTTTGTAGGTTCTGTTGATGGTGTTGAATTTGAAGGTGGAAAAGGTTCTAACCACTCACTTGAACTTGGTTCAGGTCAATTCATTCCAGGATTTGAAGATCAGTTAATTGGCAAGAAAGCTGATGATGAAGTAGAAGTCAAAGTGACTTTCCCTGAAGATTATCAAGCTGAAGATTTAGCAGGAAAAGAAGCTCTATTTGCAACAAAAGTCCTTGAAGTCAAAGCTAAAGAAGTGCCAGAACTTGACGATGAATTAGCTAAAGACATTGACGAAGAAGTGGAAACACTTGATGAACTCAAAGAAAAGTATCGTAAAGAACTTGAAACTTCTAAAGAAGATGCCTATACAGATGCTTTAGAAACTGCGGCTATTGAAGCAGCAGTAGAAAATGCAACAATTAAAGAAATTCCTGAAGCTATGATTCACGATGAAGTGCATCGTGCCATGAATGAATTCCTTGGTGGAATGCAACAACAAGGAATTTCTCCTGAAATGTATTACCAAATCACAGGAACAACTGAAGACGATATGCACAAACAATACGAAGCAGATGCTGATAAACGTGTGCGTACTAATCTAGTGATTGAAGCTATTGCTAAAGCTGAAAAATTTGAAGCAACAGATAAAGAAGTAGATGAAGAAATTAAAGATTTAGCAGGTCAATATAATATGCCAGAAGATCAAGTGAAAAATCTTCTTCCACTTGATATGCTCAAACATGATATCGCTATGAAAAAAGCTGTAGATGCAATCACATCATCAGCTAAAGTAGGAAAATAATAAAAAAAGACTCGTAGAGTCTTTTTTTATAGATGAATGACTCCAAAGATAAGGAGTATCAAGAGCAAATAGAAGGCTAAAGTAATGAAGAAACTGATTCTCCAAAAAAGCTTAAGAAATCTGCGTAAAGCAAATGATTTGTAGTAAAACAAATCAAGACCCAATAATATAAGTGCCAACCCTGAGATGAAGAAGAAATACCAAGGTAAAAAATTAATATTTCCTAGCCGATGATGAAAGAGAAAAAATCCGACAATCAGCAAAATTGTCCAAACATCAGGTATTTTAAGCTGATGTTTGGTGAGTTTTCTCAATTTAAAGTATTTGAATATAAATATTAAAGCTGCAAAGGTCAAGATAGGATATGCAGCAACCAAAATCTTTATGAACATAGCTTTATTATAAGGGTTTCCTTATCTTTTGTAAAGTATAATTATTCTTTAGTTTTAATATCGACAAATTGTCCGTGGACAAATTCAGCCAGTTGGATAGGATTGACCTGCACAGATCGCCCGATTTCTCCGGCAGATACGATAATAAACTCTCTATCTTTGGCTATCTCATCAAAATAAATAGGAAATTTCTTAGTTTGCCAAATACCAATAGGATTGTTAGCCCCATGAATATAACCTGTTGTTTTTTGTAACTCTTTTTGAGCAATCATTTGCACTTTTTTATTGCCAGAGATTTGTGCCAATTTTTTTTCGTTCAAATGTTCGCTTAAAGGTAATATACCGATGAGAGGTCCTGTCTTATCTCCAATGAGTGCTAGAGTCTTATAAATATCTGAATAATCAATACCTTCAGGTAATAGGGAAGTTTCTAAAGCATTCAGTGATAATCCTTGATGAGTGATATTTGCCTTGTCTAAAATCTGCTCAACTAAGGTTTTCTTTAATTTTTCTTTCTTACTCATGAGTCTATCCTACCATATTGAACGGGTAATTTCTTAAAGAGGAATGAAAGAAGGAGAGAAGCAACTGTAGCAGTAGCGAGTGCACTCACACCATTCGTGACAAATGAGTAAGGAATGACAGGCCAACCTTTCCAAGCAAATTGTCCCCAAAAGAGAATTCCAGCAATAAAATGGAAGAAATATTTGAAGAATACAGCAATAAAAGTTCCAAGGAAAATCTTTTTTCTAAAAAAGCCAGCAACAGATAAGGCCATAGGAGCAAGCAAGTATTCAAGTACAATCTGAACAAGAATCAAAAATTGACCCTGCCCGAGAACGATAACAAGTATCCCATAAAGCAAATCAGCTATAAGTCCTATTTTTATTCCATGTCTAAAAGTGAGATAAAGTAAAGGAATAACAGCAAATTCTAAATAAAAACTCTGTACAACATTAAGTGTAAAAAGGCTGAGAACAATAGCTAATCCAACCATAAGGGCAATCTCAGTTAATATAATTAATCTTGAATTTGATGACATAAAAAATCTCCTTCGTATTCAACACAAGGAGAGCCTGAAAAGATGTAAAAAGAAAAATCTTTTGTACACATTCCTACGCTGGCATTATCCAGATCAGGTCAGATGGTCATTCTCAGTCTTGCAAAGGCAAAACACCCATTGTGTTGTTGATGTGATATGAACTTATTATAGCACAGAAGCACAGATAGTTCTCATGATTCAGTTCAAATAGTAAATTTCTAGCTTTTTTGATATAATGTAAAAAGTATTTTACACATTAGATAAGGAGATTTCTCATGGAGAACAAAATTCGTCAGTTGCGTCGGGAACAGGGCTTATCACAAGAAGCTGTGGCACACATTGCCCATGTCAGTCGGCAGACCATCAATGCCATTGAAAATGATAAATATGATCCGGAGTTGACCTTGGCCTTTAAGCTAGCAGAAACTCTCAAGACGACGGTAGATGAACTCTTTGACTATCGTTCAAATCAAGCGAAAAGGAAAGAAAATGATGTATTTTGGTGCGAAAAATATAAGTGTGTCTTATGGAAAAAAGCAGGTCTTGAATCAAGTCAGTCTTGAGATTGAAAAAGGAAAAACGACAGCCATCATTGGGGTCAATGGTTCAGGTAAATCTACCTTACTCAAAGCTTTAGGGCGGTTGATGAAAGGTGAAGGGGAGGTCTTCTATCAAGACAAAACCTTATCAGCCTTATCACAGCGAGAAGTTGCACAAATATTGACTCTGTTACCTCAGGGTTTACAAGCTCCTTCTGATATTACAGTGTATGAATTAGTCAGCTTGGGACGCTTTCCTCACCAAAAAATGACTCAGCAACGTTTGTCTGAAGAAGATAAAGAATTTGTAGAATTTGTCATGAAAGAAACTAATATTTGGGAGATGAGGGATAAATATGTTTCTCAACTTTCAGGAGGGCAACAGCAACGTGCATTTATCACTATGATATTGGCTCAGGACAGCGAAATCATCCTTTTAGATGAACCGACTACGTATCTGGACTTGCTTCATCAGTTAGACATTCTTAAACTTCTCAAATCTTTTGCTGAAAAGATGAACAAGACTGTGGTCTATGTTATTCATGATCTTAATCATGCGGCACGATTTGCAGACAATATGATCATTGTTAAAGAGGGACGAATTTTTGCATCTGGTACTGTTGAAGAACTATTTACAGAAGAGATGATTAAAGAAAGTTTTGGATTACAGGTCCGTTTGGGTCGAGATTTATTCTGTCAAAGTCTCATGATTACTGGAGTACAAAATGAACAATAGGAAATATTTATTAGTGCTGACTGGTCTGATTACATCTATTGTCTTCCTAGCTGCCCTTTATTTGATGTTGGGTGATCAAAATTATAGCTTTTCAGAAATATTCTCTAATTCAATCGTCTTGCAACTCCGTTTGCCCCGACTAGTGGCTGTTATATTCGCAGGGGTTCTTTTATCCTCGAGTGGATTATTGGTTCAGTCCTTGACCAATAATCCTATTGCAGAAATGACAACTTTAGGAATTTCTGGGGGAGCAAGTTTTGCCTTGTCTCTTTTACTGGTTTTTAATCTCTC
>Ga0123352_10009149_pt1 | contig 15469 bp, 11 predicted proteins | sample TergutLab28metaG_FD_89700 | JGI IMG/M metagenome (GOLD analysis project Ga0123352, IMG submission 89700) | Labiotermes labralis P1 segment gut microbial communities from Petit-Saut dam, French Guiana - Lab288 P1 | ecosystem: Host-associated > Arthropoda: Insects > Digestive system > Gut ... | reverse complement strand
TCCATACCCAGGCTATAACCCATGTTTAACTCAAAATCCTTGATGATGAGATCTCAACATCGATATGCGGCTGCATGCTTTATATAAACACTCTTACAGCATACAAATCTTTAAAAACCTGATAAACATCAATTAGATATACACTGTTGTGTTATTGACTGTAATTACCCTACCCATTAATAAACACCTGTGAGTTGACTGACAATTCTAAGAACACTACAAATCCCATACTCCAAAATTACATCACCTCTTGCAGCTATTTTATTAAACCTGCATCTGTAAATTGTTCCATTTGTCGAACTACTTCAGAAAACCAGACACTACGAAGTGATGACTGTCAATTAACTGACAAAAATTTGTTTTCCTTGCAGCAAATTGGCCAGTGTGATGCTAGCCACACTTCCATCCAGTGTCAAGGTTATGTTTGTGAAGCTTTGCTTCCACTCCATTCCTGCTTTCTCTGCCAGATAAGAATGCATACTGTTTTGATAATATGAAAGCACTGGAAATTTCACACACATTATGAAAAGAGTTGGATGTAGTACATGGACTTACACACATACATATGTCAAATCGTATCACGTCATTGTACCTCAAGCACAGCATCGGAACACACGGTGGCTTATTTCAGCTAATGCTGGAAGTATGAAAAATTGGAATCCACAGCAAACACATTTACATATGGTGAAAGGAAATATTAGAAATACACAGTTCACCGTACTCTCAGCAGTGAAATAAATAATATGCAATTCTCCTTACATTAACAGCTATCCAATGCCCATAAGAAGACTTCTTTTAGCCATGTGAGAAACTGCACTCCTTGTATGAAAATGTATCTTATTCTAAATAAGCACAGACCAAACTTTCCGTGTAAGTGCTACTTGAAAATCCTGTAATCAAGTGCAGATTGCAAACCTATTGTTATTGTCTTTGGCTTTTCTGGGAAAATTGTATAACAAGCGATTAAGGGCCTCAAACTACAATTATTAGTAAAAACAAATGGATTAATTACAATTTAACTTTGAAGAGTGAAATAATCAGTGAGAAGCTTGCCCTGTTCCTTTCTAACTGATATTTTTTTACGAACTGTACTTAATTTCATTCCAGAAAACTGACTGAAATTCGAGTGGCCTGATTATTACTGGAACATACAGAAAGAGTTGGAAGCATGGTAGAACTTACCAGTCAGTATTTTTCAGACTCCTCCTACCGTGAAGTTTCCAGCAAATGTTTGCTCAAGCAATATGCACGAATCCCATTACAACTTACATATTACTTACCAAATTAACTATGCGTGCAATATTCATTAGATCAATGAAAAAAGTCCCCATTCTGGTGGGAAAGCAAATAAGTTCTGTGTTCGAAAAATTTCGAGAGCCGTGGGTTGCAATGTTTTAAATAGTCCTATGGCTATGTCACAAATGTAACCTTAACACTTGTATTTCTGGATACTATTTCCCGAAAACAACTTAAACGACTTTAAATTACGATTCGTATTCGCAGACATTTTGAAGTTTGCAGTAAATGTGTGGAGTTCAAGGGCTCGGTGTAATTGTAGAGACCGTAATATAACGCAATACGTCTCAACTTAAATCCATACTAAAACAAATCATAATTACGGTAATTAGGATTGGAAGGTTGACATGTACCATTATTATTGAACAGCACTCAAACCCAACGCTAGCCGAAAGCAAAATGGCGCCACAAGATCTTGGAATGCCATTATGTTGGCGTCACAGATGTGATTTTACGCTGTATTTCCAAAGTGTAATAGATTCGTACTTAAGTGCTATACACAAAATTGGGCTCATACAGTGGTAGGAATTTGGGTTCCAACTACATAATACTACACAATTGAAATCAGTATTTTCAATGTACTTTACTCTTGTGCCTGACACACACTGCTGTGTAATGCAACAAATTACATGGTACCGGATCCCCTCAAAAACTTACTTTTGATGCTTACGTACAAGTTAATTATGCCTTCGTACAAAACAGTACTCCAGTCTTTAATAACCTCGCATCTTCAGTTTCTTTCTTGATCACAATCACGGCTTATGTGGCCAGTCTTGCCACACTGATAGCAACTTCTGGCAGAAGACCCCTCTGGACAGTTGCGTGCAATGTGCCCCGTCTTGTTGCAGTTATAGCACGAGCCACCGGATCTACCACCAAAACCGTTTGATGATTCTGGACATTCACGTGCAATGTGGCCAGACTTGTTACAGTTGTAGCAGGATGGTCCGTCAGAAGTTTGCTGACAATCCCTGGAGATGTGGCCAACACCGTTGCAGCGGTAACACCTGTCTTGTTCTTCTCTGCATTCACGGGCGAAATGCCCATATTCATTACATTTGTAGCACTTACTGTCCCCACGTCCGCCTCCACCACCTCGACTAAATCCACCTCCGCCACCTTGAGGGCATTCTCGAGCAAAATGTCCTGATCGGTTGCATTTGTAACAAACGCTTGAACTCATGATGCGTATATGAAATGCTAACAAGACACCAGTACTGTCCTCCTCCGCCCGTACCACGTGGGAAAGTGACTGAGTGGCTGTGTCTCTGTTTCCTGCTACTTCCGCTTGAAAGAACTGCTTGCATGTTGCAACTACTGCCTGCTCAAAGCTACTCAGAAATATCAACGACGAGAGATAACATATACCGACGCTAGTGACGGAAGTGTGGAATCGAGTACTGTTCCGCGGATGTTAGAGCGTTTATGAGGTTGTAGCGTATTGTACGAATTTTAGAAGTAGCGGCTTCCAGAGTTTTTTAAGTTATCAGACTGTAATTGAATTTTTACGGTTGGCGTGCTATAATCGTTTGTATTCGTAGTATGAAAGTAATATCTGCGTAGGAGTCTAGTGCATTTACTTGTGGGACCATTTACTTTGCCACTACACAAAGTATATTTTTAAAATGGCGGATGACTGTGATAAAGATCAGTCTCCAGACAATTATGATGACGATAAAGATAATGACGAACCATCTGATGATGATGAAGAAGATTATAGGCCAATGCCGAAATCAAGAGGCAGAGGAAATTATAGGTAAGATTCAATGCGTTCTGTAAGTTATTGTGAATGCTTGCCTTGGGGAGGAATGCACTTGCTTCAAATGCTGCTGTAGTTGGCTTGACTTAACGCTTAATTATGGCGACGTTGTGTGATTATGTCATAATGCAGGTATTTAGGAAGGTATCGACACAGAGCAATACCATCATTTTGGTTGTACATGTCTTTACAGGTTACTGCTTTTTTTTTTGTTAGGTTATGATTCCTAGATTAGAAGGCTGTATAATTTGGTAAAGGCGAGTTCTCTGACAGTCTTGGAGGTGAGACGCAGTAAAATTAGAATTCGCTCTGGATCGTAATGTAATAGTTGTGGAGGATTGGATAATAACTGGCTCAGAATGTGGTAGCCCATTGATGTTAAAATCTGATATCTAAGTACATACATATTTATTATACACATATTAACATTTTTATTAAAATATATTACTGTTGATAACAAAATTTTAGCCTAGTAATTATAATATGATTTGGTATCAAGAACATTATATTTGGAGAATGGTACTGAAGTTGAATGTTTACACCTAGCAGATTAAGGTTGTTAGTAGTAACTGGCCCCTGTGTTCTAGGGAAGAGCACATTATATTCTGCTTAACTCCTTTGCATGAATGTTGGGTGGCATCTGCCATCAGTAATGGACATACACAGTCATTCATATGAATATACACTTTTTATGCATGGTAATTATGTCTAGAATGTGGGTGCTAGTTACTTCCATTGTTTGCTAGATGCTGATACTGTTGTACATTCATTTAAGGATATGGACGACACACCAGAATGTGTTAATCAAACTGCAAGCAGATTAATGATATCACGATACCAGGAAACTTAGGGTGTGGTGTTTGATGGTTCATGCAAAGCAGCATTCACATGTGTAATGACTTAGAGACTGAGGGGTATTATTAGTGATGACTGAGAAGTTACAGCCCTGCAGTTGAAAAACATTGCAGCATCTCTAAGGAGGGAGGTAGCTAGTCAGTATAGTGACTTTTCCCTTCTCCAAGCCCTGATGCCTACCTAGCTTTCTATGTAGTGGATACTTGGGTATTTTACTTTTGGTGGGGTGGGGTGGGGTGGGGGGGGTATGAAGAAGCCATGGTCATGATGCTGACACACATCTCCATGTAATGCAAAGGTTAGGAATGAGTGGATCCATACCTCTGTTCTGCGTGTGTGCCTTTCGTGACGTGTACTGGGACATCCTTACCTTTCTCTGTAAGTTCCTAAGGAGTCTGGTTTGGCAAGATGGTGTATCAGCAACAATCAGTGTTCTTTGTAAACCTGTTTACAGACCATGACAAAGCAGTAAAACTGTTAACAGGGGAGTGGATTATTAAAAACTGAAAAGTGTTCTAAATATGACATTATTATGAACATGTACAGAAGTGAAGGCGTGGTGGTCAAATATGATTGGTTGTGTGAGAATAGAATAAGGGAGGAAAAAACATGGAAATAAAAGAAATGAAAGAAGACAGTCATGGTTTACCAGAACTGAACTGTTGTTTTAAGTAATAATTTTGATGTGAAGTTCAGTCATGTGTAAAAGAAGTAGAATTTAAGGGACAGCGTACCACCCGCAGTGACCAGTTTCAAGTCGGCAGAAATGTTGTATGTATAGGAAAGAGTTCGGAGAAATTATTAGTGTGTGAAACTGTATAAATGGATGATAGCACAGATATTGCTAGAGAGCATTGTTCTTACAATTTTCTGGTAGAGGCCAGTTGAAATGTGATGGCACACACGAAGAAACCAGATTTTGTCTTTCGGTGAAACGGACGAGTCCATTTAAATTGGCGGGGGACGTCAGTTCAGTTGACTACTGGCAGCCGAGGTGTGTGCATCAGCGGTAGTAATGCTGGATACACCATGTTCCGAGGTAGTGTGAAAGGTACTGGCTACCCACTCCATTTGCCAGTTTCCCCTTCACCTGCCCTCCCATGCGTCGCAGTGTGCCATCACATTTCAACTGGAGTCTACTACCTTACTGGTTATAAATGGACGAGTCCATTTAAATCAGCATGGGCGTCAGTTCAGTTGACTACTGGCAGCCGAGGTGTACACATCAGCGGTAATAATGTTGGATGCACCATGTTCTGGGGTAGTGTGAAGGGTACTGGCTACCCACTGCATTCGCCAGTTTCCCCTTCACTTCCCCTTCCGTTCGTCACCGTGTGCCATCACATTTCAACCGGAGTCTACCACAGACAGATTCCCAGCCTCACTAATTCTGTTACCCTATCCACTCTGACACTTATCTTAACTCTGTGATCCTGTGGACACAGCATGTAGTAACATTTGCAGTTGGAATATTTACAGATACAAAGCAAACTTGAACTGTACAAAAACTTGTATTAAGTCAGTATGAAAATCTCCTGCAGTGCTGTTGCTAGGACTAAAGGTAACATGAAAAGCCATAAGGAAACGTCTGTAATGTTGTACTGTGTAGATTCACTCAACTTGCAAACACCTCATTGAAAATGCTGCTGTTCGTTACCTTTTTGTCCTTACCGTGTGTATTGAATGATAAGTGTTTTTTATGTACCAACATATGCACTAGTAAGTAGTGTAAATATATATTAAATTGCTCTGACATGTTTCAGTGTTAATACACCATCTTCAGACAGTTTACAGTTGTGTTAGCTAAAGTGATGAATGATTAGATTGATAAAAATACAATATAGTAGTGTGTTGTTATGATAAAATCTCGGTAAATGTTGCTGCATATTATGTAATTCCTGCCACACACACCTAACCGGGAAATACATTTGTGGCCACATTTACCAAGGTTTTATCATAACGACATGGTACTATGTTGTGTTTTATCATTTTAATAATTCATCACTTTAGCTAATACAACTTGTAAACTCCCTGAAGATGGTGCATTAACATCAAAACATATCAGGGTAATTTTTATATAAGTGTACACTACTTATCTGTGCAGCTGTTGGTACAGTGTGTCCCACTTGCTACCGAACCAGGCATTTCTTTAATAATTGTAACACCAATGAAGATATTGCAACTAAATTTGAACAGGAATATGTTCATTGTGTGAGAAATGAAGAGGAATGTGTCTGTAGTCAAATTTCATTGCAATATCCTCATTAGTGGTAAAATTATTAAAGAAATGCCGGGTTCGGTAATGAGTGGGACACTCTGTATATAATGAACATTTATCATGCTGCTGTAGGTGTTATCGTGGGAAAGGATATGGGTACTTGGAGGAATAGAAAGAGGAAGTGGGAACAACTTTCTGGTCACTGTTCTTGACGGCAGGTGAAAGTATGTTACGTATCATGAGAGAGCAGATTCTGCCAGGCTGGTCTGCTCCTGATACACTCTGAGCTGAAGGGTATACTCACACAATGGTGAACTATTTGTGGGCAAGAATGTAGGGGCTTATGCAAATACAACTTTGAGACAAACAAATATGCATGCTGGAAGAGGAGACTTCATTCTTTGTCTAATGGACTCTATGTTCTAGATGAAATGTGGAAAGTGTTGAGTCGCTGTTCACATTTATAGCACCGGCTAGAAACGTAAACTGGTTTGCGGTTGTGGAAGTCAGAGATGTGACACACAGTAGGGCATGGCATTCGTGTTTTGAAATGAAAATTCAGATCCTAACCTCAGTGCAGTACAGTTTTTAAATTGACAGATGAAGGCAAAACTTATGTTCATGGCTGGCCTGACATGTTGGAACCCTGGACAGGTTAGCAATTTGGCGCACCAGGCAGGCTTATAATTTCTTGTTTAGACCGATATTCTGTAACCTTTCTTTGGCCTAGGTCAGTGCTGGGCAAAATGTTCTGAGGGTGCATGCCCCAATTGCCCATAATTTTGGGACAAATTATTTTGCATATGGAAACTTGAGTTTACTAGCACCATGTTTCCAATTATTCCATCGATGTCTTAGTGCTCTTTGCAAGTTGGTGCATGGGCAGCTGCCTGGCTGGTCCACCCTTTAGGCAGGCACTGCTCACGTTATACTGTGTGTCCGGGCTAGAGGTATACAAAAATACATGCTTATGTTTTAGTACCTAAAAGCTTTATGAAATTTATGTTTTCAACAGTGTACAGAGTGACTCAAAAAGATTTTTATGCACGTCCGTACACTTCAATGTGGGCACCTGTTGTAGCTCGACAGATATTCAAGGTCTTGCCACGTGTTTAGCAGCATGTGAGGTGTTATAAGTTGAAGGTCCTACTGCCTGTCCCCCTAGATCTCTTGATTTGACACCATTAGACCTTTTTGCATGGGGGTTTATTAAGGACGTTGTGTACAGGAGAAAAGTTTGAGATCTGGCTGATTTGATACAACGTATCATTGAAGCAGTTGAGCTTATAACACGTCACATGCTGCTAAACACGTGGCAAGAGCTTGAATATCGTTTAGATATCTGTCGAGCTACAACAGGTGCCCACGTTGAAGTGTACGGACGTGCATAAAAATCTTTTTGAGTTACTCTGTACACTGTTGAGAACATAAATTTCATAAAGTTTTAGGTACTAAAACATAAGCATGTATTTTTGAATACCTCTAGCCCAGACACACAGTATTTGTTTTCTTGAATTAAAACTGACACCATATGTTTCTGTAAAATTTATTTTCCTGAAGTGAGAACTGAAACCCTGACCTGTATGAGAAGCAGTGCTTTTATCCTGAACAAGTGGTTTCAGTTCCTAATATTCAAGTGAAAAAATATCTGTTGACTACTGTTTTTATTCTTGTTTTGTCATTGATTGTGTTTTTCATGCATATGTTGAGTATCACACCTTGATATTAGCAGTTTGTGTAGGAAGGTTCACCATGCGTCACGAGAAGTGCTGAAGACTGCATTAAACTCACATTTTTGTTACTCTGGCAACATGTTGAAAATTTACAGCTTTGTGTGTGATATGGAATTTTGCTGGAAGTCTGTGAAGTTCTGTGCAAGAAGAATGATACCTGACCCCCTGTTTTGTGGACTGGAGGGGTGATCATTGACAGTTATGCGACCATCAACATGGGACAGATCATGGTGCTATGGCTTTGAACCCTGTGTCTGACTCTCTTTAAAGGCCGATTCACACGTCGCATGCAGCACCCATGCCGTTCCCCTGCCATCCCATGCTATTAATTCACACATACCCTACCTCTCCCATGCCGTTCCCCTGCTATCCCATGCTGTTAATTCACACATGCCCTGCTGCTCCCATGCCGTTCCCCTGCCATCCCATGCTGTTAATTCACACATTCCCTGCCGCTCCCATGCCATTCCCCTGCCATGCTGTGCTGTTAATTCACACACATGCCCTGCTGCGCCCCTGCCATGCTCCGACAGTGCTGTGTCCTTTGTGAAAGTGCGTGTGGTAGCTGGAAATATCCGAACTGCTAGTCCAGTGGTTTAACAGATTGTCTTTTTTGTAGCGTGCTGCTACAACTCTTTACAGTCGTAGGTAGTGTGCTGCTACAACTCTTTACAGTTGTAGGTATGGATTGTTGTGAGGTGGATTGGTATGCTTTTGATAACAATCTTTGTGGAACTCCACATGGTAGCCAGAAGAAGCCGAATGTGGCCAGGTAGTCAACAGGCCGTCTCTTGATGGCCCTGCTGTGCCGTGGACTTGGGAAGAACAGCATGGTCAGAGCATGGCAAGTGTGGATCAGACACGGCCGCACTGTGTAAATCAAATGGGAAAGACACATTCTAAACCCTTAGAGGCACGGCATGGCAGGGGAACAGCATGGGCACAGCATGCTATGTGTGAATTGGCCTTAACTGTCTCCATTCAGGCCACCCAAGCCATTTTTATTTTTTAACTGGTTTTGTCATTCCTTTACGTTCATTGTTTGTGGCTGGCTTGGTCTGGAAATGTGCTGCATTTAATAATAATGGTTTATTTGCCACGTAAGTTGAAATTTTATAAATTTTAATGTAAGGTAATCATTTTGTCTGATTGGCTGAATTTTGCAGAAACCCGTGAAGATGATCGCGCTGTATGAGTGGACATTATTGAAGGGATGTGTCTCATGCATAGGCATGGAGTTCTGATATTAACCGTTTGACGCCTAACGACCCCTATAGGGGTCGTATTGCACCGCTAACTTCTAAAGTTGCATTTTATATATTTATTCAACAAATATAGGTACTGAATATTTTAAACATGGTATATACTCTCCATTTTTTCCTCTTCAAAATGCAGTTTGTTTCATAATCCTAACATATTTGGTTCCTGTATTATTCACATTTTATATACAGGGTGTGCTAAAAATAAAAAAAAATAATTCCGGCGCCATAGGGTTAGAGTTGGAACTAAGATGTGCATGGCTATAAAAGACTCTGCCATCAGTAATACTGAAGCTGCAGAAGTAATTCTGTGTAAAAATGAAATATGTATTTTATAAACCTTTGCAAGCTGTATGTAAATTGGGCCTGTTACATCATGTCTTTTGGTAGGTTGCAGGTTTGGTGTTTTTATGGTCTGTGAATAAGTGTCAGTTATTTTAAATTTGTGAAGGAGGATAAACCTGCTGCCCTGCTGTACAGGTACAACCAGCCCTGGTTTTGTGCCGTTTTGCTCAAACTCCACATGCCAATTTACTTACTTAACTTACTCACTTCATGATGCAGAGTCCTTCTTGAGCTGCTAACTGGTTTGCAGCTAGTCAAGAAATTCCCCGCATTTCATGGAACCTGAAGGTTCATGACCGCACTCACAAGTGTCCGCCACCTGACTCTCCTGGGCCAGCCCAATCCAGTCCATATACCCAATCCCACCTCCTGGAGATCCATCCTAATATCCACCCATCTACGCCCAGTGGTCTCTTTCCCTCCGGTTTCCCCACCAAGACCCTATACACCCCCCTCTCCTCACCCATACATACCACATGCCCAGCCCATCTCATTCTTCTCGATTTTATCACCCACACAACATGCCAATTTACATCCTTCTTAATTTGAGCTCTCTAATTTTCATTGTAATACCTTTTGGCTGGCTCTATTCTGTTATGCTGAACCCTTATTTGTGATGGGTATATCATTTTAAATTTATGCCTTTTGGATTATTTTGCCCTCTTTTTTGGGAATGCAACTAGGGCTTAACACAATGGCTGGTTGTGTATGTTTGCATTGTTCTGTGGCTTTCTTGTAGTACTGGAAGAAGTCGAAGAAAAAAAGAAAGGAAGAGGAAGAAGATGCATTTTTGCCCTTTGATAATCTTGTCAGAAATATAATTTTCTATTAGTAAGTGAAATTCTTTTTCCCCTTTTTCTGTATAAGAAATAGAGGACGCGGGGCACCTCACGACTTCGGACCGCCAAGAGGTCCTCCTCCAGGACACGGACCACCAAGATTCCGTGGACGGGGTTATGGTCCAAGGGGACCGCCATTCAGAGGTCCACCACCTCCTCACTTTGGAGGGCCTCGTGGTCCCAGATTTCGTGGACCACCACCATTTGATCCCAACTGGGGACCAATGCCACCTCCAGGGATGCATCCGCACCCACACATGATGGGTCCGCCTCCACCAGGAATGGTAAGTTATGAACATGAGAACTTCTAAAAAGGATGCTTGACCCTTGAAGATGGGGACTGATAGGTTGTCCCAATATGTCAGTAAGGGTTAACCACTACTCACTGCGTAATAATCCAGAAGAGCGCAGTTCTTGTCTTCTTTGCGTTAACAGCCTGAAATCACGCAAAGACGTGAACATATTTTTCCTACAGTGTTTGGGCATTTGCATTTGGCTTTATGGTATTTGTCAGAGGTACACACAGTTTCAAAAATGTAGGAGTCAGTTTTCTGTATATTATATCAGGTGGATATTTACCTGTCAGCACCCAAGTGTTAAGTTTCATGTACGAGTATATGCATTTAACTTAACCTGACGACTTATTGGGAATTCAACACTCATTAAGAATATACGAATATTCCCTCCTAACCAAGCTACATGCTTTTTTGAGGTTTTATAATTAGTTGTTGCACCACCCCATTGCATGCACATTTTTCTCAAGTTTCTCACAAATGGAGACTGATCAGTAATTGTTGTATGCTTTCTTCTGGGTAATTCCCCGGCATCTGAATTTTATATGCCAACATTTTGGAACACACTGTCTGTTCCATCCTCACAGGCAGGTAGATACTTACCTGCCTGTGAGGCTGGAACAGACTAGTGTTCTAAAACATTGGCATATAAAATTACGCAGAAGAAAGCATACAACATTCGAACATCGCGAAAGTTTGAAATCAAGAATGATCAGTAATTGGTATATGGTATTGAAATCCACCCTGATTATCCCCAAAAAGTTTGTTCAGAAATGGAGTATTCCTTGAGAGAAGTTACTGAGTGATTTACAGGTTGGTAGTTGTTCTTAAATTCACATACGCCTTCATGCAATTTTGAAATGTTTTTTTCCATTCTGTTTTGTTTGAAGCTTATTACTTTTACCTTTCACACATTTCCTCCCTGTTTGTTCATGAGACGTGTACCACTTTCACACCGAACATTCTTCATGTTACCTTATGGTCTCAGGTCCTTTAGTTATACATTTCAGCATACTTCCTCTGAGCTAAAAAATTTGGAAGTTTGGAGGTGTTAGGGTCTTGAAAATGTCTGTTCATTACCTGTGTTTTCAGTTTTACAGTCCCTGTTGGTTCAGAATACGATCAGCCCACTTTTCCTTCACATTGTTCTGATTGTCTGCATTCCTTGGACCCACTTAATAGACCCAATCCAATGTGGATGTCAAAATGGTGTATGACTGCAGCCCTATACAATGCCAATACTAAGAAATCTGTATCATCTAAGGTACATCTTTTGTTTTTACATGCCTGGTACAATTCGGTATTGAAGGTGGTGTTAAGGAAACAGTAGGTATATGCGGAATGTTGTGCACTGTTGTTAACTTAGTGTACATCTGATGCTGAAACCTATAAGTAAACAGACTACAAGTCATGCTTTCACCCAAGTTATAAATGAAGGTGAACGAGCTAAGCATTGTGAAAGTAAGGTAAAGGTAAAGCAGTCCCATTACAGGCCTATTAAGGCCCTGAGGGTTGCAGGAGGTTGAGGCTCCCAGATTTCAAGACATTCGGCACATTAAGATGGTAAGGTTGTCAACTCTACGCACTGGCCGTCTTTACCCCCCAGGAAGTATTCCTGATACTGACTTCTGTCAGGGACTGAGTCAACCCCAGTGCCATAGTGCAGTCGGAAGCATTATGTCGATGAAAAATTCCAATGACACCACCAGGAATCAAACCAGTGACCTTCAGGCTTGTAGCTGAGTGCCCTAAACCAACTGCACCACCGCGTGCCCCCAAGCATCGTGAAAGTATTTGGATTAATCAGTGATAAGACCAGTGTAAGCACGGAAGGTGTGGTTCGTGATGGGCATCTTCCATAATCATCGTCATAAGCAGCTTTGGAAGCGACAGTGTTTAAGCCATTGAGGCTTGTTGTGTCTTGGTTTGTTGTCTCTTCATCTGTTTCTTGGTTTGCCTGTTTTTTGTATTCTGGGTGGAACGTAGTCATTAGTCAAGCTGGGGATGTTTGTATTTTTTCAGGTGATGAATGTTTTGGCCACTTGCCTCTATAATCCGCAGATTGTTTTTGTATATTTAATTTTTCTTGTATTTATTTAACTTTATGCGTTTTATGACTGTGTGACATCATATAATTCTTTCATGTTGTTCTAGCAACGCCCATCTCTCACATCTGTTTAGGAGCACCTGTATTACTATTGTATTTTTTTGTTTTTTAATGTTAGGGCTAAAGATTTTACAGAATTGTGTTTTTGTAGAGGTTGCTCGGAGCGTCTTTTGTCGGTAGGTTAACGCGTTAGTTTGGGCATGCTGTCAGGAACGGCTCAGACTGCTTGTCCTTTGGTGAAGGCCCTATGACTATCATTTGCAATGCAGAAGCTACTTGTCCAGTTATGTGTTGTTGTTTCCCATAAGACTTGAGGTGGCTTATAGATTTTTTTTGAAAATTTGTGCACCTTTGCTGTCTATGTGTCTACCCACAGCCCCTTTGTGTGGCGGTGTTAACGTAATCTGCAGTATTGCATGGCATTTGTAGCTATAGGCTCCACAAATAGCCCTTCATGTGTTTCATTCATATACAGGATGGTGTGGAGGGATGGTGTGACAAAAGAATTGTACTGAATATTTGCACCATGAATTTGAAAACGTCTTAGCCTTATGTTATCAGCAAAGTGTAACACTGCACTGCCTACCGAAGTGTAGGTATGTAACTTCTTCCCCTGTCACAGTAATGACTGCCATCTTGTGTAACATCAGTTAATCACTTAAATGCACAAACCAAGGGCATTACATAGTGGTCCTGCTCAACCTCTTATGTGGTGTGGGAAACTTGTGGTCTGCATGTGGACATCATGAAATTAGGTATACACTTTGTGAAGAATGGGAAAGTTTGTGTATAATTGTTTGTGCAGTTTTACTATGTTCATTCATTCATTCATTCATTCATTCATTCCATTGGCATGTGCAGAATGCAGCAATTCCTTGCTGTTCTCAGGAGCTTCTTCCATTCCTCTCTGTTATATACTTTTTCCTGCCACCCTTCTCCACCAACTATTCTTCCATCCTCTCTCACCTCATCTTGCCATCTATTTCTTGGTCTACCTCTCAGTCTTGTTGTTCCCAAATTCATATATAATACCCTTTTGGGAATTCTATTTTCTTCCATTCACTGTACATGCCCAAACCAACGTCCAGACCGGCCCTGGGGCACACTCAGCCTCCATAAAATGGGTACCGGGTCTTTCCCAGAATAAAGTGGCTGGGGCGTGGCATTGACCACTCACCCCCATCTAGCACCAAGGTTAAAGAAAGAGTAGAAATATACCTCTATTCCCCCTCTGTGCCTTCTTGGCCTGTTCTAGGGTGAACTTTACCTTTACCTTTACCTCTACTATTTTCACCTTGCTTCATCTGTGGGTCTCATTTCCGGTTTAATTTCAGATAATCCTTACAGGTTACAGCCAATGTCGATACTAATTCTCCCTTTTTTTTTAATTACCGCTTAGCCACCGCCGCACATGATGGGGCCTATGGGTATGCCTCCACCAGGGCCTGGGCCATATGGACCGCCTCCAATGGGGTGTCCTCCCCCTCAGCAGCAACAGCAACAACAGCAGCCTCCACCATTGAATCCAGCTGGAAGTCCTAGTAATAACATGCCACCAGGAAATGCGCCCGTGAGCTTATTTAATGTGTTATACTTGGATAAGCAAAATGCAGCTTACCCTGTAGTGTGGATAAATAATTTATGATGCTCAAGAAATGAAATGTGATGTTTTTTATGCCGGTTCATTGATTTTTGGCTGTTGTAAATGAATATGTTACTTGCTGACATTGTACTGTTGTTGAGGCGATGTGTAATGGGGGGATTGTTTCCTTAATTTATTTATGAGTAATGTGATACTGTACTGGCTACCACAGCAATTGAAATTTGGGCTGATTTTCTGTTGTCAGATGTACACAGTCTAAAGTACATTCTGATAGCTAAGGCACGATGAAGCATTAACGACCAGCACTTCAACAAACAACAGTATTGAAGTGCTGTGTATTCTTTGTATTTGTAATTCACTGTTTATTAACCACCAAGAGATTCAACTTAATCTGGTTAATTGTAGGTACATTTTATCTTATATCACACACTGTGCAACGTGTTTTGTTTCTAACTGAACCTTCATGTGGGAGACTGCAATTTCAAGGTAAGTGAAGTGTACAAGAAACATACTTTCCTACAGTTCCAGTCATAGTTGTGTGTAGTTGACATTACATCAGGTAAAGGTTGTAGTAATATGCAGTACTTGTAGGCCAGGTTCCCTGTTTCACAGTGTGTGATTTATGTGCATATAGTTAAATATTACAATGAAAATTAAAAGCATATTGTAGCCGTCAACAGGCTTAGGTGTTGTTAGTGGAGTGTTAGTAATATTGTTAGTGGAGTGTACATAATATTGTTAGTGGAGTGTTTGTAATATTGTTAGTGGAGTGTTTGTAATATTGTTAGTTGAGTGTTCATAATATTGTTAGTGAAGTGTTAGTAATATTGTTAGTGGAGTGTTCGTAATATTTTTAGTGGAGTGTTTGTAATATTATTAGCGGAGTGTTCGTAATATTGTTAGTGGAGTGTTAGTAATATTGTTAGTGAACGTAATATTGTTAGTGGAGTGTTCGTAATATTGTTAGTGGAGTGTTTGTAATATTGTTAGTGGAGTGTTTGTAATATTGTTAGTGGAGTGTTTATAATATTGTTAGTGGAGTGTTAGTAATATTGTTAGTGGAATGTTAGAAATATTTTTAGTGGAATGTTAGTAATATTTTTAGTGGAGTGTTCGTAATATTTTTAGTGGAGTGTTTGTAATATTGTTAGCGGAGTGTTCG